>Ga0210059_1003987_pt1 | contig 23775 bp, 15 predicted proteins | sample Ectturendosymbi2_FD_188042 | JGI IMG/M metagenome (GOLD analysis project Ga0210059, IMG submission 188042) | Ecteinascidia turbinata endosymbiont from Florida, USA - Sample 2 (SPAdes) (version 2) | ecosystem: Host-associated > Tunicates > Ascidians > Unclassified | place: Key West, Florida...
TATCATAAATTCTCTTCTCGCAGCTAACTGTATGTGCATTTGAGTAAGCACATTCTCGACTACCGGAAAAAACAAACGGGAACCTTGCGAATCAGTGAAAACGTTACTTTTACAAACGATGACGTCATAGGGGCCCTCCAGCAAAAATTGCCCTGGGCCCCCCTACCCTTTAATCCGGCTCTGTCTGCATCAATCTTCGTTTATGATCGATGTTTAACAAATCTACACTACAGCTCGATCATAACTTCCTGCCCAAGCTACCGGAACTGGGGATAGCGTCGGCGATTAAAACACTTTAGGACTGGGCTGAAATGCCAAGCAAAGCGGTCTTCGCAGCCTCTTTGAATGATGCGCGAACAAGAGTTTTGAGAATTCCTTAGAGTGAAGATCTCCGTTACAATTCGAAGTCAAGGCTTCAACAAAATCCGGGCCACTTGGAAGTGGCGACAAGTGCAGCTCACCGTGAAAAAATAACACTTTTTGAAAAAATTCTTGTGTTCAGTGCTGTTTGTCTGAGCACGTCAAAGTGAAACAAATGTCTAAAGTTTATACCACAACCAGGCAATCAGCATCCTGTTCCCGGTGGTGTAAGCTGATGTGGGGGAACGCACTGCTTCAAAAACATGATTTTCTACAGTCATAGGAGTTGAATTGTCTTGTGTAAAATTCCACCAAAAAAACGACAAAACCTTTAATATTCTGGTGGCGCCGTAACTCTTTCAAAAGATTTGGCGGAAACGTTTCCTTCCTGACGACATAACTGTCCATAACTGTTTTCAAAGTTAGCTATGTCTTACAACCCACAACTGTTACTCATTTCGTGGAAAGTGGAGTACAGTCAAAACGTGCTACTTTCCAAGTCGAACAAAAACAATGAGTTGGTAAATCAACATTGCTTAACAACGAAGTTTTAAGCATGTTGACTGCCTCACGAGAAGCCGCATAAACAGCAGACAGGTAGCAGACATTCAAGGCATCACAACCTCTAACACATCAAAAACACGAAACAAACAGCTTCAAATGAAGACATGAGTTCGACTCCGTTCTGAAAGAAAAACAGCAAACGCACAGAGGTCTCACTGAAGAAAAAAACTTACACGGAATCCGGGCTGAATTTGCACTTGAGCGCGTATCTTGTGTGGGCTTTGAGTTTTGCGCGCGGATTCACTTGCATTATGCCGTCCATGGTTTTGCATTGAGAAACACTCCAAACAAAGCACGTACCTTGACAAAAAAACGTACAAGTCACATGATGACTGAATCAGTAATATGCATGTAGCAACGGCGCTGTAACCACAACAACAGAAGCACAGGCGTCGTAAAGACATTTTCCAAGGGGGCCACTGGGGGATTTTTCCAAAATTTTTCTAGGGGGCGGCCAAAATGGTGAAATTTGGTTTTTCCCACTCGAAACTAGGAAAACGACTCTTTTTCTGAATTTTCAAAATCCAGGTGGGGCCAATCCCCCCTTCTCCCCCTTTCCGACACCCATGGACAGAAGTACGCTGCAATAACGGCATGGTCTTTGTAGTCAAACCAACATGTAGACCAGGGATGCATTGGAGATTATTTTCTATTGCTGGCCGTACAACTTGTGCAATCCTATGGACGGACCGCAAAAATTCAAAACTACATCTAGTGGTGATAAATACAACAAAGAACAAGTGCACATGTTTTTTTTACTTTCACGCAAATCCAAAATGTTTGTTTTTACTGTAATGCACTTTGATGCACAAATCCAAGAAAATTTGGGTAACGAAAATTCTGACGTTGGCCACACTAAATGGGCTATGTTCCCTACACCCAGGGTGTAGTGAGGTGGGAACAGCGTTCCCACACCTCTTTGCACTAGATTACATTAAAATTTGGCTACGGTCTCACAGATGTGGTAGCGACACGTAGATTTGCACTGCTAGTCAAGAGTCTTCAGTGAAACAGGAAGATCCAGTGTGGAAATTCTTGTAGGCGAATGCTCACTTTATTCGAACTATTTGGCGCATTCTTCCTTTTTATCTGGTGTGGGAATTGCGTTCCCATTCCCACACCAAATAATTTTAGCACTACACCCCTTCCCACACCCTGAATTGTAGGCCATGGAGTCTTCACGAAAGGCACCACCACCGTTACTACAAATATTACTGAACCAAAATAGGCTTTTATAGTATTGTTTGGATCAATACGCACAAGGGGATTTAGCGCGAGGAGAATTACGACAAAACAATGCGGTGGCGCTTCTCAAAAATAATTCGCGATCGTTTCAACGCAATGTGACTGCAGCGTGTGGAAAACTGAAGCAGGAAATACGTTCCGACGAACTTTCCAACGGTCATTTTCACTTCACGAAGTAGAAGCAGTCCGATAAGTTTAATAGCTTCTGACTATCTCCAAATTATCTGAGTCAAAGGAGTAGCCACAACGTTGTATACAGAGTGCCCGACTTGTCTTTACACAAACGAAAGTAAGCCAACCGCATTATTAAAACCGTAATCCGTTTCTTTCGTTTGCAAAACAAAACGACTGTGCTTGCAAAATATGTTACCTGGCATGGGGTAAGAGCGAATTTAGAGGTCACTATGCATGCAACACGTATGAACATTTTCAGTTAAAGATTTCATAAAATCTTTTGATAACGATCGATAGGATCTAAGCTACGCAAAGCATCAGAGGAGAAAATTTCAAAATTGTAGCGTTTCAAAAGTTGAACGATGTCTTATTTGAAAACTGGTTCTGCAGATATAACTTCAAGAAACTACTGCGCCAAACTTAAGCTATTTCTTACAAATCTTGCAAAGTGGCCGTAACAGCTTTGAACTTGCAGTTGTACAGAATACGAACGGCGGACCACTCTCTCACAACGTCAACCGAAAACCTTCGCACATAACGTGTAAAATCACTTTGATTTCTTCCGCCCACTTGCGGCAATTATGTGCAGGATTAAGCCAGTCGCGTGACTCACACGTGCGTAAATTATGCGGTTCACATTATCCTCGTCTTTAGCTGCAATGGAAACAGCCCATCGCTGCCGATGAAACACCAGCTTTTCCCCAACAGCAAGATACACCAAGTGGGCAAAAAAGACTAGTGCGGGTGAGGAGGCTATTTAGCTGCAGCATGAACTGGATGACCTATTTTCTTATTATGTAAGTAGTCTGCTTATCACACAAATATGTCAAGTAGACCGCTACAGTGCTCACCACGACAGGCTTGTTAAATCAAATTATTCGGCCCAGAAAGCAGTTTATTAAACTAAATAGGTTAATCAAGCAATAACAGTGCACGCTATAAGTGTTTTAAATCAAGTCATCTGGAAGTAACAATCTTTAGGGACCGCAGAAGCCGATATGTTGCCATGGACTATTTCAGCCATGACTCGCCAGGCGATATAGCTAGAGAAGTGTTAAAACCCTCTAAATATGCGGAAAGTCTTCTAGTTTCGATTAGAAAAAAGGTTGGGAAGTTTTGGATTTGAGTTTTTTGTGGGGTTGCGTCATAATAGGGGTAGGTTTAGGTCTTTTTGGCCCACTTCATCTGCCCCTGAGCCTCAACCACAAGAGGAAGCTTTGCACTTCTTCAAAAAAAACAATCAAAAACCCGCATCTTTGGAGCCCTTGACTGGCTTTCTAGCGTTTGTGGTTAGCAACTTATGAACTAAAAACCACAAAACTAACAAATAATTAATTAATCCCTTGGGGATTAAAAAGCAACGCTCTGCATTTTAGTGCAACGAGGCAGGAGTGAAGAAGTCTACGATGGAAAAACACAAAGCGTCCTTAAAACGATTTAAAAAATAGTCAGTTCGGCAGGTTCCATGAAGTTTCTTCAACTGAAACGACATTTTCTCCATGGAAAAGGTTCAGTGTTGGATTGTTTGTAACCAACATCGACCAACAAACTTCAGAACTAGAGAAGTACGTACGCTCACAGCAGAAAATCGAAGTAAACTTTGTCTTCCTATCTAAGCTGACTAATCTCAGCAATGACAATCGAAAAAGAGTGAACAACTTAATTACTGAACGTGTTTTTTAAGACTGCTGTCTACATGAATAGTGCAATGCTCAAAGCTTTCTAGTACTGCCACCGGATCATTGGAGGGAGAATGAATCAGCTGTGCAAGCTTGTAAATGTACACGTTGTTGTGGGAGTGTGTGTGTATGACGTGAAATTGCAGTGGGGTGCGCTGATTTTCAAAACTAAAGAGAATAAAATGTGAAGTGAGGACGTGCGTGGGACAAAACAGATTTTGTCTACTTTTTCTTATGAGCATTAGGTGTTGCTATGAATAGATTTTGGTGATATTATTAAAGACTTTGCCTACTATGCATTTAGTGGCCAAGGATGAAGTTTATACTTCCTGAGTCCTGCTTTTTTCGGAGCCAGTGCTTCGCGTAAATTTTCACGAAAAAAGTGCCCCTATTTGAACCTCAACCCTGCGCTGCTCTCAATTTTACTCATCCTCTGATGATAATTGCATTCATCCGGCTGTCTCAAAATTTGGCCCAAAAATGCTTTTTGTGCGATTTAACGCTTTCAATGACAAATACTTTAAAAACAGAGATCACGATTTTAATACAACAGCAGCAACCCGAGATTAATGCAGACAATTTTTCAACCCCTTTATACCTCTTTAACACGTAGATTGTTATGTCAAATATTTGACTGATGCTCAATTCTTATGTTGATGCATGTTTCATACATTTATTGTTGGTGTTGGCGTGGACATATGGTGCTGGTTGTAGACTGGTCAGGACCCCGACACGGGGAAATGCCGCCCCGGGGCGAGTCAAAAAGCGCCGCCCCCCACCACCACCTTCCACATCTGATGGTCACTTGCAATTCCTTCTTTTCACCAAAAGTGCCGCCCCGCGTCATTGCCCCCGCCCCTTTGTCGGGGCCCTGAGGCTGGCAGTACTAATTTGTTAAATTTTTTTGCATCCTTCGCTTGCAGTGGTCTGCGAATGGCCTCTCGATGCTGGTTTCGGCGAGTTTTCGTAGACTACGGCCTTACGTAGATTTTGCTTTAGCATTTTCGGCATAACTGCTGCTCTTGCTTTTAGCGATTTTGACGTGGCTGGCGGTCTTGGTTTTGCGTTTGACGTCTTTTACGTCACACTGTCTTTTCTTGCGTCACAAAGCCTTATGGTTTTGAATTCCTGACATTGCCAAGTGATGCTTAATTTTTTTGACTGAAGATGGATTAAAGAATAATCCGAAACGTCTCAAAATAAAACATATATAGTTTTTTGAAAGCTTTTTTAGTGTTAATGAAACTATTAAGTCTATCCCAGTTTCATGCTCCAGAGAACACTCCTTTTTGAAGGAAGAGTGAAAACCAGTTGGACATACCCTGTGTATTCACTGCTGCCAAATAACTTGCGTCCGCATCGATATCAACGCAATTGATAGCAACTCCAGGCTCGGGAATCTGAAACGAAAGACACGTTCGAGTGTTTTCATGATATGATACAAGCTGGTGACTGCAGCCGTTATAAAACACATTAGTGAAATATCGTACAAAGCTCTGCTCAGGGGTGGATCCAGCTAGTTAGGTTAGGGGGGGGGGGATTTCAGCAATATATGGTAGTCAAGTCTCATTACGGGTTTCCTACTGTAAGAGAGATGAAGTACACTTCACAACATTGCTGTGACAAAACAACGGACGGCACAACAGCCTAAAATCGCGAATGTTGTTTTCCGAATTCTACAAAATCATGGTGAATGAAGTTACTTTCGCAGGTTTTAGGGGGAGCCCCCCCCTGGATCCGCCCCTGACTCTACTCCGACCAGAAATTCACCGCAAAGTCAAACGAGATCAAGATAGATTGCGTGGAAAAACAACCGAAAAAGTTTTTCTAACGTCGGCAGTTAGGCTGGCCTTCACGTATGGCCAGGTACACACGTGATAGAGATTATGCAGTACTTGTGTACCTGACGTTGTGTTTAGGAGCGACGAGCCTAGCAAGTCACAGTAAGACCTCATGCAATTCACTGTTGTTTGGTAACCGTGTTAGCAACTATGAGCTGGATGAACAGAAGGATGTAGACTAGACGGAAGTTTTCCTTAACCAGAATTAACTGAAACCGCAATCGGTTTTTCTTTTTCATGTTGAAGTAATGTAAAACTAAAAGCGTTTGAAGAAAGGAAGTTTCATTGTACTCGCTTGTACTTCCTTTGGAATCTCACAAGTTTCTGCGGGTGCCCATCTCCACTTATTCTATGCCGTAGGCCACGCGGTTACTTTCGCTGTAAATGTTGCACTAGTAGAAGGCCAATGGCAGCTGTAGGGTAATGACAAAGAAGCAGGCTTAGCATGGAAATCTCTTGTCCCCGGCAGTCCGCCAGAACAGCAAGTCATGAGTGCGGTAGTATGAACAACGCTTGCTTTTTACCAGCTGTTCGGTTTTGTCCGATCTCAGATCCCAGATATTGATGCAGCCGCTTTGATCCGCAACGATCAACTCTCCTTGATTCGGATGCAAGCAGACTGATGTGATCGGAGCATTGACTTGAAACATGCGGTTGCACTGACCACTGCGAACCCTTAAAAAAGATAATTGGAAAAGAGTGAAGCTTCACGATGGGTGGTACAAGAAATGCAAAAAATAATCCAGGCTGACAAAAATTCTACACCTAGGCGTTGGTGTGAGAAGACGTTACGGCGTCATGAGCATAACAAAGTTCGTCACAAATCAAATTTTACCGACCAACACCTCAGATCTATCCTGAGAATTGCCACAACAACAACTAACTCTAGAGTAGGGTTGGTCTATCCCAGGGCTCTTAAACACGCGGCCCGCGAGGGCATTTGTGCAGCCCGCGATGCTTTTTGGGACTTTTCAAACAATCAACATTTACGTCATTTAGTTTATTCATAAGTGTTTAAAAGTGTTCGGCTAGCGAGTGAACAAGTTCCTTTTAAACGACCCGTAGAGACAGCTAGAAATGATTTGCCTATAACTCATGATACCTTTCGCAGGAAATAAGGTGTTGTAAGAGCCGTTTCTAGTAAGGTACAGGTACCGTGATTGTTGCGTCAGCGTGATAATGCGGCCCTCTGGTAGTCACAACAATGCACCCTCCGGGTTACTTCATAAGTCCTCATTTGGCCTTCGGAGTCGGATAAATTTGAGTTTCAGACCCTTGTACTATCCGATATCCCGATAAATGTTTTCGGTTAATCGGGTAATAAACATACACTGTAAGGTGAACAGTCACAACAGTGGGAAAGTTTCGAGTGTAATGGAAGACTTTTACATTTTATAACCTTTAAAGATATTGAAATGGAATTCGAACGTTTCAAAAGTGAAAATCCTGTGTGGGGCCACTTCCTACATTCAAGAAGTGGTGAGAGGGAAACGTGTGAAATTTGTAAACTTACTATGTCGTGCAAAAGCGGTTCTACAAGAGCAATGAGAAACCACCTGCAATTGAAACACAAAATTCAGATTGATGCAAAAAAAACTTTTTTGGTTCCTTTTTTGTGCGTGACAGTTGGTGTTTCTATAGTTATAAGGTTGGGCCATTTATTTAGACCAAGTGAAGGATTCGCAGTTGCTGACAGAATTTCTTTTAACACGGTTGATACCAACTAGCAAATGAGACAAACATTTTAGCAAGTGGGTACAAGTTGCATTACAACCAATCTTCAAACTCTTTGTGATGCACTGCTTGACAGCCAGCCTACTTCTTTGGAGCAGAAAGGGCTGTGTTGTCAGTGCTTGAAGACTCTTTGCTACACAAAACTCCGGTCCCGTCTGAATGATTCAACAAAAAGCGTTGCCGAAAAAACTAATGATGTGTGATTTTTTATTGCAGGCCTATTGTGTGAAGTTAGTTAAAGTACAAAAGTGTAGAACTTTGTATTGTGACTGTTGAAAGGATATGCCTCTGAATCAATAGCCTTTACCATCGTTTCGGTATTAATATCGTATTATTTCTTCTTTTCAATATTCGATTAACCGGGTAATATAAACACTAAATATCCGGATATATCCGCTATTTGGATCTGTTTTTTTCGGCTATTTTTCGGTAATAGACGAAAACGTTTCTGAAACGACCGAAAAAAATTAAGTCATTTCGGTCAGAACGTTGGAAAATATAGGCAAAAAACACTGTTTTGGCGAGCTTTAACACAACTTTGAGACAAATGACCGAAATATTTCAGTGACCAAAACGTCTCAACAAACAAAAAACAGATTGGGTAACTGATTTTTACAAGTATCTGTCAAATCCTACTCCAGACTTTGATTACTGAAGAGAGACCAACAACACTATTTCCGCCAAAAAGAAAGCGTATTAAAGTAAAACTCAACGAAACGGACACCGACTTTCTTTGCTGAATTGCAAAATAAACACATCAATTGATAAAATAACTTTTGCGACAATTCTTACACCATCATGCTTCGTTGCCTGTTGACGGACAAAGACTTTTATGTTGTGGCATTTACATCTCATTTACACTAGTTGGCACAAACAACCTGGTAAAATTTTACAAGAGAAATGTTTCTCACAGATACCACAATACTTTGCAAAAATGCCAAAATTACCCTCCGAATCTTTTTTTAAATAAAAAAAAAAAAGTATAAAAATAATTCCGTTTCGGGCCGGATTTCTTTCATTTCCGGCACTGCCGGAAACAACAGTCTTGATTCTGGTACATCCCAAGCTACAAGTCACGTGCATTTATGACTTGAGGTGATTGTCACACCGTATTTCAGTGAACATACAGATGCTCGTTACAGAGTTCAGCCGGAAGCTACATTGAAACCATACATTATGGTTGCTTGTTTTGCGTTTTTTGCGTATGCCAACACTCGTTGATCCAAGAAGGATCGAGTCAATCGCTTTTGGCAGAACGGTTCGTGTTGAAACGTCCAGTCACAAAACAGTAATGGATTTTAGTAAAACTTCGTCATTCAATTTCGCTTTTGTTTGCAAATCAAACAACCAATGGATCGCTTTCCCTAAGGTGTAGAAGAATGAGACTCGCTTAGCCAACTTTTTTACGGCATTCTGGTCACCAGGCCGAACCACCTAATTGGAATCTCCCTATTTGAAGAACTGCTTCGTCATTCAGGGTTTTACGAATTTCATAGCTGAACTCATCGCAAATATCCCATCTTTGTCGTTTGTACTTAAAATAGCACTCTTTTGGTCATTACCCAATATCTGCTTTTTTTCGGTCATTGACCGAATTTTTATGAAATGACCGAAAAAAAGTAAGTCAATTCGGTCTCGAAATGTCCGAAAACGAATGATGGCAGAAAGTTTTTAAGCTATTTCGGACAAATGACCGAAATGCGCTGTGTTGAATCGAAACAAAAACTGTGCTGAATCGAAACAAAAACTGAAAGCTTAGCGGTGTTTGAAAGCTCCAGTTTTTTGAACATGAACCGATGAAGCTCACGCAGTCCTGCGTTTAGTACATTAATCCATTTATCGATATCTTTGTTCTGTCTTCCGTCACTCGTAAATACCACTCTAACTTGTGCATGCTTTTCAATTACCTAAAAATGGCGGAAGATGAACGCCAAATGCAACCGACGTAAAAAGGGATCCGGGGAGAGTAACAGAAAACTAATTTATTCCGGTCTCCTTTGCCATAACTACGAATACCATAAAAAATTATTATTTGCATTTTCGATCAAAACATAGATACACCACTCGGAAGTTTTACCACACATTTTCCGGATATTTCAAGAGAAGTGCTGTAGGGTAGTTTAATGGAATGTTGGAAGAACGCAGTTAATTACCTGTGTTTGAATAGACATGGCCTATTTTAAAGTGAGTTTCAGTAATGCAGCCCGAATATTTTAAGACAACAACTGCAGATAAATTAGTAAAGGTTGCTTGAGCTCTTTACCAATACGTGCATGACTTCAGTAGCTCTGTTTGATTCACCTCGAGTCATATTTTCACCAATTTGTGCTTTGCCGAATCAATTTAGTCACGAGAAAGTCAATCTGTTTCGGATGACAAGTTTTACTGTGGCATGCACGTTGCTGCAAATCTAATGACTCATAACTTTGTTTTAAAAGACACTATTGGAAGTATACCATACACCACTGCGTTTTATAAAACTTGCCGTAAAACACCAACTACTTGCTAAAATCGTTTTGGTCTCACCTCATATCCCAGATTCTAGCCATGTGATCTTCTCCACCAGTATACATCCACTTGCCGTTTTCATGAAAACCCACAGCAGTGACGTTCTTGCCAAGACCATCGTAGCATACAATTGGGTTTGGATTCATCGACTTTATATCATACATTCTGAATGATTGTAAACGACATTAGCAAGCAAACTGTTGAAAAGCATTTCAAGCCATCCTTTGCACTTTTCGTAATGATGAAATGCACTAAAGTTTAAGTTTGCTTTTACCTACTATTCTATGTGCATTTGCAAAGTTTTATTCCAAAAGAAATAGCACTTTTAACAAAACTGATATTGCAAATCAAAATTTCATGGCATCACTAAGGTCAGATACTTAAAAGAGTTAATTCAGCACACCACCATGAAGTTTGTATGAGCAACAAATTTATTCCTATTCAAGCTTTAATTCAGCATTTTTCTATAATTACAAGAAATCATGTTTGTTTCATAAGCATGGCGAAACTTCTAATTCAGGAATTCCCAACCTTTTATTTCCTCACAACACCTACAAAAGCAACATCTCACATGATTATGAAGACTGCAATGTACACTATATTTGAGCAACGAAATTATTTCGATAATTTTTTAATAATGTGGAAGGGAAGAAAGAAATGAAAAAAGTTATATAAAACTCAAGTATGAACAATCAATTCTCAAAAATTAACTTTTTCTGATGCCAAGTTCTTTCCCACAAAGTCTTGGATACATATTCAGTGCTGAAAACCAAAACTTTTCCTACGTTTCACTCTCAAATTCCATTTCAAGAGCACAATTTGATTGCAAACTGATAAGATTTTTCTCCAGCTCTTTATCATCTAGCATTTATCTAAGTGGTATAAACATGGATCTATGATCCATTTTACTAACAATGTCAGTTCTCCAGGTACAAAGTATCCATCAAACGATTTTGAAAGCATCACGAAATGGGCCACCATGTAGTACTAATTACAGGTCTAATTACAGGTACTAATTACATGTAGTACTAAAATTACAAATTTGAAATATTAGCCCTTTCCACCCATTGACAACAAAGAGATAAATTTTCTTCGAAAGCATTAAAATTTTTGCAACATTTCAATATGTTCATCTCTTTCCCCTGAAGAAACACATTCAAATCATTCATATGAGTGAAAACATCAGCCAAGTGAGCCAGCATTTACATAAAATTTTGCGATTCTAATTATTCAAAAAGATCATGGTCATTTTCCTCAAGAAAAACTTTGATTTCTTTCCTCAGTTCAAAGCAGGTTAAAGCTAGCCCGTGCATTTCCGTTTGACAAAGCAAAACTGTATATGCAATTCTCAGATTTTAACAAAACTTAAAGATGCAGTGGTTTAAAGCCAACTCCTAATCTAGTTAATGATCTTCACACAAGTATTGAGTACTTTTTTCGAATTGGAAGGTGATGTTTTTGCTGACAAAGCATGATGGTGAGAGTGACCTGCAAGTGCAAAATCTCCTTCTTTATCAGTGCAGAAAGCCCAAATTTATTCCTTAGCTGTGAAGGGAACCATCAGCGCACGCAGAGTCAATACTTTGGATATCTAAATTATGTTTGACAAAAATTAAGCAAATACTATCACAGTCTCCACAACAGTGAAATCAAATGACAGAAAGTTGCTTTCACCATGCCAAGAATATTTTCAATTGTTAAGACTCCAGAGCACAGTAATGCCAAGGTGCAAGAAATCACAGTCTCTCTGTGCATGAACCTGCTAACTGATCATGAACAACATGCCTAAACCACAAATTACCATAAGCAAGCTTATTATTACATCACAGTAGGCATGTCCTTCACAAACAGTGAAAGTACTGTAAGAATGATTCATTCATGTCAATTCATGGACGCCAGTAGTGCAATAATTCATAAATGTAACAATTGTCCTGGTGTACATGCACAAGTGTTTCACGCCATCATAACAAAAATTACTGTACTTCAATTAATAAATTTGAACAGTGCTATTTGTTAATCTGTTATTTTAAATGGTACTACCTATACCCTGTTGGCTTATATTGTATATAAAATTATATTCTTACAGCAAAATCTATCTGCCATAAATTAATTTTCTTGAGGCGCACCTAGCTACATCTCATAGTACAAGCTTTGAACCACTGGGTAAAGATCTAAACTTATTTATTGATAATTTTTGCCAAATTGCCAATTTTTACACCCCCTGAAAAGATTACTTTGCATGCTCAGGAAGTGCAATCACCTCAGCTGGGAACCCCTATTCTAAGGTACAAATGCACCACTTGCACCAACACCAATCATGGTAAACAATATGAAAGACAACAACTCAAAATTATGGCATTTCTAAGGGGTGGATATGCTTGCAGAAAAACAGAACAAGCTGTAAACATAGTTTGTTTGAAAAGCAACCACTTGACCAACAGTGCAATAAAAGTGGTGTTCACTAAATGCAAGCCACTCGCTACGTCACTCAGGGAGTACAAAGTGAGTACATGAAACTTAAGCTAACTTTCACTAATATTCAAACACACATGAATGTACACAATTTGCAATAGCAACACCATGCATAAAAAACATAAAAACAGTCACATGTGATTTTGCATCTGTCTCTACAGTGGTTTTGCTTTGATAATGTGATTAAAGGATAGGTAAGGAAATGTATACGTTTTTCTTAAAAACTTTTTGCTTTCACCTAACTGCTCTTCTACATTTTCAGGTGAATAAAATGAATCTCATTGACAGGATATTGAACTCAATGTAATTGACTAACTCACCTAAAACAAGTAAGTGCCAACACACAAGTATAGTACACATTAATGAAAGCATATGATATGTGTGACAAATACACAATGAAAGATGAGCTGTATAGGGAAATATTTGCTAAAACTCAAGGATCTTACACATGCCTTACGAACACACATATTGTTCAAAAGAGCTATTTCCACAACACACCGAGATTATTACGTCTCTCAGTGGGTCGCTCATTTGTGCTCTTTATATTGCATTTTTCAATACATATCCAAGCAGGACTGGCATCAATTGTGTCAGTGTTCACCCATTCTGTTGCTTGTTGCAAGAGACTGCCACCTCTCTTTACCACATTGTTCATGTGATTCTTTTTGCAAACTTGCTAGAAACTATTTCAACATGGCCTTTAGGTTTGCACATCATTGCTGCCTTAGTTACAAGTAAAAAGGACAAAAGTTTTCACACACAAAATTTCATAAACAAGAAGTTAACAAGTAAATCTTAAAATAATCACTTCCTTTTTAAAAATTTCACTCAGTGTACAGCTTGCATACACCGCGATATTACTACAAAATATTGCAAGGGATACTGATGTAAGGGGTGGCCCTTACTGTGGCTCTTCACACCTTTGTATGCGGCTCTTTTAGCTTTCTGAATAATTGTATATTTGTTTTTTATTTTATATTTCTATTGCAAAGTGGTACTGTAGTAGCTAGCGTGTCATACAGTAATACTTTTGCAAGTCATTCCAAAACGAATCATGATGTCACAGAAGCCTAGATAGCAAATAAATCATGTCTTTAGATTATTATGTTGCAGTTCTTTGTGGCTTAGGTTTTACAATATGTGGCTCATACATAGAGTAGGTTTGGCTACCCCTGTAATATGTATTTCCTAAAAACTGCACACATCCTAGATGCTTTTTAGTGCCAGTAAATTCTCATTTGGAAATATTGATTGGATCAGCAATGCCTTGCCAAAATTGGGCAAAATTCCATTTAAGAATTATTCATAAACATGGCATCAACTTCAACATGCTTCACTTTCAGGCAAAAAGTTTTTAATCTAGACACCTTTGTTTATCTTTTAATGATATTGACAAAATTATGTTCTGTGAGCAAACCTTGGTTGCCTGATTTCAGGCAAGCGCAAGCAAATTTAGCTGCACAGCCGAGCATGTTATTCACAAAACACCAAGATCACTTGCCTTACGTGCTGGTACCCAGCAGCAGCCAATAGGGAACGATCTGGGGTTATCTTCATTGCATTTACTTGCTGAAAAACACATCAAATACAACAATGCCAGAAAATTATAAAAATGTATAACTTTATCATTTAATCAAGATAATAGTCAGTACAATTTGTTTTTACATATCAGCTTGAAACTTCATCACATTTAAAACCTCTCTTTGTATTACTATAACATTATTTCAGATGTTGTATAACAGCAAATAGTAATCAGACACTTTCATGAAATCCAAAAGCTTGATTTGGCAAGGTAAGGTAGAAATATGAAATGAATTTGGGAAGAAGCTTACACTGCTTAAAACAAAAACAGCCTTTTTTTCAAATCATACCACACTGCTCCAGAAAATATTTTATAAGGACTTACAGATTCAGAATGCTGGACTGTTCGAGTACATAAACCACTATGAGCTTGCCAGAAACGAATGGTATGATCATAGCTTCCTGTGGCCAGAATTACAGAGTTGTTGTCACCATTGCCAGCCATGACAGGAGGTTAAAAAGAAGCTGCCAACGAATTTCAGAAAAAACAGTTAAACAGCAACTCAAAAAAGGCAATATAACATTGCTTACTAAGAAAAAGCATTTAGTGTTTGCAACCCTAGAATGATTACCAGTATGTAGTATTTATGATGTTTCCCATAAACAGCCAGCCATTTCAAAAAATGTTCACAATGTACGAGTTGAAATCAACAGTATTAATTGATATGTGAAGCCTGCACTGGCATATGTCCTGCACTAATGATTTCTAAACCATTCTAAATAAAAACAACAGTGGTAATGTAAAATACAGTGAAACTTCCTCAATACAGTGGAACAGTTGTTTAAAGCAGTGAAAATTGTGGGTTACGAAAATAAGTTGCAAGTTGTGATCTGAAGTAAGAATATTTTAGCTTCCCAGTACAGTATACTTTATGCTTTCTTGAAGAGAGCTATTTGATTAGGTGATGAAAATTTACACATTAATGGATAACATCAAATCAATCCACTGATTTATTGATGAACCACTAGCCAGTGCATTATTTTCACTTCACATGTGAATGATTTGAGAATATGGAATTTCATTAGGTAGAACGATTTACATGTGTAAGCAACATGCAGTTTAATTGATACCAATAACAGTTTGCACACTGTTCATTAATGGGTCATTCCATATCAAATTTAAGGAAAAAATGAAAATTTGTAACCCTATGTCTCAGAATTTCCTTGTTTTCATACATTTTACTGCCTTTTTGAAAATGATGACCAAAGAAAAAAAAAATTGTTTCGATATCTCATACGGTTCTCGAGTTATGGCCTGTTGAAATTTTCACCACTAGGTGGAGATTTACCATGCGAGCACTCTTTTTTTGCTCATAGGCCAATGTAAATTTGCTTGTATCTTTATAAATACTCTACACAGATGCACAAAAATTGGTTTCTGGGTGTTTTGAATGGCAAGGAATCGAAATCTGCAGTCAAAAAAGCAGAAAAACAACATATTCATGGAGAAAGTAGAGGTTGAAAATTTTGTAACAAAAATTTTTAGTTCCAAACTTTGACCTCAAATTGCGAGCTGTTGACGCAACATTGCAAACAAATTTTTTTTCTAATTTTGTAACACTGTGCTTGTATTTTCCATTGAGATATATTTTCTATTATAAATATGTTTTTCAAGGTTTTTGAAAAAATTGAGATTGAAGTTTTACACATTTTATACAAAAAAAGATTTTGCTAAAACCATACATTTCAATAATATTTCAAATGTTCACCATATTGAAACTATTGACCATATTCTGACAAGTGAGGAGGATAAACAATTACATACACAGATCCCACATTATTGTCTAACAAAAAATGCTGTAGCTTTCACCACAGAGGTGTTTATGTTAGGTGTTCCAATTCTTCCCATTTTTCTCCTTTACCATTTCGATCACATTCAGTTTTACAAATGAAACAGTTTCAGTGAATAACATTCAAACTCACTTTCACGTCATTTTGATTAATGATGTTATTTTTTCCAAGACCCATAACTGGCCGTTGTGTTTCTTTTACACAGGTTTTGCTGTAGAGCCACCCAAGTTCCAACATGTGTCTTCTCATTACAGCCATTGAAAAATTTACTTGGGGACCTAAATTAACTTTGGCTTCACTTTGTAGTTAATCCACTTGCATGATCCTGACAATCCACCACACAGAATCATATATACATGCTATATAGCCATATTTTTTACTCTGACTACAGACTGTTGGGGATGTTCTTTGAACATGTGCTCCCAGAAGTCTTAGGATTTTTACTTGGTTACTTGAATTTTATGCTATTTGAGGAAATTTTTCACGACCCATAGTTTGAGAAGCCCTGACCTAAGAAAGTAGTTGAACAAAATCCTTAAAAGTAATGGAAAAACTTGCACATGCTTTGCTATAAATTAGCAAAATTTGCTGTTGGTATGTGTAAAACTAGAATGATAAGCTATATAAACATGAAGACTAGTTATGAGAAATTGTAGTTGCATGGTTCTAGACTCATGTGCTATTTTTTGGTTTTAGTATGTCTTAGCAGATTAGTGGATTTCTGCATCTCTGTGCAAGCTTAGTCTAATTTGATTCACATTACAATATTTGTGCTCCACTTTTTCAATGGTAAGCTTAATACGGGCTACTGCCTATTATAAGATTAGTTTGGGAAACACACTACAAAGCAAACTTATCTCCAACACAAACAGCCTTTTAATTCAACATTGTTAAAGCTCATAATGAAATTGAGTGCCTCTATACAAATGATATTGATACTTGACATACACTGTGCATGTAGCTTATCTGAATTATTCATCACATGGATCCATAATCATACTGAAGTCATAGTGAATTGTTCTCTAGAGAGAAAAAAAATTCACCAAACTTATGTTTCACAAGTTCACATTGAGTTTTCCTAACATTTTTGTTTCAATTGATTGGCAATATAATCTCCTAAGATTTTTGACATTACATAAAATCCACAATATTTACCTGAGTCACAAACTTGCTACCTCTTTTTTGATATGTCGCAATTTTTGCTACAAACTTCTCTAATGGAAAATCTGGTATTACTACATGCAGAGCATACTAATTTGTCTAATACAGCCAGGTGTGACAATTTTCAGTAAAAACCAATAAAAATAATAAATACATCAGGCAAGTTGCTTTGTAAAAACACAACATATACGCAACATTCATTTGCATAACACAAATGATGGTGGGCAAGCAATGTGTGAAGAGTTAGGAGATATACAGCTGAATAGTTAAGTCATGTACATAGGTGGGAGAAGTGACAATAGTGGTTGTGTTAGCAGAAAACCATGCAGCAACCATAGCATTACAGAACAGAGGAGGCACATAACAGAGGCAAGAAGTAGTTTTTGTCAATATAGACCATGAAGAAGCAAAACAGTTACCAATGGCCCACTATTATGAGGTATTACAGTTGCACATATCCTGCATAGCACATAGGATACCAAGATGAGGTTGAAGAGACAAGGGGAAAAATCATATTAGGCAGTCAGAGATTTCATGTATAGCAACAGATTACAATTTTAATAAAAAAAGCAATCCAGTACGTAATGGGTACAGAGAAACCAAAATATTGTTAACTGCACTTTTGCTAATCAATGAAAATGATTTTGAAAGAAAAGTCAATACTGCTGACAATGCAAGGTTGGACATTTCTGCGAGAGGACTGTGGAATAGCTATGAGAAAACAATCTTTGACATAAGGATCACCCATCCTCACAGTTTTATTCTGGGAAGTCCGTAGGAAAGACACACCAATAACACGAAAAAGAAAAGAAGGATAAGTACAACTGAAGCGCGATTGACATTGAGAAGTCTTAATTCAATCCCTTTGCCTTTACAACTAGTGGTGGGATGTCACCAGAATGCACTAGAGTCAACAAAAGACTGGCTGAAAAAATACCTGAAAAACGCAGATAGCCATATGCATCTGTCATGACTTACATTAGAACAAAGCTCAGATTTGTGCTTCTGAGGAGCACCCTTGCTGCAATACGAGGATTTCGAGGTAAACAAAGCGATGTACACCTCCAAGACGGTCATGTGTTCCTATGATTAACCAACATGAAATAATGTGTGAAAAAAGTGCTCAAGCTAACTTTTTTATTTTTAATAGCAGATAAGGCGTTTTAGTCAAAAGCAATATCTCACTGAAATTAGGTTATCAATTCTGGTTAGCAAAAACAGTCACTATCTTGCGAAAGCCCATATATTGATCTTAATACTACAGACTGGTTGAAATGAATATTATCCTTATCATCCAATCTTTTTCCATGTGTACTAAGTCTCCTGCTGTCTCTATGGGTAGATATGATAAAATGTTATATCATTATGGTTTGTACTGTTCATCATTGCTTTGCCATACATCTTGCACTTCAGCTGCTCATATCCTCATTATATTACCATGTCTGCTACATGGTCTTCTAGTTCTTAACCTGCATTGCCACACAGTTTTTCATTCATGTACTTACAGTATCCCACTTCTCTATCTGTATATTTCTCAACTCTTCATGTGTTACTTGCAATATTTTTTATTTCATGTTTAACTTGTGCTTGTACAGCAATTCCATTTCAATCTATCTGTTAAGAAAAAGAATTCCACTATCAAAAACCCCTAATCTACCTATCTTAAAAAAAGACAAAAAAAGCAATGTAATTTGCATTAAACATTCAAGACTTGATAGATTTTATTTATTAACCTAGTTCTCACATATTTATTAATCAGCATAATTTTGCACCTGGTCTTCCCAGAGTAGGTATAGGGATGAGGAACCTGCAGCGTATTGATCATGGCTCAGAATGTCAAAATTTTCATTACCTAAATTTTGTTGGATTTGTGCATGACAGTAAAAAAACATGTTGGATTTGCACGTTAAACTAAAAAAAACATGTGCACTTGGTTCTTGATTGCATTTTTCACCATATGTAATTTGGAATTTATGTAGCTTACCATAAGTAAACAGGCTCCCCACCTCTGTCCAAGAGCCTTATATGTTTACTTACTTTTAGAGTTACTGCAAGTGGGAGAGAAGATGAAAAGTCTAACAAAAATGACTTCAACTCTGAACTAAAGAACATGCATTGAATTTCATCTACAGTAATGGTTGGTAATGGTTGCGACTCGTGGTTACCAGCTTTCAAAGCTTCAATCACCGGCAACGCAGACGCAGTAACATCTTGTGTTGTTTACAATAACCTAGTTCAGAGGTAGGAATTCTGTAGCCCATTTTCATTTCATGTGTAATGTCGTTGGAGCCCATACCAGATTTTTTGTTGGCAAAATTACATTGGATAAGCTATGTGTATTAAACTAAAAATATTTTGGATTTGCATATGAAAGTAAAAAATATTTTGTTTCGATTCTGTTTGAATAAGACCTGAATATCCTACGTCCTAAGAACAGTTGAACGACTGCTCATTTTTTTGTTTTTTAACCAATCACGCTTGAGTCGGCATTCCCCAGATGAGCAAGACACCCAACAGTCAACACTGAACACTTAGCGTCAGGGCTCCCATTGTTGCAACCTCTCCGTTGGCGTTGCATTGAAGGTGTGATTCACCATGAAAGGGATGTGCGCAAAGAACAACACCCATGTATATGTGGCACGAACAAGCAATAATGGAGTGATTGCGGCATGGAGTCTCTGCTGACACAAACTTGTGAACGATTGAACATAATGACTAGCATACACGAAGAGTGATCGCGGCGCAGGATCTTTATTGTTGCTTGCTGCCACAGTGCGAAGCTTTGCGCACATGCTACTCGGACTTTCCGATCGCAACACCATTCAGTAATTTGTAAAAAACCTAGACGGCACAAAAAAAAAACTTATTTGCCTAGAAAAAAACAGAAATGTTGTATTTGCAACAAGACATATGAATGCAAATACATGACGTGAAATGGTGATTAAAATACTGATTTACTTATAGAAGTTCCTTTACCAGATTTTTGCCTGCAGCGTGAACATTAACATTTGGATCACTTCTTCCATTGCTCAAGATAACATTGGTGACATACTCCATTAATGTGACATCTTTCACTAATCCAAGCTTAGGTGTCCATGTCGTTTTGCTAGCTTCGTGACGTTGCTTGTTTTGCCAGCAACTTTTCCCTAGCAGTCACTGTTTCAGCGAGATTGATTTTGTTTTAACATGATTAACAAGTGAAAATTTTCTTTCCACTGATGCAAAAAGTGTGGAAAAAACATAAGGTTGTGTCTATTTTATCGCCAAGATTCTGGCGGCAACAGATCGGCTGGAGCTGTTGTGCTGGCTAAAGCTGTTGTGCTGCCAGTCGACGATTTGATCTCGTGGTATGATGCAATTCGAATAAAAAGATAGTTTGTCATGCAATCAGTGTGCTACTCGTAGCATGATAAAGGCTATGCTTCACGTATGGTATGCCATTTCATTTTCTTTTCGCTTTGACTCTCACCTTGGCGACATTCCTTTTCTTTTTTGTTCTTTTTTTAAAAACTTTCCAAACTTTTCCCTTCAGTGTTAGGTTTAGGGTTAGGTTAGCATTTACATTAGGGTTAGCGTTAGGATTTAGGATTAATGTTAAGGGTTAGGATTAGGGGTTAGGGTTAGCTTTAGGGTTTATCTTTTGCATTTATTTCGTTTCTGCCAAGCCTGTTGCCGCCGACATTTTGGCAGCAAAATAGACACTGCCAAAACATAAATCTGGTTATTATATCAAAAAGTGATCCAAACTGAAACTCCTATTCATTTAAGTCATCTTTAATGTTACATACACACACACACACACATAATCGAATGCCAGAAATCAGGAATAGATTTATTAGACAAGAATAAATCTTTAAACTATCGAAATGGCCTCCAGCTGATTTTCAGGCACAGGATGGGGAAAATGCAGGGCCACATTTGCTATTGTAACTTCGATTTTTCGTGAGATCTTAAGCTGCAACAGAATCTAAAATCCTTAAGCTGGCAACAACTACTTACTCCTATATAAATACATTTTTAATTTGCATGCATAGGCAACAAAGAAATTTAAGTAATCAGTCTTAAGTCTTCAGCTGGCGTACTTAGACAAAGACCTTATAGATCATACAATATATCGTTCACCCAAAAATGCAAATATTTCAATTGTTTATGAAACCATTTGTTATTTATTCACGTTACTTTTGTTCATGTTGTACACGCAATTGCATGACTGCCTATACCTGGTCGTAAGCAACCTGCAGTGTTTAATATTGGTACTGGTATGAGGATGGGAAACCGACTGAACACGTTTTGTTTCACCGATATGAGTACTTTTAGTTTATACTTTTTTCATTCACCCTGACCTGATGATCACATGTGAACACTGTAATTAATGACAGGAAGATATGTTTATTATGTTATTAGATTTACTATAGTTAATTGCCAAATTTATATCTTCAAAAAAAAACAGATTAACAGAATTTGTCATAATTAAACCGAGACACCCAGAGATGGACTCGAAAAAAAACAGATCTGGGTGAAAAAAACAGCGATGGGAGCTCTGCTCAGTGTCAGTGACAAAATTTCTTAAAAGGGGCTTTCCCAAACTAACTACCTAATTTCTTTTTATCTCAGACTCTGAGCTGCTGCTACAGCTCAGAGATGTGCTTGGATTAGATTTTTTATTTTTTGGATCCGGACTCCTGATGCTTCAAACAGGATCAAGATGGATTTTATGTTTGCTGAAAAAACGCTAATGGTTGCTTACATGACTTATTACATGACTTATACTCATGCGGAATGAAACAAGAGTCGAATTGTTTGTGTCATGTTGGCACCGGACCCGGAGCGGATTCGGATTGAAATTGCAAAACAAGATTGGATCCAGATTCGCAAAAATCAGAGTCCGGACACCTCTGCTATATGTTCCTTTTCCTTATTAGTTTGCGTAGGTAGATGACAGGCCAGCTAGACACAATTTTTCAAGTTATTATATTCTGTGGACTCACTTTTGTTTAGATGGGAAACATTTTGTGAAATTTACTATGTATTTTTCATGTTTTCCGATTTTTTCCTGTTTTTGAAACAGCTTGTGTTTGGCTACTGTGTTTCATTTTTGCTCCTTTCTTCAGGACAGTGTTTGTCTAATTGAGTTTTGAACAATCTGGCAACCCTGTACGGTGGTACTTGAGTTCAATTGTCAAAAATTTTAAACTTAGAAGTATGGATAAGATATGAATTGCAAAAAACGTTAAGTATCGACAAATCAATATTCCCAATAACATCGCCATTATCAATTTTTTTGCCAAACATTTGCCATAATCCGGAAAAACATTTGCCAAAACCTATTTGTCATCAAACAAACATCTGGACTGGTAACCCACTCTGCGTGATAGCCTAGTAGCCTACCAAGCTACGTAGCGTTAGCGTGCACTGTTTAGTAAACATACGAGAACAAGATGGATATTCTTAATCCTCAGTTGCTGAATATACATGGACGAATATATTGTAAATACAACAATGCCGGCGATCAATCAATGGGTAATCTAGAAGACAACTATGGTGTCGATGAGCACGTCGTAACAAACGTTTGTTGGGATGATCCATGTGATTCCCGTGATAATGATATTGCGCAAACAGCTGATGGAAGGTTTGTTCGTAGTACTGTGTTAACTTTTAACAGCTTGGAACTATCAAAAAATTTAAAAACCGTACTTAACGTGAATTTACTTTTCTTTTTGTGTTTATCTGTTGGATTATTTTTTATCTATAACATTAGATTGCATATAGCCTATGTATATAACATAAGCCAGGGGTGGGCAAAGTCCACCTACGGACCACCTTTTTGGCCCCCTGGTCTGCATATGGTAGCCTGTGGCCTTGGGAATTTTTTGTGTGTACTGGTACTAGTGGTAGATAAATTTTCAGTTAGCCTTTCACCTGATTTCGATTCACTTTCCTGTGAAAAACAACTACATAACATTTCTCTTGTAAGTTATGTAATGTGTATTATATTGTTTTATCTTGTGTATTATATTAATTGATTATATTATTTTTTTACCCTCATCTGATGGATTATAATTAACGTTATTACCAATAAGTCATAGCAGTAAAGAGAAATTTTATGTAAGCTGCTATAGGGCCTGTCTACCAATGGCACCTGAAAATGAAAACGAGGCCCATTGTTGCAGCCACAATGCTGCGTCCCCTGAGCCACCTCAATAGAGAGTCAAATCCACAACCCTCGGCGTAAAAGCAATAGATTCCCCCCAATCAACTAGTTAGACTCTACTAATTGCTGCTACAAATTCAAAATTATATATGTGTTGAATCACCATGCCACATCATAGAGATAAAAGTTTGCCTGGCCCTAAATAGTGGAGCTGTTGGCCTAGCAATGCCAAAATTTGCAGTAAATTATGAATAATGAGATCAAACTAAACTTGGCCTTACAAGTATAATGAAAAGCGCCACCATTATAAAAATCACTGCATATTGCTTTAAGGCAGAGATGGGGAACCTATTTACTATCACGGGCTGCATGAATTGTGGATTATCACTGGCGGGCCACAAAATCGATGAATTTTGTCCTAAAATTCTACCTTTATCTAACTATAAGGAAGAGTGACTTCTTTGGACTTGCTATCTAAATACCTGCTTGACGTGGAGCTTCGTTTCAATGTGAT
>Ga0210059_1003988_pt1 | contig 23774 bp, 17 predicted proteins | sample Ectturendosymbi2_FD_188042 | JGI IMG/M metagenome (GOLD analysis project Ga0210059, IMG submission 188042) | Ecteinascidia turbinata endosymbiont from Florida, USA - Sample 2 (SPAdes) (version 2) | ecosystem: Host-associated > Tunicates > Ascidians > Unclassified | place: Key West, Florida...
AAAATCTGACTCCTGTTTGGAAATTTGTTGAAGCTGAACTTCCTTCTGAACCTTGCTTGAACAATCTGGAAAGACTTCGTTTCGTAATATGTCTTTACACAAAAGATCTTCTGCTCCATCGACCAAGACATCATTAGACTATTTTTTGTTTAATATATAGAAAGGTTAACTATTTCCCTATGACAATCTGGAAAGAGAAAAGTGAATAAGGTCATCAATAAAGGTTTTAGAAGCTTCCGCTTTGTTTCAACAATTGTGAAACACCCTGTATGTATGTGTCAAAAAATTTGTATCACTGCAATACTAAAGTATGTCAAAACACGCCATAGGAGCTACGCAAAAATGTGCAATATCATTTTACACTGGGTAGAATCATAATAATTTTTGCATCAGGGTTGTGATAACCTTGTCCTCACATATATTCAGAGAGGGAAATCGGATTGTTCTACAAAAATAGCAGTGTAAGTTTCATGCAATGCTGGCTTGTTTACTATGCCACATGTCAATGAATAGTGGAGCGATAAGCACATTTGGTCATTGTTAAACTTGCAGTCAGATTTGTTCCAATTAGGACAGCGTGATGAACATCTCCTGAAAAATCTCTTCATGGTCTGGCCGACATATTGTTCATATCACATCACGCAAGTCGCAAGTTTTGGTTCAGTGCCAAATTTTATTTTTTATCGTTCTTTGTGAAAAGAGTGGCAACCTGGATTTGTTGTGTTTTCCATAACAACCGCAAAGTGCACAGTGCTTTCAAGGTCTCTACACACTTTTCATTTGATTTTTTGTCTTATTTAAAGTAAGGTGCTTGTGGTGTGTTAGTTTTTGCCAAGTGTTGATACGTTTTTTGCAGGTAATCACTGCCTTAGTGTTTAATTTTTTTTCTGTTTTTGATAGAGTTACCAGGTGAGGCAAGATGTTGTCTAAACATGTGGTATACTACTTTCCGTTCTCATTTTTGGGGCGCAGTCTTTCTTCTCAATTCGATTGCTATCATGTCATTTTGAATTTACAGAGAGAAGTTTGAGTAGATCGCCTTTTCTTGGACTCGGTTTAAGTTGTTGAGGTAAACCCTTTCCTTTGGTTGAGGCACATAAATTTTATTTCTTCTCCAAACAGGATTGACTTAAATGTCGTCTGCGGGTAATGTGACTTCCTGTTAATGAACTGCTTTCGCCTGTGTGGGTTTTACGAAGTCTTCAGTGATAAACGCAAAACGTTCGCCAGTAGTTACGCAGTGATTTACGTCTAGGAATTCAACTTGACCCGTTTGTTCGACTCCGCAAGCTTGTTTAAACATCAATTCCAAGCCACTGTTGGTAAATGCTGAAAGTAATGTTTGTCGAATGCGTTCATTTGACATTTCTGATGCAGTTATCCAAATTATGTCATCGATAAATCTACGGTAAAGTTCTGACTCACTTGGCACACCGGCAATCGGCTGTGGGATGTAGTGCACAGCAATGTTGGCCATTGAGACAAGGTGATTATCACCGGTTATATTAATGTTTTTGGGTATATAATTGGTTGCAATATTGGGTCACAACGTTGTTAAGGCAAATTATGTTCAGCTTGACAACGATTTTACGGGCATTGATGTTGAAAGTGGAATGCTTCTCCAGTTCATTTTCGAGAACTTCTATTAGAGTTTCTTTGCACAAGCATTGGTAAAATGCCTTCACATGTGCTACCATAATGTAAAACACCAGATTTTATTTTTCAGTTCCCAAATTTTTGATCAGACGGTGGTCTGCAATGTATTGACGCTTATCTTCACAAAATTCGTCAGAGCCGTTTTTTGCAAAAGTCTCCTCTAATAGGTTTTAGTATGAATTATAGCAATACAGTAATGCGGGAGTTGTTGATATTCCCAGCAGATTGTAATAGGCGTACCGGCATGTCTTTGACATCCACCTTCAATAAATTCCCCGGGGCTAATTTGTGTGTCTTGAGAAGCGGGTAAGCCGGTGTGTTATAACGGAAAAAAAATGTTGGTGCACTGATGATCTTCCGGTACGGGTTGTTCTTCCACTGAATTTCACGACAATTCTGCCGTTTCTGTCATCTTGTTTTGCTTTATACGATGCGAGAGGGGAAATAACATATGTAAAGAGTGACAACGAGGCAATGGGACAAACATTTTAAAAACACGATTCTAAAAAAAACAAATAAGGAGCACTAAAGATTTGATGGTCAGGTAGTGAAAGGTTCCAGTGATTCAGGTAGGTATACCTACGTTACATTGTTTTTGATGAAATTTTCCTAACAGTCACATGGTAGGCCATAGCGCTATGAATTCTCTAACCACCAATTTCCGTGGTACCAGATGCTGTTTTCTAAGTACTTCCGAAATGCAGGTTACAAGCCTCATAAAATATATCTTTCATTTTCACCATGTTTTACATGAGAGCAACGCACACGATGCACTTCCAGTTCAAAGTTCGTTATGCAATAATGTGCATGCCCGATGGTGAAGTTTTCGAAAATGTAATTCCGCACGAGTTCCTTCAATCTTTTTTGATTTGCATCACAAACGTGGAAGCATATGTTCCCTACTGAAATTTGAAGTAAATCTTTTGATCGAACTATAAAAGGGCACCATGTGGAGTAATCTATCTTGCATACTGTGCAACCAATTCGTTCTGCACTACCCAAGTTCACAAGTGGAAACGTTTTTGCTGTTTGTTTTAAACGACATTGCTCCTTTTCTCTCTTTCGCAACTGTACCGTTCAAAGAACTTCGCAGGGTTGCTTTTGAACGGACAAAAATATGTACGGTTCAACGTTTTCTCTACAAAAACCTTGCTCTGGCAGTTCGGTGATAGCAGCGTGCTGGTCATGGCGAGTGTTTTAAACAACAGTGGGTGTGTTTCTCTAATTCTGAAAGCCTCAGCATATGTTTAAATCTGCAGTTGACATGATTGCGTAAGTCTTGATTTGGTGTTTCATCAATTCAGCTGTAAGCTTTTGTTTGCAATTTACAGGATTGAAAAAGCGTAATTGACGCGAAATCGATTTCTCAGTAAAACACTTTGTGAGAAGGTTTATTTGCTTTGCCCTTGCGGTACTTTATCATTTAATTGCAGATATATGCAGTCAAAATCCTTGCAGAGCTATGAAACCAAAGCATGACGTACGTTCAGATTCCTCGAATACCTACGTCTCCAAAGTTCAATGATACAGAAAAAATGTTGCAGCATTCATGTTTAGAAAATATTTATTATAAAGTAGCAATGAAATGGCTAGCCTATATAAGTGTATGTCTTGTCAATCCGGTCCTTAGTAGGGGAGTTTTGAAAATCAATCCGGTCCTTGAGTTTTGAATCCGGTCCTTGAGTTTTGAAAACGATTTATTATAAAGTACATTGAGATGGTTAGCCTATAAAATGGTATGTCTTGTTAATCCGGTGTTCAGTAAGGGAGCACAGTTGCCAGGAATTCTTTTTTGCTCGCTTATTCTTCTTTTCGTGGTTTTGCCTTGTGATGAGTGGTATTGTGCAAATTAAACATCATGAACTTATCTTTGTTTGACTTAAGTCGCCAATTGTATAATAATATTACATTTCATTAAAAGGGGCATGCATATAAAATTCTTTTCGAGTTTGAAAAAAGGTTTGATATAGCCTTAGATGTTACCAGATGAAGATTACTTTGGCACAAAAATTAAAATACGATCATAGAGTGTTGAATAATAGGAAACTCATCTTTTTTGTGCAGCTCGGTTGTAACGCTATGTCATAATAATTATGCAAATAGAAAAACGTGACATCACAACATATATATAGCACATTCAACAACTGCGTGGCTTACAAACTTTGACGAGTTACCACATAAAACAAGTTACTTGATAATCGTGGCTTTTTTTAAATGCTTGTAAATACGCACTGCAATAATCGGAGGTGATTAAACTTAACGTGTAATCCTAAACACTTGCGCAGTCACGTTGTATGGCTTACTACATTACGGATAAGACATGTCATAGTTTGGATGCGAACGTCCCTTCACAAATCACCAGAAATATTAAAAATATTAGTAAGTACTTCAACAACAGGATCTGAAGCAATTTGACGTCTGGTCCTTGACAATTGCGCATCCACGCTGTATTTTGAGGCACGTGGAACGACATTCCAGCTGAGGCGCACAGAATCATTTCTGACTGAATCAAAAGTAACGCCCGTCACTTTTTCAGGACCTGCAAATGTAACAGTTTCTTTGCAACAATCACACAATGAACAGCTTTTATTTCTATCTTCAGGTAAATTCGACAAACAATAAAAAAAATTTGCACTATTCACAGAAATACGGAATAAAACCATTTTGAGAAGATGAGGGGTCATGCAGTTGGTTGCTGTGCAAATTTTTGCAAATATCAACAGCAGCAGAAATGCATTTTCAATGGTCAGCACTTGTTGTTTGGATCGACATTCAGGGTTCCGGACGATTAGAGCAGTTTCACGAATTTGGTGTAGTGGCAAATGCCAATCGCAATTAAAGGCAAGAAAAACACACCACGACGCCCTTGCTACCAAGTTCCTCAGCATACTTCAGTTTTTGCGCCGACGCCTTCATCTTTTTCTGTGCTAATGCATTCACATGCATTTTTTCAAACGTATATCCAACCAAGTTCACAGTGATTTCCATTACAGGGTATGAATTGACAGTCATAGCTTTACCAGACAAGTATTGCACCAAAGTAATGTAAGAATTCCCGCTCAGTTTTTATCAAAGCAAAAGAGAGCTGTTGTCAAAACCAGGGCTGAATTCGTAGAGACCGTTTGCTTACTTCAAAGTCATATTACAAACATTTTTCCGTTCTCACTCAACAAAAAATATGTCTCTCTGTAGAGTATGTATACTTATGTAGATTGCAAGTATAAAAAACTGCTTAAAACAGATTGAGACGTGAAACTGTAATTTTCGATTGACTTTTTTGCCGCACTGATAGGCGAAACTAGGGCTGAACTTGTAGCGATCACTTGGTTGCTTCGTACCAACATTAGACTAGGTTTAAAATAAAACAAGTATATCTCTGTGTTTGTATACTTACGTAGATTACCAGTATAACAAAATTGTAGGTTGCATTCATACAGAAAATATGAGGACAGACCTTATTTTTCCTTAACCTTTCAACTCCAAGGTACTTTGCCTATCACTACTACTTAACATGGGTCGCAAGCGACCCGCGTCTTTTATACGGCAAGCGCGGAGAAGAACATCGGCAAATTGGATGTTTTTTGCAATATCATGAATATCAATCAAAAACTTGATAAAGGAAAGCTCAGAAACGAAAAAAAGCTTGATAAATTTAACGAATTCTTGAATGTCACTAAGACTTTTACGAACGAGGGTTCAAATACGAAAACATGCAAAATCTCCATTGACGGATGAACAGCATGCAAAGTCAGTAACAAGGTGTTCAGTTACTCTGTGCAGTACGAATAAAGCACTGTAATAATTTTATGTTCGTTGCAACATAGTTCCCCATATTTTTGGTAAAAAACACTAAATATTGGCAAAAATGTTTGGTCAAAAACTAAAAATTGATCAATTAACAAATTTATGGCTTTTTGGCCATAACGTTAGCACCACATATGCTAGAAAGCCAATCAATGGCTTAAAACACTCGGGTAAAAGCCTTGATTCCACTAAAGGCTTGATTCAAATAATTGACTCTTGCAGTTGGGACCCAGGGCCCGATGACCTAGGCGAAAAAGGCCTGAACTTACCCCTTTAATGATGTCATCACTCACAAAAAAACGGAAACCCAAAACTTTCAATTTTTTTAAATCCGAACTAAAAGACTAGCCGCATCTTTTGAGGATTTGAATAGCGCCTGGCGAGTTATGGAGTTGCGAAGTGACACAAGAAACGTGGATTTCAGCGAAATCTACCGGATCACAAAGTTGAATCTTGAGAAGGGCCATGTTTTGTCCTCGCTGGCTCATATGACATGCGCTTGTAAAAAAATATTGCAATATTACATAACATGGGTCGATAGCGACCCTATAATTTTCGGGAAAATGTATTTTTTCTTCTTTAAAGTTCACAAACGGAAAAGCTTGGCGTTTGTCAAAGCATTGTCAACGAGTAACTTGAAGAATACATGAAGTGTCGAAGTGGTGAACTATTTGATTTGGGTAATACGCACTTGTAAAACTCCGCTCGGGTTGCTAGCGACCCACACAGGGCGATAAACGGTTAGATTTACTACAGTTACACGCGAAGGCATGTTTGAAATCGGAGCAATCATCGCTTTTTCACTTAAAACTAATATTAGACAACCTTTTACTCTACATAAATACATAATATTGTATCTATGTGTATGTCTACTTACGTAGATTACAAATCACAAGTATACAAAAGCTGTGTTTGTATTCAAGAAACGCTGAGACACGCGAACGGAAAGTTCAATTCACGAAAACATGCCTGAAATCGGAGAAATTGTTTTAGTTACTTCAAGCTTATTTTAGACATCTTTCCGAATCGGCCCAGGAAGATGCACAAGACTCGAATATATCTTTTATGACATCGTAGAAAGTGTCACAGCAAAATGTTGTGTAATATGAGTTTCAACCTAAAGCAAAGAGAGAATTGCTTTTCTTCAGTAACGTTTTGGCGTGTCAGTGCTGCACAAATTTAGGGGATATAACTGTCTTGCTTCAAATACATATTTGAATGCAACCTGCAAGTTTACAAATTTGTCATCTGAGTTATTATGCCAGTGGAAAGATAAAATATTTTTTACTGATTATCAAACGTACAGTTGTCTACTATGAGTTTGAAATAAAGAGATTACTCCCATTTTGCCCTCATTTCACGCATTGGCTCACTTTGCGTTAGCAAAGTTACTGGACACTTGTACTTTGCTTTGACAAAGTTAGGAATACTGTTAGGTACTTTGACGTATGCTTGTCTGAAAAAAATCCGCTCATGGTAGGAGTAGTGAAAAGAGAACGGAAGACGCCAGGTGCGAAAGCTAAATGGCTGTGATGACTTTGGACGCAAGGGTGTCATGCTGAGTTGATCTTTGTCTAAACCCTGGTTGGCGTTGTAGTCACGAGTCATCAGCCAGTACGTCTAACGACGTAGCGGTACTCTGTGCCCCATTCATCGAGTAAATGAACAGACGTACCTGGTACTCGAAATGTTAATTTTTGACATTTGCCTGAAACTCGTTTTCATGCAGAACAAACGTACTGTTTGTTTTTATTTCAGACATTTAGCAAAATAAATAAAAGAAACAAATTCACTTTAACGTACATGTATGTGCCACAATGGTAACAGAACCAACTGCATGACCAGAACTAGAGTAAGAAGTGAGGTTGACTTCATATCTGGAGGCAGGCATCAAGCCATCAAACGACACTTGGGAAGCTGAAACATTCTTGGTATCAACGACACGTCCGTTATGAAGAAGAGAAACCTAAAAATAATAAACGAAAAATCAACGTTGCACGTCAACATTTTAAGAAGTTGTTCAAATCAAAATATATCGCATTTCGATGCACACCATCATTTACGAGCATTTTCCATATACCTGAACGTAATTGTCACTACCTGTAAGCTTAAAACTTATGAAACTTCACTGCTGCTGTTATCCACTCGTCAACAATGCCTCATTTGGATAAGTCGAATAATCAACCACATTTCTTGATGGAATGTAAGAGCATTTAGCAAAAGCGATACTCATGAACATTCCAAATCTTGAATAAAATTTAAATATGATATCAATCGTGAAAAGAGTCGTTGATGAGAAGGTTAATGATAACGTACCTGTAACCCATTATTCAAGCATTTCATGCAAACATTTTTCTTTAAGAATAAAATACTGTACTCATTATTTGAAAACCTACTTCAAGTGCAAATTTTAAATTGAATTCTTTCTAAAAAGCAAAGATATTTCAAAAAGTTAAAAACGGCTAGTGCGCATATCTTTGAAACCAGTACAAGCCTGTAATGAATAACGTTGCAATGTTGTCGAAACAGGTTGTGAGGATGGAAGAACCAAAAGATCATCCACTCTTACCCGTTGAAGCGATTGCGCGACACCCGACATGTTTTGCAGGTGTTGAGATTGCTAATAGAGAACATATTCAATGCAAGACCTTTCCAACTCAAATGTTTCTGCACTACCGTTTCCTAGTGGCATTCCTATTTCTACAAATAGTTTTGCATAAAGAGCATTACTGGATGTCGTACAGCAGAATTGCGCAGTTTCGTGAAATTCGCAGAACTGGTCGATACCATCATTCACGGGTCGTCGCGGGTATCAACAAGGGTGAATTTCGTGCAGTGAGCAAAAGGGGCCCGTTTGAAAACCGGCGAATAGTCTTATCCAACAGCTAGCAACAAATAGAGGCCCCACATTTCACCAGCTGTAAGAATAAGGAAGGCGAAAGGGGGTTTGTAGAATGCTTCGAATCTGGGTGTTTGATGACCACACTTGAACAACAAGCTTGTCACAAGCAGGAGTCCAGAAATTTGAGCACATCGTTCACTGGAAAGAATTTCGAACTGAACGATGAGTCCATATTGCAGTAATATTTTGCGTTAATATTGTAGGTATCTCTTTAAACAGGCGTCTAGGCCCTTGCATCGTGGGTAGTGGGTGGCAACTCTGCCACTTGTCGATGATCCAACAATCTTTACTCAGGCTGGGATGGAGATACTCGTACCATCTTCCATGGTTCGTGGCTTCTTCGTGAATGGATCTCACTAGAATAGTGTGCATGTAGAGCCAGAATTTAGGGGCTTACTACCCTTGTTGATACAGGTATACAAGGCAAGTTCAAATGCGCAGCATCCCGATATGATGGAGGAAACTAGTGAACACCCTGCAAAGAGTCGCGCTAACATATCAATGATCTCTTTGGAAAACGTCAAAGCAAATGAAACTACTTGTGTGGACAAGCGTTATTGGCCAATATGGTGATGATAACCTCATTTATAACGGAAAATTTCTACGATTATGCTGCAACAATCCACGGTACATGATGAACACTTTCATGTAACACATTTTTATACGTCCCACTGGTACAAAAGTTCGTTGGGACAACTGTTGCTGATTGGTTTTTATTTCGTGTTAGCTGAGTTGATCTTATCGGTGTTGGATGTTTGCTCATAAGCGGTGCTAAACTGTATGCCAATCAAAACCTAATTATTCAGAATTTACGCCAGGAAGAAACAAACAAGGTTTATGTCACCGAGCAGGATTTTGATTTGTCTGGTTGGAACGTGGAAATGCAAATGGATAAGGTTGTAAGCAAAACCTGTCGCAAACAAAAGATTGTCCCGGCTTGGGGGCTTGCGGAATGCACACTGCACGTACTGTAGATGGGGAAGTTGCTGAATGTAACAGCAGCAGCAGCAGCTGCTATTTCATAAGCAGCTACGGGGTGTGAACAAAATAGGTCCACGCGGTGTGACGAAAGGTAAAAAGTAGCTTCCTGGTGGAAACATGATGTGAAAGATGTTCCATCAACAAACAAATCATCCACCAGCAAAGAAACCATCCTTGGGCCTCGTGTTTGGACGTCGAGCTGACAGGACGTGTTTTTTTCTGCTCTGGCAATTGAGTTCCCCGCGACGTGTTTGCCTAAAGGACAAAGCATGGATGCGAGAAACACGCGCTCTGGAAAGTGATTGGATGCGAGAAACACGCGCTCTCGAAAGTGACTGGATGCGAGAAACACGCGCACTCGAAAGGCGATTGAAACCTTGTCACAGGCAATTAATGAACCTACCTTGAAAGACGTGCAGGTTATGTTGCTGTCTGTAATACAGAGACTTGATTCTATTGAAAATGACTTATTGAAACATATGACAGCAGTTGAAGAAAGTGTTGAAAACGCTCACTACAGAGTATCTGAGCTGGAACATCAAATATCTTCATTGCAATGTCAGTTAGAAATGCAGACCACTAGAAATGATAAGAATATTATTCAAGAGTATTGCTCAAAAGAGTACAACCTTCTCTTTCATGGATTGCTGCAGAAAGACCGCATCGAAAAGCATGACTAGTCTGAAACAGTAGTGAGAAGGTTTTTCATTGAAGAATTACGTGTTACCCCTACGCAAGTGGATGCAATAAAATTGAGTAATGCCCATCGACTGTCACGCAAAATCTCTGCTGTCAACTCGGAAAATGCTAATAACTCGGGGAATGAAGAAGGTTCCTCAGATAACCAAAAATACAGCCCTGTTGTGGTTAAACTGGCAAGCATGAAAGACAAACACTCCATGAAAACTAGCAACAGATTTCAGGAAAACGAAAGTTAACATCACAAGGCACTTACCGATGGCACTGCAGGTTCAAAGGAAAACACGTACAAAGACAGCTTCAAGGCTGTACAAACAAGGAAACAACATTCAGTAGAAAGTGGTTGGCAGTGAATATTGCCTTTACGTCAACAATGAATGGGTGGTTCCTTAATGTAATCACTACAACTTGTTGATTCAAAGAATTCCTTTGTTTTCGCTGACTATTCAGTAAGTTGCAGTTTCGTTTATTTTTTAAAGCTAAATATCGAGTTTCTGACTCAACGATTGGAAATTGTATAAATATTTTTCCATTAACACGCTTTTTGTTATAAAAGTAGTGCTCCCATCTCACGGTTTATCATAATCTACGTTTCTCGTCTTCCTTTTATTATGTATAACTGCATCATGTGTTATATTCACTTGCTTTCTTATAATACCTGTTTCTTGAAGTTGTATCTTAGTTTTTGCATTAAATTAAAGTTATATTCTGCCAATCCTCATTGTAGATGTAACAAGTTTAGAAACCGAGAAAATGATGATAACAGCTTTCATTTTATAAATATTTCTTATTAATGAACAGCTCAAAATAAAATTTTTTCTTTTCATAATTTCTGTTTCTGAGCTCTGCAGATTGTGTATTTACCATCTAAACAACAGTTGAAGGCAACATTCTGTAAATGTCTGCAAATTATTCTGTATTGCTATGACTAGTGAAGATGTATTAGATCTTTCAAATACGGTATTGCGTTGCGAGCCTTGTAAAATTTACAATATAACCCAACTGCAATGCTTACTTAACAAAATTAGTGGCCTATTCCTTGTACATTTTAATACCAGAAATCTAGTTAAAAATTTAAGTAGGATTACGGACTGGTTAAACAGCTCACCTATTTTTCCAGATATCATTGCCATAAGTGAAACAAAACTTTTTGGTGACAAGCATACCATGGTTAGCATCAAAGGCTATAGCTTTATTCATAAAAATTCCTTCACTGACGCTGGTGGTGCGGGGTTGTACATAAAAACCGAGTTAATGTTCAGAGAACAGCCGGATTTAAATCTTAATGACGCCAACGTTGAAGATCTGTGGTTTGAATTATTCTCACCGTTTAAAGAGTCTAGAATAATAGGAACCATGTACTTCCATCCTAACAACAGTGATAATGAGTTCAATTGAAATTCAGAAAATACTATCATAAAATCAAATAATCAAAAGTAAACATTTTATATTCTAGGAGACTTTAATATTAACCTGTTGTCAGACAATCGTATGACTTATGCTTACCTAAATTCCCTCACATCTCTTGGAGTTCACTGCTTGATAAATAAGCCTACCAGATTTATGTATAATTGCACTTTTTCCCTTTTGGATCATATCTATACTAATGATAACCTTCATTACTTATATCCTGGTCTTTTCCTTTTAGACATAAGTGATTACCTTCCCAGTTTCTTATTAATTAAATTTTCCAGAAACAAATAGCACGATCTCATATGGAGAAGATGTTACAAAAATCTTAACGTGGACTCATTTTTATTTGATCTAGATCAGGGGTCCCCAACCTTTCTTTGACCATGTACCCCTTCAGCATTCCGATAGATGAGCATGTACCCCTTCAGCATTTCGACAGATGAACATGTACCTCTAAAATTTCTCATGACAAAATAATTTATCATGATTAATCATAGATATATTGAAATATTAGTATATAACGACTTTTGAAAATAGTATTCACTGATATTTGTATAAATATTTGGAAATAAAGATACGTAAATATAAATCTATTTTCTATTGCTAACATCAAATGCACCCCTTCGGGTAGGCAAATGTACCCCTAGTGGTACATGTACCCCAGGTTGGGAACCTCTGATCTAGATGATAAACTTACACACAATCTCTCTAATACTCATTAGATGCTGATTCTAAATTTACATTATTCTTGGACACTTTATTGATGTAATCAACTCACATACTTTTTCGTGAAATTATCCAGAAAAAAAATAAATTAGTGTCTCAACCCTGGATAATCAAAGTTTTATTAAAATCTATAAAAACAAAAAACAGTTCCTTCAGAAGGAAAATTAGGCACCACAACAATGTTGAATATCTGCAAACCTATAAAAAATATAATAATATCTTAACGTACATCAAAAAGAAAAGCAAAATCATGAACTATAAGCAAAACCTCACAGAAAGTAAAGGGGATCTTTCGAAGACTTGGAAAAAACTGTTAATGAGGTTATTAATAAGACAAAAGTAAAAACTACCATCCCACCATTAGCAAAATTAGCAAATGCCTCAAATCCACTAGATATTGTAATGCTTCTAAGATTCTTAACGACTATTTTGTTGAAATCGGACCCACTCTAGCTTCTTCTATTTCACCGACAGCCCAGGTTCCCTATTCCGCAGGCTCTTCTGTCACACATTCCTTCTTTCTTACTCCAGTTTTACCAGAAGACGTTGTTTTGCAAATTAATTTACTCAGTCCTTCAAAATCTAATGATACATAAGGCCTTCCCGTTTCGTCCTTAAAAATTAGTAAACATGTAATTGCACCCTACTTAGCTGACCCGCACAACCTCAGCATTACCGCCACCCTTTTTGCAACAAAATTAAAGCTCGCAAAAGTAATACCTCTCTGTAAACCTGGAGAGAAAACGCAACCAAGTAACTACAGACTTATATCCCTGTTGTCTCACTTTTCAAAGATATTTGAGAAACTTGTCTCGGCTAATTTACTATCGTTCTTTGCGCAAAATAGGATTCTGTGTCCACAACAGTTCGGTTTTCGCCAAGGACTTTCAACGTCTCTAGCATTAAGCTCCAAGATCATATCTTTGAGAAAAATTCTAAAAAACTATATACATGTGCTATATTTCTGGATCTTAAGAACGCCTTTGCTACTGCTGACCACCAAATATTACTAGGAAAGCTAAGCCAGTGTGGATTAAGAGGAACTACCAACAAATTCTTTGAAAGTTACTTTTCCGAAAGACAACAATTTGTGTATACTAATGATATTAAATCAAATACAAGATAGGTTACCTGCGGGGTTCCCCAAGGTTCTACGCCTGGTCCTATCCTTTTTTTACTTTACATAAACGACCTACCCTCTGTAACTAAATTCAATAGGTCATTATTTGCTTATGACACTACCTTAACTTTATCAAATGGAAGTGTACATGAATTTGAGAAATCTGTCAACAGTGAGTTAACCAGTATCGTAGCCTCTATGCAAGCAAACAAATTTACGATCAATTTTGAAAAGACCAATTTTATTCTCTTCGGTGACAAATACCAAAAACACAGTATGAATATATTCTGTTCTCAGAAAACTATCTCCCAACTACATCTTGGTAAATACCTGGGGATCCTTTTTGACCTCCAAACCAACGTGAACCTCCCACTTAGAAAATTTAGGTAAAAGAGTCGCTAGTGGAGCCAGTGTTTTATTTAAACTCCAAACTTTTGCTGCTGTGCATTTGTTAAGAATAGCTTATTTTTCTCTGGTCTACTCCCACCGCAATTACGGAATTTTGAATTGAGCTGCTGCCAATTGGTCAAGTAGTGCTGATCTAGTAAATTCAAATAAAAGATCTATCCGTAGTCTGCTTAAAGTTACTTGTAGAGACCGCATTCCGCTTAGAGATCTATTTTATTCCGCACGGATACTACAGAGCAAGGATGTTTATAATTATGAATTAGCAAAACATGCGTACAGAATTTATCACAATACCTTTCCTGATTATATCACAAACGGTTTCAACATTTTTGCTACTACCAAATCAGAGAAATCAGACAAACTTCCAAATTAACATATGAAATTTCCCTAGCTAAGACACTTAATGAATAACGTCACTCATTTTTTCGAGAAATCACAATATGGAATGATATTCCACATGATTTTAAACTAGGCAAATATTTTTGATTCTGTAAGCTACAGAAGAACTGTTTAATTGAACATCCTCAAATATTATAAAAACTTAATTTTTCCGCTTGTCTGCTGTATATGCGTTGTAGCGCGTTTTTTGTGCTTATGTCCTGTTTGTGTGTGCTTATGTCCGTGGTTATATCTGCACCGTCTTTGCAGACATATGTAGGCCTATAGAATTCTGTAGATTTTTACTCGTCTTCTGTGCACTTCGACTTGTATTTCGTGGGGGAGGATGACTCGAAGACCTTGCGGCCATTCTCCTCCCCCTGATATCTGATTTTTTCAGATGTTAAATAAAAATGCCTGTCTGTCTACAAGGTCAGGCTTCAGCGAAAACTAAACCTTGGTTAAATGTGCGATATGTGGAGGTAAAGCGACGCAAGTAGTGAAAAAGTGAAAAATATAAGACTAACTGACGTTAGGACATCAACTGATTCTGGTAACTGGTAAGCCAAAAAATAGTGTTCTGACATAATATTCGCTACTTCCACGCTAAAACATCGGTGTCTAACTCAGCATTGAGAAAGACGTCCTTGAAGGGTATCCAGTGTATCAGATTTTCTGAACAGAGTAACTCCCACACCATCAAACACACAAGATGGGCATCTTCAGGAGAAAGAAAATATCACTTACACTGACGTCAGCCAACTGCCAAGAATTTGAAAATCTGATTTTTCCTATGGTGAAATCCGGCCTGAAATGCTTTAAGCAGAGACGGAATTTCTAGGTAAATCATGGGTGTCACATAGATGAAAATCTCTATGTAAAACAGAAGGAATTCACTGGGTAATAAACGTGTAAAAACTTAGACACGATGGAATGCATGAAATACCCAAACATTTCCTTCTAGTCTTTCTGGAAAAACCTCAGGCATTTTCTTTGAGAAAAGATACCAGGAAAATCCTGATTCTAATCCGGAGTATATCCAATGCAGTTTTCTTTCTGGACGTTGCTCCACGCACATCATTTGCACTGTCCAACAAATATTGGAGTGGTTTTGATAGTACGCCACGAATGGCTACGTTCACTTTGTCCACCAAGGAAAAGTACATTGCATTAGCCGGGCTGTGTGGTCGTGATGATGTTTGGCTCGAAATCGGGTATCCCACCTTGAACTTTCGTCTTCGATACTCAGCCGAGAAAATACAAGCGAACACTTACGAGATATTCCACATCTCCCAGCCAAAGAAACGTGCTACCACTTACACCTCAGCTCTGGTGTCAAGGCCTTTAGTAATTTATTCTCTGTCTACTGCCCCTCTTCATGGCAATTCCCGAAAGTACTGAAATGTTGGGTTTATCATTGCTGCAACGACCGTGTATGTCGAGAATATGGGGTGACTGCGACAATGACGCTGACAGCCACCTCCTAATGGCCATTAAATCAATGTATTCCTACCTAGTATTTTGTATTCTTTTCAACAGCATTATGTGGAAACCTTTCTCCGTACGTATGGTTACAGCAAGGTTGTGTATAGTCGCCACTTTTGTTCTAAGCCTACTGTATTTGAATCGGATCAGCCGTCACAGCTTCTGTAGGTTAGCGATTGTGTTGGAAACAGCAAGTAGTCTTCGTGCACGATTTGGTGTTTCTTTTCTTTTCCAAAAGCAATTTTTTATGAATACAAGTCAATTTGTACCAGGAAACCCAACTAGTTTAGTTTTTTAACACTTTTTTTTTAACCAAAATTAATTTACACTTTGAATGTAACGCGAAGTACTCTACTTTAGAATTAAACAAAACCCTTCAGGTAGAGCTTCATTGACAATACACCTCAAAATAAAAGCGTGCTGCACCGGACAGTTGTGATGGCATGACTCGAGTTGATGACTCGGCTCTAGTCATAATTGTTGGTGACAAATTATTTTTTGACGAGTTTTACAGTTCTCCCCATCTGGTTCACAGATTGATGAGCGTATAAAAAATCTCTTCTTGCGGCAGTCAGATAATATAAACGGGGGTTTCCGTAAGACATAAATCAACAAAAGATCTGAAAAGGTGTGAAATGGTTTCAAAGTATTATGATGGCACGTCGGTTGCGAAATAATTAGATAACAAATCAACGACGATGATATCAACAATTGAAAATGGACATCCCACAAATACAATCAATGTCATGAGACGGAAGATAAGCCATGAAGGAAAGGTGATGTACGAGTTCCTGCACTGATTCAAAGATAAAAAAAATACATGAAGAGAAATGACCTTTCAGATCAGAAGACAACAGTGTACGCTATCTAAAGAATGAGCCCTGGATAGCATTAGAGGTCTTTCAGGGATTATATTCACATGGGTCTAGGAAACGCGTTCATAGTCTATGAAAAAAACGCTTCAAAATTTCATGGAGGAAGCAAATAAAATATTGCAAAGACGCAGAACAGTTTCAGAAGATTGTTGGTGGACGTGTGCCTTTAAGTATGTCAATCATTGTTGTGAGCGCCGCGCTAGTAAATTCCATACCGGTGTAAAGAAGATCTGATGAGTTTTGACGGCAGGCCAGCCGAATGACCGCCGGTACAGCGGGTTCACTATGTATTTGCTTTTTCTGCAGTTTGTCGTAAACTTATCGTTGACCAACAGTTATTGTAAGTTTCTGTGCATGAATATGAGTTGCCTGCTTTCGTATATTGTGTGAGAAGACAGAAACATGGTGTCAGAAGTGAGCTTTTGACCTAGATCTGAACGATAGTACGACGACATAAATGGCTGATTTGAATCTACCAGTGACAATAGCGATGAATATGAAAGGTGACGTGGCTAGCAACTAGAAGTTACTCCAGGACCATTGGCAAAATTACGAGATTGCCTCCGGCTTGGCACAGAAAGAAGTTAACGGAAGACTGGCAACGCTGAAAGTCGTGATGGGTAAGGACTACCACGAGATTTTGCAGAGGTTACCGGACTTTGTAAGTAAAACGACGGTGGAAGAGACGCTGACTGCTCTAGAACAGCATACAATATCGAAGAGAAATGTAACATTAAAAAGATTTGTCTTTAACAACTGTCACCATATGTGACTAAACTCTGTAGTTTGAGTTCGGCATGCGAGTTTTGTGCATTGACTGATGATTTAACAAGGGACACATTACTTCTGGGAAAGGACTTTGATCAAGTACGTCCCAAGAGCTGGTTTAAAACCTGTAGCGTGACGTTTGACCTGTCAGACTGTTTTGTTTTGAGTAGGAGGCTGCGAAGGCCAGGTGTCATTTAGGCTGCAGACCTCCCAAGGACGAAGCTACTTTGGTGTATAGAGAACAGTGTATAAATACAGGTCTTTTGCTCTGAGTATAAAACTTAATATGTGCAATGCTGTTATATGTTTTATGGAAGCAAAATGCGTTGCATGCAAAGGTCTAGCCACCGGAAGAAAATGGTTTAAAGTTCTCAGATTAAACATTTACTGTTTTCACATATTAAAAACTATTCGTGAATGCTAAAGAGGAATTGCGTTAACGTCATAAATTAGTATGGTGTCACGAGTTTGAAATAGATTGAGAACTAGGCGTCCAATTTTGCATTGCAGAAAAGAATTCGCTGTCAATGCATGCGTGAGAACGGAAAATCGTTTGAAGGTCAGTAGGCACACCAGTGTGTTTTTGCTTTGCACCTGTACACTAGAGGCATCCCACTACTTCATACAAAGGTTCGATGCGACCAGTTTTGGTGAACGCAACGAAAACCAAACGATATAAAATATAACGAAGATACTTCATGATTTGACAGTTTCTACTGTAACAGCGTTAAAATAATTATATCAATGCACTTGGTTTATGTACACCAATAACAACACGAAGTATGTTTGTAGTAGCCGAGTAACACATATTTCTTATACTCTGCGGCAAAAAGTGCCAAACACGTTTTGTTTTTTATGTCTGAAGGAAGTTTTGACCAGATCTCTATTGCACTGTATTTTATTATTTCAGCACCCGAGTTTGAACGTGCTTTTGGGAAAGCAAATTGTCGAGTTTTGATTTGTCTTGTATTATACGGATAAATCATTAGCCTGCCTAGATATTCATTTCCATTAATCCTGCTCAGGTAACCTCTAAACACAAATACCGTTGTTGTCCTTGCCCAAAATGGTCAGATTTTGTTTGTTCGCTTATACTGAACTAGCTGACAGGTTTGGACGCGCACGCGGGTTTTTGTACAACTTAGCAAGTCTTCTCAAACTCATCCGATCATAAAAAGCAATGTGTTGATTTTGGAAACTTTTGTATATGCTGAAGAACAAAAGCAATTTTCCTAACAAAAACGTGGGAAGTTCTCTTGAGAAATGAACGAAAAAGTAAAGAAAAATCCCAAAAATCAGCCAGTCGCCGTCATTGATGGTCGGTTTAAGATTTAAACAGAACCTCATTTCAAGATTGTGGTTCTATCTGCAACGAAAGCAAATTAGGTTGAGACATGAAATTTTTCTATTTTCATTGCAATTTTCAGCCACATTAATCTACTTTGCCCAATATGGGCAAACTTCTTACGAAAATCAGGCACATAAGGTAAACTTGCCCAAAATGGGTAAATGCTTTACAATTGTTGGACAATCAGATTGATGGCGGCACTGCTATTAACTTTCATGTCTCACATACGACCAGCCCGTCGCCGCAGGGAGGATTATGTGGGCTAAGACCACCCAAACAATGCACCAAGCCTCCCCAAATTGAAATAGGAAAACTATAAATTAGTGGAGTTTTTTCAATTTGTGCAAGGTCAAGGCATTAACAGGGAAAACAAAAACTTACTCAACTCAAACTAACCACAATGTGGGGTGATTTTCACTTGAACTCACACTAACCACAACGTGGGGTGGGTGATTTTCACCCGAACTCACACTAACCATAAGGTCGGGTGATTTTCACCTAGGGACCACGTGGCCACCACTCCTGTCCGGGTGGAAATCACGCGGGGTTAGTATTGCAAGGGTGTGGGTAATCTTTGCAGAAAACCTGAAAGTGATCAATGCAAACAAGTGCTTCCCACGTTTGGCAGTTGGCACGTGAACCTCGTTTTGTACTGCTTTGATGGTGGACAGGTTCCACAGCGTTGTCTGGTCTCAAAGTTCATGTCCTCAATAAAATGTTTTGATTTTTCACCACAAGTGCACACGGTGCAGGCCCTGTCTGGCTCCAATTTATTTCCTATGACGGAGAAAGCGTCATACATACTCCTGCCTGTTTCTCAATGCAAACCACGAGCTGAGCAGGAGCCATTCGCGCCAAATTGACTTGTGTCATCCTCGCGTGATCTACTCCCGCGGTGGCTTCGGTGAAAGGTTGCTGGCGTGGCTAACTAGTGAACGCACATGCGCCAACTCCTTTTGCTCAAATTCGTCGAGGTTACCTTAGGAGGGATCATTGTGAAGGAATTTTGTTACACCTCAGGTAACCATGGGTCAATATGGGCAAATTTTTGTTCACCATCGAAAGCTACAAAACGTGTGCAGATTTCGATAGGACTGCCCGACAGAGGGTCTAAAAAATGCAGCTACTGAAAGAACCAGCTTTCTACATGAACGTTAACTAAGTTTTAATTTAAGAAGAAGAACCGTTTTCCCAAATTGGGAAGACGTTACGTGAACAGGGTGAGCAAACTTCATCAGTTCCTTATGTACAAAAATGTCGCGAGCGAAATGTCCTGTGACCGAAACGGCTCAGACCGAAACGGCCAGACCGAATCGGCCAGACCGAATAGTCGTGTACCCATTACACCAATACTGATTAATAGGTTTTCGTTATACCGCGGTATACTGTAGTAGAGTGATTCAACCTCTGTGCAAAATGTGTAGCCTAACATTGGAAGTGGATGACTTCAGTATAGGCTTTACTTCGAACTTTGCATCCCAGTTATGTGGCTATGATTTCCTCAGTTCATAATGGAACACATGGAGTAGCATAAAATGTGTCATGGACGTTTGTGGAATAGGTTACACTTGCAATTGGGTGAATTGCAGTGGCCTACCTACTGTTCATAGATTACTACGTACAAAGTGCTGTGAATCCTCATATTAGACACTCTTGTTGTATTGTACTGCAGAGAACAGGCTGGTTAATGATCGTGACTGAAATCAACAAACTGGCTTTGCAATGTAAAAACAACTCCCATTTCCTTCCCTGTAGAAGCTGTTCAAATTCTATCTTGAAGTCACTTGAAGACTGCAATTACGATGCGACGCGGTTTTCACGAAATCGTGGAGTATCGCCCAGCAGTACTCCACGATTTTTTCTGCTGGCTGTTATTTTTCGGACTACACTAAACAAAATCAAATTTTTTAACATTTCCAACAACACCTACAGTGGTACGCGAAGGTCTTCAAGCTGGTACGCGAGTAACTTCCATTTTTACACAAAAATCTGGATTCACAGCTTTCAGGTTTACGTATTGGGCTTTGTTTCTAAATAAATAAATTTTTCTTTAGCCTGCTATTCCTATTGTATCGCAACATTATGACTTTCGATGCGCTGTTAGCAAATTTACGCCATGCATCGACCAATTGATGGAAGGTAAACAAATACACGAATTTCATTAAATTTAGTTGTGGTCTTTTAACGTTATCTTCATGTAGGTCATATTTTCTTCTAAATAAACTAAAATTCGATAAAATTAGTTTTTCTGGAAGAAGGGGCACGCGTTGACAATATGGGGTGCCCAAGTGGTACGATATCGTAAAAAGGTTGGGAAGCCCTGGCGTAGTGGAATCAGTTTTCACCTTTTCATTTTCACCTATTCCCCAGCTTTCGCAATACCACAGGCCAACCGCACGAAGGAAATATTTGAGTCCTTGCAGTATAAAAACGCCCCAATATCGAGTTCGCAAGTGAGTTCACGAAGGTAAGGCAAGGGCGACGAATCGTTCACGCGTCAATCCGATAACAGTGCAGTGTAAAGTGGGTAACTTTCCTTCAGGTGTCGTCCAAAGGCACACAGTGGTTTGTTTGTAATGTCATGCCAGCTCGACTGTGGTTCGACCTGTAACATCATGAGCGGAATGCATCTTGATTTAATTAGCAGAGGCACAAGAATTTCCTTGAATCATACCACGAGCAAATTGCAACTTTATGATGGAAACTACAATAGTAGTTGGAGGAACGATTGACATTTGGTGTACGCACAAGAGCAAGCAATCTACTGACTTTGCATATTGTAGACGGTTCTGCAAAACCGTTACTTAGTGCAGATACTTGCAAGTTGTTTGAAAGGGCGGATCCAGCCAGTAAGGTTAGGGGAGGCGACTTCAGTAATATTTGTTACTCGAGTCTGATTACTAGGGCCATTGAAAGTCATAAAAGTCATATTTTTTTCGTGCTCCAGGAAGCTATGAAACGAATTTTAAAACAAAAATTGCACCCCTACGAGGTCTATAACCTAAGTTATAAAGTCATAAAAAGTCGTATTTTCCATGTTTGCTCATAAAGTCATATTTTGAATAATTTCAACCTGATTCAATAAAGAAACCATTAAAACAATCACAAAATATCAGGTGAAACTACTATATCGCTAGGTCTAAGCTGCATCCATCAAAATGAACCCACTTGGGCACCCTGCGAGCAATTTTCTTTTTGCTTAAACAACACAAACTGAAACTTTAATGATCGCAGCATTGTTCTACATGAAATTGTAACTTTGCGCTGTCAATATGTTTCGTAAACAGTGTGACAAAGGCATTGCACAGCGAACGTATTAGCAAATCTGCCGTTTTTTTAAGAGCACGTATATAAGCTAGTATATGACATCATATAGCAAGGGCGGGCAACCTTTTTCGGTTTGCGTGCCAACATCCGCTAAATCAATGACTAAATTCTTCCGCGTGCCAACCAAAATTTGTGGTGAGGGGTCTAAATTTTGGGCCCCTGTGGCAGTGTGCCCCCCTCCCCAATTGGGGGGTACGGAGTCCGGCTGATACGGCTCTGTTTGTAGCCATACGGCATCAAAAGCACACAAGGGTTAAATTAAATAACGGATTGTTAACAAACGAAATTGAAGAAACGGACACTTTGAAGGGGGAGGATCTCGTTTCCACGGCCTCGCTCACGTGCCGTACAGAAGCGCTCGCGTGCCAAGTTTGGCACGCATGCCAGGAGTTGCCCACCTCTGTCATATAGCATTTTGTGGCACGCCAGATTTCGTTCCGCTTCTGTATCTATTGCTGATTCTTTTGTGACAAAGCAGTGCGTCAATTGTGATTTTGGGAAGTTAAAAACAGAAGTCACATTGCCAAAAGTAACATTGTCCAGCACTACAAAGATCAAAGCGATTTGAAAATATTTTGAGGGGTTTACAGCTACACCTCATGAGGAACCGTGCTGCCAAGTGTGCTGTTTGATTGTTTATAACGGGAAGCGCTTATTTGTTGTAGATCGTGTAGCTTCAGAAAAGCACCACAATGGTATTGAAAAAATATATTTTTGTTTGGTCATATTTTCTGAAAAATAAGGTCATATTATCAAGTTTTTTAGGTCATAAAAAATGGCCCTACTGATTACGGTTTCACTACTGTAAAAGAGATGAATTACACTTCACAACACTGCTGTGACAAAACAATGGACGGAAAAATGCCGTTATATCGCGAATGCTGTTTTCCGAATTCGACACAATCATGGTGAATAAAGCCAACGTTCGCAGGTTTTATGGGGGGCGATCGCCCAATCGCCCCTCCCATGGATCCGCCTTTGTTTTTTTGGCTTATTAACCTGACACGTGCAACAGGCTGAACTCTGTAATACACTTGAAAGTTGTTGTCCTTCAGAGACTAGGCTGTTTGCGTGGGGATTATCACATGGAAGTCGATCCTGATGTACTCCCCGTACAAAACACACCTCGTAATGTACTGGTAGCGGTGCAACAGGAACTTCTACAGCGTCTCCAAGAACTGGTAACAATGAAAGTTTAATCTCCTGTAAAAGAACCAACTAAATGGATCGACAGCATGGTCATTGTAAAAAAACTGAAAAACTTCGCTACGCTTAGATCCGAAAGATTTAAACAAGGCGATTAAGCGACTTCATTACCCTGTACCATAATCAACGATATTTTAACTCAACTTTCGAAGGCTAAGGTATTTTCGGTTCTCGATGCGAAAGATTTTTGGCAAGTTAAATTAGTCGAGCAGTTATTTAGCAACGTTTTGGACGCCGTTTCGTCGATACAGATGGCTCCGAATGCTGTTCGGAATATCCTCCGCTCTGAAGGAATCTTAGCGACGGCAGCACGAGGTCACGGAAGGATTGCAGGGAGTCTGCGCTATCGCAGATAATACTTTGGTTCATGGATGTGAAGAAACCGAAGAAGTGATCGTTGATCACGATAAGAACTTGTTCAACTTGGTGACACGTGCGAGAGAAGACACTTAAAAGCACTAGTGTTTCTGTATGCTTTCGAGGAATCAGTCGACTGCCATCTGCTTTCGTCTTTTTGCGATAATTCAAGCTTGCGCATATCTCTATTCAAATATGTACTTTCCACGATGGGTGTAAGCAAGGAATCGATCAGCAAATTTTTAATAGGAAATCGATTTCACGTAAAATTACGCATCCTCAGTCCTGAAAATTGCAAGCAAAGCTTACAGGTGAAAAGTT
>Ga0210059_1003990_pt1 | contig 23767 bp, 20 predicted proteins | sample Ectturendosymbi2_FD_188042 | JGI IMG/M metagenome (GOLD analysis project Ga0210059, IMG submission 188042) | Ecteinascidia turbinata endosymbiont from Florida, USA - Sample 2 (SPAdes) (version 2) | ecosystem: Host-associated > Tunicates > Ascidians > Unclassified | place: Key West, Florida...
CCATCTGACCTCGTTGCGCCCCTGGGGGGAGGGGCAAAATACATTTTAGGGGGGGAAGATTTTTGTTTTTATTATATGCTTAAAATAAATTTTTCTGAGCGCCAACAGAATTTGCGTGGAAACAAAAATATTTGGGGGGCATTGACCCCGAATTCTCCCCGTGGCCACGGGCCTTCCCCCTCCAGCATCGCCCGCAACCCGACGAAGGCACTCCCCGGGAATTCGGAGTGTTTTTTGCTTCGTCATCAACTGTTTTCTTCACGAAGATATTTCTTGGGCGAAGTCTTCGATCACTGCCAGGAGCTTCTTCGGTGTCTGGCTGGTGTTTTTCTGCAGAAACGAACGATTGTTCTGTGTCGGTTGCGTTTTGGGGTCATTCCCCTTACCGGAGAAGCACACTTCAAAACAGTACAGGTGTTTCTTTTATCGCATTTAAAAAATGTTGTTCGCACGTGATCGCGCGGTAAAGCATCTTCAGCACGCGGCCTGTGCAACCCCCCCCCACCAGAAAAACAGTAAAATCCGACCGCAGTGCGTTTGGGCGAAAGGCTAGTGAACGGCTTACGTGCGTACGTGACCATCGTGCAAGGCGGAATCTACTTTTTCGTTTGTGTTTAGTTTCTTTATACTACGTCTGGGGAAACTCCGATTTCAGTTACATTCAACAACAGACACGAAGCGGCGCCATGTTGGCCGCGGTCCAAATCGTTTTGTGGTGTTGAGGGGGGGTTATAGACCCCCCAGCTCACACGTTCTTACGCGAAAATAAATATAGAGAAAAAGGCTGACGATATGAGGGGTTATCTGATTCGCTCATAGTTCCTGTTTCTTTCCATTTAAATCGGGAAATGCAAAACCAGCTCACTTAAGAAATGTTGACATAGATTTGTGATCTGCTTGAAGGTGAAGCAGTTGGAAGACGTGTTCGTTCGAGACTTAATACATGCCCTGTTTTAAACTATATTTGGCACATGTTGTGATCACGTCATCACATTTTATGTACTGTTCACGTCATCACATTTTACGTACTGTTCACGCATCCCACTTAATCTTTAAACACATTCCCACCGGGAAAAAACACTTCCCAAACACATTCCCACCTCAGGGTTCCCACACATTTAAAAAAACATTTTCCATACTTCTTCAAAACCTTTCAATACTAAATGAAAAAAGTTCAACACCATCACTCGTCTTCATTTTTCCAAAATCTTGATGATGAAACACAATTTTAGACATTGCGTACCACTGCAGAAAACATCTGCTGCTTCAGACGAAAATCGTCACCAACAAAATAGTCGACAGTTTCAAACCACACCTTCCGTTAGTGATGTCACAATACGCTTCTCACCTTGACTTTGCATCGCACCAGCGGAAGGAGGAGCTCGGACAGGAACGCGGCGTTCGCGCGAATCAGTTCCGCTTTTTCCTTCCGTTCCGTCTCGCTGCGCAGACAGCCGGAAACGAAGTCGGTGTATGACGTCACAATTTCTGCTATGCCGTCGACAATGGCCTTCTCCAGTTCCGGCAGAAGCATCTTCACAGGCAAAGAAGACGCGTCACGTATGACGTCAGGCGGACAGACTCCGCTACAGAATAGCGTTTTTGTCGTTGCCATGGCAACGAAACATTCAAACACAATCGCGACGTGACATAATTTCACAAGACACGAAATAGATCAGTCCAGTTTCGTTGTACTCGCTTTCTATAGTCCTTTTCGGGAGTGTCAGGAGTGGTCTGCTGCCCCATTCTCCACTTACTTGCGCTGTGGGCCACGCGGGCTACTTTCGCAGTGAATGCTGCACTGGTGACGAGTCAATGGCAGCAACGCGCGTGAACATTACCTTGCACTCTCCCATTCAAGCATTCAACACAAGACACGAAATAGATCAGTTCTCTCCCATTCAACACAAGACACGAAATAGATCAGTCCAGTTTCGTTTATACTCGGTTTCTGTACTCCTCTGAGGTTCACGAGTGATATTTCCGCTTGCTTGCGCTGTGGGCCACGTGGCTACTTTCGCAGTGAATGCTGCACTGGTGGCGAGTCAATGTCAGCACCGCGCGTTAACCTTACCTACATCCATTCACAACCTTACCTACATCCATTCACAACCTTACCTACATCCATTCACAACCTTTCCTACATCCATTCAACCTTTCCTGCATCCATTCAACCTTTCCTACATCCATTCAGTCTATGTCAGCACCGCGCGTTAACCTTTCCTACATCCATTCGTTGCTTTATCTGTTCAGTATTTTTGATTTCATTGTTTCTTTATAGTTGTTGATAAGAAAAAAAATACTGCTCGCTTTGTAATCCTTTATTTGGAGTGGTCTGCTGCCCCATTCTCCGCTTACTTGCGCTGTGGGCCACGTGGCTACTGTCGCAGTGAATGCTGCACTGGTGGCGAGTCAATGGCAGCAACGCGCGTTAACCTTTCCTTGCACCCTCCCATTCAAGCACGAGGCTAGACAGGCCACAAGTGCCGTGTTACAAGTCTTCCGTGTGACTCGACCGGGAATCGAACGGAGACTACCAGCTTTGGTGGCGCGTGATCAACCAACTGTACCACTTACTAGCCCGTTAAATAAATGGGAATAATGAGCTTTAATAAAGCACTAGATCCCAACCTCGCTTCCAACACCAAACACTGTCCAGCAATGATTCAACAGGTGCCAGTTCCTGCGTTCCATTATCGACCGAACAAACAGCACATCGATCACTCACCTTCATCACGCTGTCCACATGGTTCAGGACGGCCCGGGTGAAGGCGATGGTGGAGCCGGTCAAGCTTAGGAAGCACTTCTCGCGACAGTATGCTCCGATCTTGGTACTGTCGAGACCTAACGATGTCAGCTCCTCGAGCATTTTCTCGGTGGCCTGCAATGCATGGGGGGGGGTTGGTTGAGCAGAGCTGATACAAAGATCACTGCTGTATGGAGAATTCACTGCGTGCAGTAAGTTCGAAATGAAGGCCACGCTGGTCGGACCAGGGGCGGATCCATGTTGGGGGGCGATTGGGTCCCCTCTAAAACCTACGAAAGTAATTTTTGTTTACGATGATTTTGTGCAATTCAGAAAACATGTCAAAACCAGTTCCGTGTAAATCTTTCACGTTCGAATTGTGTCTTTGTTCGCGATATGAGACCATTCTGTCGTCCATTGTTTTGTCACAGCAGCGTTGTGAAAAATACTTCATCTCTCTTGCAGTAGCGAAGTCGTTATGAGACTTGACCTCCAAATATTTCTGAAATCGACCCCCCCTAACCTTATAAGCTGGATCCGACCCTGTGGCGGACGTTTATGGGCGTGCTGTAATTTGGTGGTGTTAGAGGCGAGCTTGTTCCAGCTGATTAAGAGACCTTCTCCTGTTTCAAGCAGCAAGGTTTGCTTTTCAAACATGTTTCGGTGTACGCAACAGTTAACAAGGAATGTCTGGTGAGCGGGGTTACTTCAGGGCGTTATAGAGGTTACTTTAGGGCGTTTGAGGAGTTACTTTAGGGCAGGCATTTACTATCACGGGCCGCATGAATTGTGGAATGTCGCTGTAATGCCGCAAAAATTAATGTTTCATCTTGCAATTCTTCTTTTATCTTCCAAAGGAAAATTAGGAGAAAACTATGTCAGGGCGCGTGAGAGACTTCTCTGACTTACTGTCTAAGTGTCTGCTTATCATGGAGTTTCGTTTCAACGCGATGTTGTGTTCTATGCTGGGAAACGAAAATTCTGATGCGGTCCATATCAAATGTTCACGCGGGCCGCATGTTTCTTAGCCCTGCTTTGGAGGAAAGATGCTTTTTGTCGAACGTTCCTCAAACGACCAAATCAGCGAAAACAGCATTACCACAACTTGGCGGCTCATCTTCCAAAACTCACTATCCAGAAGTAACTTAATCACTCGTAAACCTTAGGCGTTCCCATGTTGGTTGATCGCCACAGCTCCTCAGAATTTCTCAGTTTGTTCGCGTCGATAATCTTTTGTTTGTGGTCTCTGACGAGCGACTTGATGTGATCAAGCAACAATTGATCGAGGAGAAAATCCAGGTCCAGTCCAAGGTCACGCAGCTGAGGACAGTTAAAATACAAAAAAAATCTCACACATAAGGCGCAACAAAGCTGGTCGATCGCGCAGTTGAACCGTGGAACGTTTTGAGTCGTTTTAAGGTGAAAAGCTGAAATGAACTTTTACTTGTTTCGCTTCGTTTTATTTCATAATCGTTCGCTCGCTATTCCGAAGTTGCTCAAAGCAACAATTAAAAGCACTAGATTTGCTGTAAGCTTTCGAAGTATATCAACAACTGTGCTTTGCTTTCATCTTTTTGCGATAATTCAAACCATAGGCGTAGCCGGGGGGGGGGCAGGGGGACATGCCCCCCATAAAATTTTTTAATTTATCTAGTCATCTTGTGCTTTGAGAAGCGGCGTCCCAAACAAAATACTGTTGCTCGCCTGAAGTTAAACATTTTGCCCCCCCAAACCTTGTGGGCTGGCCACGCCACTGATTCAAACTTGCAATTATCCCTAATCAGTAACTAAGACCTGGTAAAGGCGACGGGTTTCAGTCAATCAGCAAACTTGCTTCAACAAGAAATCAATTTCATGTAACACTACGCAACCTCAGTCCTTAAATCTTATTCAAACAGAACCCGGCCGACCGGGCCGGCGAGACCGTACTTTCCGGCAGTGGTTGTGGGCGTTCCGCACGCACTCGGCGACGTCGCCGATATCGGCGGCACTCCGTCCGAAGACTTGCTGCGAGAAAGTGTCGACGAAGCCTTGCAGTTCTGTCTGACACCAGATGGCGAACGCTGGAAGAAGCAAACACGGACACTGGTAACATCCGATGTCCAGGGTCTTTCTGAAGACCGCACAAGACATTTTGAGTAACTCTTTTATTTGAATGCCCGAGACGGTCGTGGAGCGGTTTTAGTCTATTTTGATGGTGACAGTAAAGCGAGTTTCTACTGTAGGCCTGCACAGCCCAGAAAGGTCAAATTATCAACGTACTCGTAAGTTTGCCGCGGGTCGCAAAAGTCTATTTCATTTCGATGTAGATATTTCGTTGTAGCATGGACAAAATTCTGGAACGACATTCACTTATTCGAGGTCGAGCTTTTGCAACATTTCTTATAATAATTGAGAAAGCTCTCGCGGGCCGCATGCTGTTCGGACCTGTTCAACTGTATTTTGAGAGACCGTTGGAAAAATTTAAAAAACCGAAAGAAAACACCATAAAAACCACTGCCGATGGCCACCTGTAGATCAAACACGTCATTATTTAATTCACGGAAAACAAAACGATGGACGCCATCTTCTTGTGACGTGAGCCTCACATGCTTAGAGCCGCAACAAGCTGATATTTCCGGGGGTGGGTGATTATTGTAATTTGTTGTACCCGTGACGTCACAATGCCTAAAGCGCGCAGTCAGGAAGTGCTTCAAAAAGGCGGCTACGCGCAAGCAGCAATAGAGTGAACCTGGTCGAGTGGGGAATCTCTTTTCTTACTTGCCCATTTGCACTGGTGGGCTTGACGTTCTCACTGTTGCGGGTTCGAATCTCCCATGAAAAGCTGGAACTAAATACCCAAAACTACCAAACATGTTTTGAAAATTTCGGGTGGTCGGCAGAAGCCTACCCCCTGGTTACGGGCCTGCACTTACGGCATGGCACACAGCGGAATGGTTGCTTCTTTTCTTAAGACGGGTTGAGGTAAAGTTGATTAACAAAAAAAGGAGTCAAAAAGGTCAGCTGCGTTTAAAGCCAGGTTTTTTCAAGCATGGCAAAAAAAACGGGAAAAAAAACTTTCACGGATTCGGTGGCTATTTTGCCGCAGGGCCAGCAGCTCTGATCAAGACAGAAGAACGAAACGATAATGCTCAGTCTCTTGAGTAACATCCGGGCACTTGATTCTTACACGAGTAACATCCAGGCACTTCACCGAACGACATGTCGAACTCGCGTGCCGTCTCCTCCAGATTGCTGAAGAAGACTTTGCAGAGCTTGCCGATGTAGAGTGAGAGAGAACCTTCGGTTCGGAGCTGCCTCATCGCGAAAGTGACGGCGCCGCTGCGGTTGGCGAGGAAGAGATCGCACGCCTGTCACGAAAGTGAAGCTACTACTGAGAGGTGAAGGGAGGGTTGCGCGGGGAAACTTGTTTTCGGTAAAAAATGTCGTTTGCAAACCGATCTATCTGAATCAAGCCGCGAAGAACCGCTGATAACGAACTGATAACACTTTTGCGCCTGAACCTTCAATGAAGCAACGTAACCGTTTAACACGTGGTGACGAGGTGGGTGCGTCTGCCGCAGTGATGAGCATTGGACTGGATCCGGACCATAACGAATTTGTTTAAATTTGGATTAGATCCGCACTGCAAATTGCTTCAAAAATTTAGGATCCGGACCGGATTTCGAGAGAGTTAATGAAAAAGAATTGCGTCGTTTTTGTTGTTAAAATCTGTATTTTGTTAATTTTTTGGGCTTTGATTTCATATTTTCAACGTTTTTTGGACTAAGGTTGAAATCGGACTGAGTTTTCAAACATTCAGGACCGGATCTGGATCGCAAAATATCACAGTCCGCTCATCTTAGGTCAGCTGCTGGTGTTTTTGGCGGCACACATCGTCATCGAGGCTGGCACACGACGTAACAGCTGACCTTTGAACTTTGACCTAGCTTTATCAGAAGCAGCACAGGTCTTCTGATGATCCGAGGACCTCCACGCAGGCTGCGATCGGGTGTAGAGCGCAGCTCCCTGGAAAAATCAAGTCAGATTTCAGCATCAAGATACCACAAGGGTGACGCAGCAGAATCAAGACACCACAAGGATGACGCAGCAGAATCAAGACACCACAAGGATGACGCAGCAGAATCAAGACACCACAAGGATGACGCAGCAGAATCAAGACACCACAAGGGTGACGCAGCAGAATCTGATCGCAATTTGCTTTGCTATAAATTCGATTTCGCGTCATCGACGCATCTTCAGCCCAGCAATTTTGTACTTTTGTAAGCTTTTTAAGCTTACAAGTGAAATGAGACGTAAAAGATCAAAGCAAGATCAGAGAAAGTGCGCACACTACAGTAACATGCAGGGTTGCGGAGTCGGAGGTTTTTGGGTGGAGCCGGAGTCGGATTGTTTTTGTCCGACTCCGAATGTCCAACTGGACCATTTTTACATCACACTCCAAAATTGGGAATTCCCGTCGAAATGGCACATTTTTTTAAACTTTTAATGAAACTGATTTCTTGCCGTATATCACGATTTTCATTAATATTAACAGCCAAATTTCATTCCTTCTATGCTAACGAGTCGGATATTTCACCTCCGACTCCGCAACCCTGGTAACAAGTCCATAAAGATACTGATACCAGAGCCAAAAACCAACTAACTCCAAAACCAACGTGGCTGACGGCGAGCAGGTTAACGAATGAGTCACTCAGCCAACGAAACATTACAGTAAGGAACTCCTGCCCTGTCCAGCGCGCTAACATTACGCACAGCTTCTATTTGCACAGGAACAGCGGCATCTGGCGAGATCGTATGATTAAGTTTACAAGCGCACGATGGCGCACCTGGACAGAACTTCTATCAGCTGGTCAATGCGGTTTGACAGTTTCGTGACGAAGTCGTCCTTTTGCGGACAGTCGGCGATGTCGGCCAGGTACTGCTGACCTGCAAGACAACAAGTTGAGGGGTTATTAACGAGAGGCCAGATAACTACAATTGGCAAATACTGCGTTTAAGCGGCAATTTTAACGAGATGCTTCTAAAGATAGACAACCTGTATGAGGCGGTGTTGCGAATTGCGGCCCAGTGGCCAGGTCCTGCGAGAGAGGGTACGAGAGGTACATGGTACGCGGGCCCAGGAGGATAGCAGTACACACGCTAAGTTATTCTGCAATCCAGCCAAAAATTACGAGTGTAAGCCAGTTGACAGTATTACAATATAATCTATTTCTAAATCTTAACATGGTAGCTATATTATCTATGCTCTGGTTATTAATAGAAACAAGTTATACAAGTTTCGACGAGGACCCCGGAAGCTAGGGAGCCCGGTGTCCGTTCTGTACCCCCTGGTAAAAATTTTCTCAGAGACCCTGCCGGTGACGTAACACCATTTGGAACACCTTCTGCAGTTTTGGACACGTTTCATGCAGTTTTGGACACATTTCGAAGAAAAAGCAAACAATTTTCGTCAGAAATGGCGAATAAGCTGATTTTCATCGCAAGACAGTCGTGTTTTCGACTTTGAAGCATCTGGGGGGTACATTATACGCAAAGGCAGGCCCGTAGCCCTATTAGTGCCCACCAATTTTTGTTGTACCCAGAAAAATTTGTTTCAAACATATAATAATAAAAAAAAATTTCTCCCCTAAAAACGTATTTTGCCACCCAAACCTTAAAACCTAACTACGAGCCTGAGTCAAGGTGGAGATACACGGGGTAATTCTTTCCAGAGTTCTAATTTGTTGATCGCTAGACAGATCGCCATGACAAACGACGAAACGTACAAAGACTGATGAAAGCCAAGAAGGTAGAGACACTCAGGGTTTCCACACATTTTCAAAAAACATTTTCCATACTTTTTCAATACCAAACCACCATTTACCTTCATTTTTCGAAAATTTTACTCGTGGAACACAATGCAAAAAAACATCTGCAGAACAATCATCAACGTTATAGAACAAAATTTGAATAAACAAATAAATGGCTGAATTCAGAATTTCCATACTTTTTCAATACTTTAGTTACATTTTGACCAAATTCAATACTTTTTCAAGGTCTTGAAAACCGATTTCAAAATTCCATACTTTTTCAATACTTTAGTTACATTTTGACCAAATTCAATACTTTTTCAAGGTCTTGAAAACCGATTTCAAAATTCCATACTTTTTCAATACTTTCAGTACCGCGTGGGAACCCTGGACACTGTTGTCATGTTAAAACATACTTTTAAGTACAACATCGACTGCTTGTTCGAAGCTGCGTTGCGCTATGAACACGTCCAGATCTTCCGGCATCTCCTGCAGCCAATCAGCATTCAGTCTTTCGTCAAAAAACGGTGAAGGCTTCCTCTGATTTGCTGGCGAGCGGCGGTCAGGCTTGACTGCTTCGGAGAGCGCGTGCTCGATTTCACTGAAAGCTTCAAAACAAAAATAACAGTGATTTTTGCGAATTTGAAATGGATCGCCAAGCTGATGGCGGAATGATCTCGTTGGCGTCAGACGTCGCAAATTGTCGGTCTATGTTTTCGCACACGTCACCCAATCATGCGTCAAAACTTTGGTAAGATTTTCGCATTCAATGCTTAAATTTGACAATTTTTTGCCACATATACAAAATCGCACTGGTTACTTTTGAATACGATTCAGAGATATTATTTTTGCCAACTAAACCACCCACAGACGACTTGCAGAAATGGGCGGAATTGATTAAAATAAATGAACAACAATATAAAAATACCACCCTCCTGCAATCAAAAGTGGAACAATCTCGTTGGAAAAGTGCTGAAAAACTCAACCAACTCGTTTTTAACCAGCGAGTTTGTTCTTTTCTAGCACATTAGTTTCTTCTCTGCGCTGGTTCAGAAGATGCTATTTAAGTCGGCAAGGAACGACGGTTAAAAGCGAATGATGGTCTGATGGCGAGCGAAGCCTGTGACAATGCGAAAGCAGTCACCACCTTCAGCCGACTCAGTTCCAGAGAATGGAGCAATTCCACATCTTACACTGCGCACGAAAGACAACAAACATCTGCAAGGCTTGGCGTATTAAATACTCTTCCTTACAACTTTTAAACTTGGCCAAATGCACGCGTAAAGCAAACTCAACAGTTTGCACAATCACATGCGATGCCACTGCTGCTTTTTTCTACTTTGCGTGGAGGGAAAAGATCAGAAATGAAGTCATTTTCGTCTTCCCAATGGAAAACATTTGCCCAAAATCGTCTGACCTGGCGTTTATACTCTTTCGCACAGTACCCCGAAGATTCTCTCACCGTACTTCTCAAAGCGATCATATTCACTCGCAGAGGCTCAGCCACACTCTACTGTCTCTTTGTAAACGTCTGACCAGTTTAAAAGCATGCTTGCTTAACTGATCAACAGGGTTGCGGGGTCGGTGGAAAATATCCGACTCCTACTCCCGACTCTGACTTTCCGAAACTTCCGACTCCTTAATATAAAGGGAATGAAATTTGACTGTTAAAATCAATGGAAATCGTGGTGCACAGCAAGAAATCTGTGTTTCAACAAAAGTTTCAAAAGAAATTGTACAGTTTCAACAGGAATTCCCAACTTAGGAGTGTGATGGAAAAAATGATCTAATTGAACATCCGGAGTCGCAGTCGAGCCGGACAAAAAAACCAATTCCAACTTCTAGTGTTGTTAAAAATCCGACTCCTCCGACTCCAAAATCCTGCTAATCAGGTACTGCAAACGCCCTGCACTAAGCCTGACAGAAGCCATTTGTGCCTTGAAAACTACAACCGTAATGTGCTGAACGCAACAGAGAATGACGAAAAGCACTCACGATTAATCGATGGAGCGTTCGGCGTGGTCGGGGATGTCAAGTCGCTTTTCTTTTCTTTTTCCGTCAGGTGTTTACGTTTCGTCTCTTCGACGACATCCAGCCATTCTCGCTGAAAATCAAGCCCTTCGCTGAGGTTCGAAACGCGCTTAGATAAACGAGATCAACAGCGCGCGACAAAAACAGGTCCGTAGCCGCGGCGGCGGGCATTCGAAGACGGTGCTCCCGACGTTTTTGTACCCAAAAAGTTTTTTAATATTCTATTTGTATTTTATTATATTTATTTTCAATGTATAACAAAAACAAAACATTTCCCCCATTACAGCGTAATCAGCCCCCCCAAACCCGAAAACCTGGCTACGGACCTGGACGAAAAGCGTCTTGAGGTTTCTCCCGTATCGGTCCTTGTTTGGTTTTAAAAGAACGTAACGCCCAATGGCAACTGGATATAATCTGTTAGAGACCACGCCGCTTTACTTCCACTACTTTATGCGAATGATTGTCACTGGTCCAGTATTCGCTCGGTATTTGGTCCACTGCCACAGACAAAACAAATAAACGCTTTCTGGCAACGGTTAAATGAACGGCTCATCGACTAAGTGCGAAATACAAAAAGCAGGAAAAGATTGGAAACAATACAGTACAATTTGTTTTATTTTAACCAGGCCCAAATCGGAACAATACACCTCGCTGCTCAAACGTGCGTGTGATCAACTGACTACAAGTGAGGTCAGGAGGGATTCAGCCGGCACAAAGCTCTGGGTACATCCAGAGACTTTCGAATGATAGACGTTTATTCACAAAAACAGGGGCCTCCAAACCACGGCCGGCAGGTCGAATCGAGACCGCGAAGACATTCTGTCAATAATGAAAAATGATATTTTTACGAACTACTTCCTTATTTGGCAGAATGCAACAACATCCCGAAACAATCTTATTTCGTAAGATGTCCGGCAATCGAACTGTTACATAATAGCTTATGTGGCCCTCTGACAAGAAAGTTTGGAGGCCCCTGCATTGGAGTGATCGAACAAGCTGTGTTGGAACTTTCCTCCCCACCTTCTCCTTGGCGCTCTCGCACTGGAACATCCGGGTATCGGGAAAGCAGAGGACTTTGAAAGCGTTTTTGACAGCTGCAAGTAGAACAAAGACCATGTCAGCACATCTGCCATGATCGCAGATCTTGCAAGGCGCGAGCACAGGGAACTTGGGGCAGAGGGGCGAATCGCCACCCTAGACGAGATAAATATAAAAACCGGGCCCCTGTTTCTATTTCGGTTTTAGTATTGTTTTGGTTATCAGTAGGTTGTTGTTATTTGCGTTTTTCCGAGTATCTTCCGGTGATTTAGGGTTTAGGTATAGCCATCTACATCCGAATTCACCATAATTCTCAGGTTTTTCTGTTTGAGTGTTGACCAGTGGGCCCCTTTCAGCTAAGTTTCCCCCCTGGTTCTTACATTTAGTTACGCCATTGCTTGCAGGACCTTCGCAACCAGCACGCGCTGCACTGGGACCAAAACACGCAAGTCATTACGGGTGGGAATGTGTTTCTTGCATAGCTGCCATGGCAAATTGTCGCCGTTCGAGATCAAGAGGTTTAGAGATCGAACCCCAAACAATACGCCCTTCAACTAGGTCGCTGTTTCGCTCCTTGAAATAACAATCCTTAGGCTTTTTCAGTAAAAACGAAGGGCCGTTTCTGGTTTCGGCTTCTGGCCAATCACCGCAATTCAGATGACAGGAAAAACAAAGTGGCAAGCACATTAGTGGGACGTTAACAAGACAGAAAACAGTGGCAGCTTGAATTCCAACACAAGGTTTCGTGAACTTCGCGTGGTTGTCAGAAGCTCGAACAGAGATTTCATTAGCTGCTGGACTTAAAAAGACATTGTGATTCGCGGGGGCGGTTCCTTTGAACAATCGGCGACTTATTCTCGTAAACGACTTGGTCAGCACGAAACGTAAGCCTGCCATTCACGCCCCCCCCACTTTTTACTAAAGAGAAAACAAAAAAGTTGGAGTAAGTGCTTCAGTAAAGCAAAGAAAAGTAATTCTGCACCGAGTAAAAACACTTATATGATGAGGAGCTATTTAACGCAAACTGCTTCAACTTCTCTTAACAGACCCGAGCGTAACTCAACTAGCTTTAGGCGTATGTACAGCAGCTTGTCGTTGGTCGGGAAAGGAAACCGGAAAAAAACACCTTCTCCGGGCGATGAGTCATAATTACTAAGCAAAAATGGAAGTTTCAGACAACCGGTTAACTTGCGGTAGATCGAAATTCAGAGGCAATGGCTTGTCGTTCCGGATCTTCCGGATCTACAAAAAGTTAGTAACTTGATGCTGTTTGCACATCTTGACTGGCAGGGCTTTCTTCCTGTTGGTCCCACTCCTTTCCGTATGTGAACCTAAGCCAACGTTTTCTCAAAACACACTTTATTGCATCCGTCTCTGAGACAGGAATGCACTTCGCAACATCTAGCGGGTCTTACAGATGGAAAACTGCGAATGATGGAGCTTCATTCTGTGATCCTCCTACACTAGCTTTGTAAAAGCGTGCTTCGCTGTCATTGCTACACATTAGCTAACAATCGAGCTTGATGAGAGTCTAAGAAAAGCACTGTGGTTTTTCCTGACGAGGAACTCCTCCAAAGTACAGCAGAAACCTAGGCGGAACAACTGCAAGCTGCAACCTGAAGTCAACGACAAACTTAGCTGAACCAACTGATGACGTGGTTATCTTACCTCACCTGGCGCACAGCGACTGCACTGCAAGATAAATACCTGGGCCGTCGAGGAAGTTCGGATAACCTTCCTTGGCTGAAATACAACAGAAAAAGTTTGAAACAAGCAATACCTGAACTTCCATAAAAGTCGTTTTGCATCTACTGATCTTAAGATGCCAATTTCAGGGCGGGGTTGGGCAACGACTGGGGAGTGAGCGCAACGACTGGGGAGTGAGCGCAACGACTGGGGAGTGAGCACAACGAATGGGGAGTGAGCGCAATGATTGGGGAGGGAGCACAAGTACTGGGGAGGGAGCGAACAGACGTGACCTCCAGGCGAAACGTCGAAGAAAAACGCGGGGCGAGAATAGAAATCGCGCGATAATACTATGACGTCATAACGCTATGATGAATATCCCCGGAACTTTTTAGCTTTTGGTTTCATAGTGGACGCGAATTTTTTCGGCTTTCACCGAGAGCGCTGGCGTGGCTTGTTGGTTTTTGTTGTTGTGCGGTCGGAAAACTAAGGTGAAGATAAAGTTTTAGGTTATTTTTGCGACGAAAGAAGAAAATTCGCAAAAAAATGAGCACTCCTCTGGACACAGCAGCTTGACAGCGTGAGTGATGACGTCATTAGAGTAGGAAAGACAAAGAGCTTGCCTTTGTTGGCTGATGCAGAACGCGGTGAAAACGGTTCGGTTTGAAACGACAAAAAGCATTTGAAAACACTTGTAGGGGATTGCATCCTGCAGCCTACTAAGTCACTGTACACTTGGTAGTTTGTTTTCTTAGTTATTCCTACTGTGGCCCTTTCCTTTTTGAAATGGGAAGCTGGTTTTTCAGTTAGATTAACTTGATTGATAGCTTTACTATTTGTGGGTTTTATTTAAATCTATTTTATATTTCATGAACTTCGCAGAGCGAAAAAAGCCAAAAAGATCGCACCAGAAGACTGAGAACGTTGCAGACGAACAGCATTTTAGCGCAGGATCTGCTGTGCTGACGCCGTGTCATGCGGGCGTCGCGCAACGAACCATTGTGTGGGGCGAGCCACGACGCATCGCAAACAAAGCCCCAATGTCGTTTAAGTCGATTCGGGGCCAAAAGCTGGGTTTTGTTAAAGACAAGCGTGATTGCGGCTCGGCGAGCAAATTACAGGGCGGATGAATTTCCAGCAGCTCAGGCGACGGTTTGAAAAAAACAAAACAAACAGGCATTGTCGGAAAGTTGTGTCTCGCAAACCAGCCAGGGTTGCATCTCAGCGACACTGAGAACAAAACACGTAGTGAGCAGCATTTAAATAACGCACAGGACCGGATATGAAGTCTTTCACAGGTACAAGGCTGATGCGCAGTGAATCGTTAGCAACTGCAGCGCGCGTACAACACACAGGAACTGCCAGGCTGGGATTTTCGCATTTATCGCACACGGGGAAGTACCCATCTAAAAACTGCAGTCCTAGTGCGCTACATGTACACCACGGCCTGTTGATCGACCTCGTGGGAAATTTCGATCTTGGAAGGCAATGGGGAGCGTCACGGTTCAATAAACACATACAAAATCAGTGTTAAATCAGTGGCTTCGTACTCGATACAAAATATTGCGGATAAGTCTGAACAGTAACAGCAACAAAGGCCTGCAAGCGAAAATGCTTCTGCTCTATTGTGACGTGCTACGTGCTGCCAGGCCAGCGCGTGACGTTAAACAATGCAAGCAGCACAGAGGCGTTGTTGTTTTTCTTCAAACGATAACGATAAAAAACTGTTTTGCGGCCTGGTGTCTTACACTACGTTACTGCGAACTTTATATGAAGTTACGCTCGTGCCGCTGTCTTGTGAAGAAACACCTGACCAATCTCACGCAGCGCGGCGACACCGGTTGCACGCATCTACAGTGTTAAAAGATCTCGAGCGTGACATCTGTCGCTAACTCCAGGAAGTACCCTCCACGATATGAAATAGAATCCTATTTGAACAAACTTACAGGACTGAGGATGCGTAATTTCACGTTAGATCGATTTCCTATTAAAAATTTGCTGATCGATTCCTTTGCTTATCCCCATCTATGGAGAGTACATAGTTGAATACAAACATGTACAAGTTTGAAATCATCGCAAGAAGATGAAAGCAGAGCCCAGTCGGCTGATTCCTCGAACACTTACAGAAAACCTAGAGCGTTTAATTGTTGTTAACTCCTGCAATGAGAGAGCACTTAAGTTAAACGTGAAATTACTTGAAATGTGGAAGAGCAGTTTGGTGAGTGCATTTCCAGGATTAGTTTAGCAGTTAAGCAAATGCAGTTCCCTTTATTTTAAAATTAGTAACGGTCAAAGGGTGCTTACGAACAGTTAAGGTGCGGTGTTAAGGGTAATATGAAGCATTGACCGATATATGGCAGCATCAACAAACCGTGTGGCAAATGCCACGCGGTCGAAGTGTCGAATTTAACAGCTTTCAAGGGTTATATTTGCCTTTGTTTAAGTTAGTTTTTAAGGAAATGAATCTACGTAAGGAATCCGGCATTAGTTTCCGAAGAGTAACAACTAAGGGCTCCATGTAAGACAAAAGCATTTAACTGGAGACGGGGGTTCAAAGAGCTCGTTGAAACATCGTCTCAGCACAGGTTTTGTACGTGGCGAAATGCAGATGGTGCATCAATAACGGCCAGCGTATCTCCAACAATAGAAACTCGTCTGCGCTGTCCAGTTCTATGCGCACGACATCAACGGGCGTCGGAAGTAGGGCGGCAAAGACCCCATGGATTTTGAAATTTGACATTTTCCTATTAAATTTTTAGCAAAAAGGTTGTTTTCTTAGTTTCGAGTGGGTAAAATGAAATTTCAGTACTTTTGCTTCCCCCTAGAAGAACCCCTCTGACCACCCCTGTAAAAATCCACTATTGCCACCCCCTGGAAGAAATCCTTCCGACGCCTATGACGACATGGAGAGGACTGACGTTCAACGATTTCAGATATTTTGTACAGTGGGGTAAAAATTTCCTCTGGAGAAGCTTTTTAAAATGATTAACCCGATTCGAATTTTAATGAAAAGCTAAACCGAAACTTTGAGCTGTTTTAAGTAAAATTTGACAGTTTTTCACATAAACTCAATTCCACTTGAACGCCAACACATCCCGCCTAAATAAGTTGAAGAACTGCGTCAATACCCGTTGGTTGGAAACCTAAACCAACCGTTCAACTTTAGGTCTGCATAGTAGGGAGGCCCAGGCCCGTAGCGAAGTTTTACGGTTTGGGGGGAAAAATGCATTTCTAGGGGGGAAAGGTTTTCTATTTTTATATGTTTTAATAAAAAATTATCTGCGCACAACAAAATTTCGGGGGGCGCAAAGTATGTTTGGGGGATCATTGCCCTCCGAATGGCTCCGAGCCTGGGGAAACCCACAGAACGAACAGCTTAAAAAAGGTTTTAGTGTAAAGGAGAGGTGAAGAAGTGCAACCTTTCGGCTGAAACTTATAATTCGTTGTCTTTGTTTTCTTGAAGACCCAACACAGACTTGCCAAAAACGAAACGCGAAAAAACTTTCTGCGTTGCAGTGAGTTTCAGAAAGGTTGTCGTGAAGCAAACTATGGTTTCGGCGGACGCAATGGTGTCCGTCGCACAAGCTGCCACGCAACCCCCCACCACCACTACCGCCAGCCACCACCAACCAGTGTGAGTACATGCAAGGCTCGAATTAAACAAAGGCGAGACAGCCGCATGCAGCTTGAACTTACTTCGCGCTGGGATTCTCTTGCCTGAGATTCAAACAGTGTTTTTTGTTTCTCCTTTTAAGCGGAACATACGTAAAACATGCGTAAAAAAACGTTGCAAACGAAATCAAGTGGAACAAAATCAAAGAATAAAAAATTGCGTTAAAAAGCGAACAAATCAGCTTTAATGTTGATTTTACAAAGCGTCAGCTTTTGACGAAACATTAAAACTCGAAACAAACAAATATAGGAACCACGCATACACCTGGGCGTCACAAAAAACATGTTATGTTTCTATAGCAACGCATGACGTAAGAGCAACATCAGCGCGAAACGTAACCATTTTGTAGGGAGATTAGATAAAAATTCCCGGTCGGACGCACGACCCAGTCGGGCCAAGGTCGTTTCAACAGCAGCAAAGTGAGAACGTGCACGCGCAGACTCACGGCCAACATCTCGGGCGTTCACCATCGCCAAGGTGTCGATTTCCCACAAAACTTGAAACTTGTACTTCCCGCTGACGGCCGGTCCTCTTCGGGTCGGGGCGGCCGTGGTCACCATCACGCTGATAAAAAATTAAGCAAATTTTTTAAGGTTAGGTCTTTGGTGACTGTTTTTTCGTGTTCATTTTGGTGACGGCAATTGGCGGTAGGCCTGCGCCTGATATTTGCTTCTTGTCGGAGCGGTTGAGGTGAAGGTTCTTGCCCGAGGAGCACTTGGGCGATTCACTCCGTGGCCGTGGGTCGAACACCCAACCTTCCAATCAAGAGGCGGACACTTACCACTAAGCTACCGCCGCGCACGCCGTTAAAACATTTCGAGAGACAACCGCAACAACTTCACGTGAACACCAGCGAAGTCTCAGTGTATTTTGGTGGTGGTTGTGCACCGAAGTTCTACTGCATTTTGAGAGACCGTTTGAGGAGTTTGAGATGCCGTTTCGGTCTCTCAAAACGCCTTAAAAACACGGAGCGAAAGAGCAAAGTCCGTTATCTCATCGCGAGAACCGCGCGGACTCTTGATAGAACACGTGTGGTGGTTAAAGTTTGGGTTGGGTTGAAAGGAGAATTTATTTCACGTTCAAAAATCATGCGAGATTTATTGAAAAAAAACGGTGCTTTCTGAGAAGTTCAGATGCTGCGTATGTATGCACAAGAGCCATTGCTATGACAAATATACCTCCAGCAATGTCGGCCAAACCAAAATTACAAAACGCTTTGACCGAATTTTACATTTCTTTACAAGTTTCACATCTTTTCTCAAACAGCAGTAGCATTTTACATTCCAGATGCTTTATATTTCAGTTATCAAGGCGAGTTTTCAAGTTATCAGGCTTTTACGAACGCGCGGGAGAGGTTGGCGGGACAGGGGGAAGCTGAAGGGGGGTGATGGTCGAGACGCCCTGGTCCAGAATTACCAAAAGACACCTGGGGGGTACGCACCAGTCGTTGAACAAGAATATATGGATCTTCGCTTTCGTCGCAAATGTGTCCGGGTCAAGTTCGATGACGTCAGCGTCGTGAACCAGATAACGACCTGGCGTTTCCAGAATGTTCTGCAAGAACCAAACAGTAAGTGCAAAGATTGATGTGTTTAGTTTGAAAAAAGGGCTAGTTTTGTGCTCAAACTGGGTTCTTCGATAATAGGGTCGCGTGCGTATGGGCTGAAAGTTCGCTGCTCTGTTTCTCTGCATGCGGAATGGTTGCGCACAGGGTCGCAGGGGTCGGAGGTTTTTGGGTGGTGTCGGGCTCCTAAGAACACTAGGAGTCGGATTTTTTATCCGACTCCGGAAGTCCAATTGGATAATTTTTTCATCGCATTCCTGAGTTAGGAATCCCTGTTGACGTGGTGCGGGTTGGTTTTAAAACTTTTCCAGAAACAGAGAAATGTTGCTATGAACCACGATTTCCATTGATGTTAGTGTTGCGATCGGAAAGCCCGACCGGCATGTGCGCAAAGCTTCGCACAATGGCAGCAAGCAACAATAGAGATCATGCGCCGCAATCTCTCTTCGCGTACGCCAGTCATCAAGTGCAACCGTTCACACGTCAATATCGGCAGAGCTTCCACGCCGCAATCTCTCTTATTATTGCTTGTTCGCGCCGCGTACATATATTGTTGTTCTTCGCGCACATCACGTTCGTGGTGAACCGCGCATTCCAGCGCAACGCCAGCGGAGTGGTTGTAACATTAGTTGCTACAAAATGGTTAACAGCCAAACTTAATTCACTTCATGTTAAGGAGTCGGAATTTTACCTCCGACTCCGCAACCCTGGTTGCAAACCAGAGGTGATGTCTTTCTTCTGAGCTGAACTGGTAACAAGGCGAGAGACTGGTATGCGGGTCTTGACTGCGGCGAAGCTGATTGGGGAAAAAGATACGTTTTTTTTTAAACTTTTCACAGTAACAAACACAATTGTTTAGCTTGTGACCTTTGCTCCGTTAATTTTTGGTGTACTTCAAGGTTTCCTTGGCATAGAAATGATTCGATTTTATTTAGGAAACAACGAACTTTTGTGCCATCCTTCGCTGACAATTAATGAAACAGAGCACATCGGTATATTAGAATGCTGCCGCCAGTAGCTGGCTTCATATTTGAAGATCAGGGTTTTTTAAGGTGTTTTAGGGACACGATTCGGGTCCCTAGAATCAGATAAAATTATGATCGGGTCTCTACAGGGTACCTAACATTTTCCTTAAAAAAATCTGGAAGATCCAAACGCATAGGCCCAGCTCTCCTGTGCTGGAGAAGAACTGTCATTGAAACTACTGCACGATTGAAAGCTCAAAGCGGTGTTGCCTTTAAGTTTGCTTGAGTAAGATTGTTCAGTCTTAGTGTAAAAGGCAAAAAAATCGAACTGGCCTTGACAACGAAGCACAGCAAGTAATTAAGTCTGCTCAAGTACTTCAGTAAAAAAACATTGACACTGACTGAGCATCCTTCAATTTTTCCAACGAGCGCGGCCATGACTTTCCTCTTGTCCTGTTCATCATCAGCAGCCTTCTTCTTCTCCTCGTCTTCAGGGACTACCTCCTCTAAATAAAAAAAAACAAAACAGAATAGTCTTGTTTGAAGCAATACGTCTTTGACCTGCTCTACATTAGCTCCACATCCACTTGACCGATGGCATCGCACTGGAATCGTCCCACTTGTAAACAGCCTTGATTCACTCGTTTTCGATAACACTGCAAAGGCTTCGTAGTTTACGGTCAGTGTGTGGAAGTTACTCTCACCTTTAGTTTTGCTGACAAAGATCTTAGTCATTTCTTCCATTAAGTTCTTCTGTTCCGTGAGGATGTGATTCAGTTGGAACATTTCTCCTTCCAGGACTGTGACGTATAATGATTGGCGAGGTTGCGGGACTCGGTCATGGAGTTTAAAACATTGCGTGGACGTAACACGTCGCGTCTACTTTGAACGTTGCGTCCACGTTAAAACATTGCGTCGACGTAACACGTCGCGTCTACTTTGAACGTTGCGTCCACGTTAAAACATTGCGTCGACACAACACGTCGCGTCTACTTTGAACGTTGCGTCCACGTTAAAACATTGCGTCGACGTAAAAAATTTCAACGATGTCAACGTTGCGCTGACGTTAAAACAACACTCAACAGGTTCACGGCGTACTCAACGCTTATTACACCCATACCCAGATTTTTAAGGGCACGCAACTGTGAGTTTTCGACCGTATTTTAAACTCACAAGATATTTCTTTGGCAGTGTTGATAAACAGTTGGTAGTTTTGATAGACTTGCTGCTTCAGGATTTGCGCAGTGCTTTCGCCGAGCGCTTGAATGCGCTGTTGATTCTCTATAAGATCCTTGTCGCCATCCGACTGGGCGCTGACGCTCCTGGCAACTGCGTTGTCAAGGAAGCATTGTAAGTTCGCTGTAGCGAAGAGCGCAGCGACGCAATAACTACTTGTAAAAATTTACTCGGGTCACTTTTGACGTGAATCAAACCAGAAACAAAAAAAAAACGGAATAACTTGGACAAGGTAGACATCAGGTAACGCCAGGCCCGTAGCCACGGGGGAATTCGGGGTCAGTGACCCCAAATTTGCCCAGAAAATTTTTTTGAACATATAATTAAAAAAGCTTGACCCCTCAAACTTGGCTACGGGCCTGGGTGACGTTCACAACTAACATTTCTCTGGATCGAAGTTGCGGTGGCTGAGGGTTTTCGCCAATTGCGTCGACAACTTCGGAAGAGCCTTTGTGCCTTCCGTCATTTTGCCGGCAAAAAAGCACGTCTAAATTACGTGCTTGCAACAAGATCTTAAAAATTCACTCTGCACAACTGGTCTTCTGCAAAAAAATAATACGTGTATATGAAAAAAGATCAGATGCCTGCTTTGTGGCAAAAAATAACGCTTTCTTTGTAACAGATTACTGTATTGCTGAATAAACACTACGGGCTGTGTAAGGGTTTTCTTTTGCTGCGGAAACTAACGTTAGCTTTTCCAGCTACACAACCAACACATTCACGTCCGAAGGAATGTCTCCGAGGTTTCATTTTCTAATCTCTTTGCTGAAGTATCTCATCGGGAATTTACTTTGGAAGGATTCCTTTATGATCAGGTCGCGAAATTCATTAAAAACACAAGACGCTTGTTAGGAATATGTGAAGATCTCCGGCTCTGACATCGTAAAGAAGGAGTCGCGTTTAGACTCAAATAGCAACCAAACTTTGAAACACATTTCTTATTGAACAAAGATGAAAGAAAGGGGACAGAGGCTGAAGTTTGCTCTTTCAACATATACTTTTTCTCAGTGGACCTAATACATCAGCGTGACGCCCAACTTTTTCAGACAAACAAAACTTTAATTGGCGTCCACATTGACCAGTTGTTCGTCTCCCGAGGCAACCGGCACCAGCTCGTTATGCGCCGTTGATCAACCAAAACGCTGCTGACGTATAGCTTCGTCATGTAGCGAATGTGACGTATGGCTTCATCACAAGGCAAATGTGACGTATAGTTTCGTCACAAGGCAAATGAGTTGTGACGAACTTCGTAGATCCATGGGTTTCCCAGCAGCTGCCGACACTTGGCTTCGGAACTGACGTCTTCATGAATCGAAACACTTTGCACAGCAGCAACATTTTAACAACCAGTCTTAAGCTACGCCTGCAAACATACACGAAACGATAAAATATAGGTTTAAATCTCGCAAACAAAAATAACAGCACGAATTATACGGCATAACCTTGCAGCACAGCAGCAGGGAAGTAAGCCAAGCACAGTAACTGTGTCAGAAGAAGCTTCTCGTTCAGAGCTAAGAAAAACACTGAATTTTTGCCAAAACAGTCGGCGAATTCACGCATGAAAACCATCCTGTTTTGGCCGCATAGGTCACTAAACTCCAACTCAAATGCCGCCCGAAATAGGATGCGTTTGCGTCACAGCTGTAATTTGCCATAAAAGCACCGTAAATATTTTTAAGTCAGCATTGCTTTCTTTACGTGTGGGATGCATTGACGCTTGGCCGGATTAAAAATGAACCTACTTCGGTCGAGTGTTATAAAAAAGGTTGAGGCGACGGGTCAACAAATATATTACTGGCAGCAGAGCACAGGTTGGACAGCAACGTACGAGTGACAATTGTTCCTTCCCGAAACTATTTCAACGGCATGAGTGAAGTGCCGGTGCCGAAGCGGCAGTTGAGATCAAGCAGGAAGCCTCATCACTGCAACAGTGAAAGGTGGACTGCCAGTGTTATTGGGTCAAGCACACCTTACTTATCGGCGACGAGTAAGCAGCTGTGAAATGCTGATGAAACTGCAGGCAAAGAAGAAAGACTACGCTTATGACCGCCTGTGTTTCAAAGACTATTTTTATTTGATCGGGAAAAACAGTTTAATGTGATTCAGTGCTTCGCGTTCAGAGTCAAGTTACTCGGACCACACTGCAATTGATCTGGTCTTCTGAAACCGCCAAAAAAAAAAAAAATCAGCACCAGTGGAGCCTTCGGTGATCATTATCTCGCAGTCAAAGTGCTTCCAACGTGAGCTTCTTCAGCAAAACGCTCGGGCTTTTGTAATAAATCGGTTCAGTAACCGTGTCGCCGAAATGAGGCGCAAGTACTCAGGTGGCTTGCACAGCGAACACAGGTCCGGGAACCTGGTAAATTGTGAGAAGATGTTGCATCGAAATTCAGATTTTTTGATTACACACTTGGCACTGTCACCAAACGATCACGTTTTTGACACTGTCATCGAACAATCACGTTTTTCACGTAGATAAGACTTCTACAGTCACTCTCTCTTGTCACCTGAACAATGGAAATCGCAGGCCACAGGGCACGAAATAGCCAAGAAACAGGGAGTTGAGCTTCGCGGGAAAAGCTTGCGAAGTATAAACGAAAACTTTCTTTTCGGCAAAAGGCGTTGGAGATAGCGATTGTCACGCGAACAATAGTGCGATACACGTGAACACCGGAGGACGTTTTGCAATTGTTAACACTAACCACATTGTTCGGTCATTGGTTTGAAACCTGCAGTCAGTAAAGATGAAAGGGGCGGGCTCGTAAAACGCAATTTGACGAAGAGCTTCTTGGTTCTTTCACCGAAAACGTTATTTTCTGACATTTTTATCCGCACTCGGTCCAGCCCTGAGGAAAAAGCACCTTCAGGCGTAAATCGGATGGTGCGCGACCACGTGTTCAGGTTTTAGCGAAATTTCAAGCACGGCGTATTTTGACGCGCACGAAGAGGATGCAAAAAAGGACCGCTTAGCGACACACAGGGGGGAGTTATCGCTTTCGAAGGGCCGGACATATGCATAGCGTCACATACACCAGG
>Ga0210059_1003991_pt1 | contig 23766 bp, 10 predicted proteins | sample Ectturendosymbi2_FD_188042 | JGI IMG/M metagenome (GOLD analysis project Ga0210059, IMG submission 188042) | Ecteinascidia turbinata endosymbiont from Florida, USA - Sample 2 (SPAdes) (version 2) | ecosystem: Host-associated > Tunicates > Ascidians > Unclassified | place: Key West, Florida...
AATGGGAGGGCACCGATGTCAAATGGGGGGGCCGGGCACCACTGGCCCTCCCGCTGGCGACGACCCTGCGAACCGAGTCGCCTCAACAGTTGACCGTGGTTTCACAAATATAGACTGCGCAGAACACTCGAACGTGTAGAAAACGACCTACTTACAATCGCAGACAAGTCTTACCAAAACAAGACGCGAATATGACACGCGACGCCGCGTCTAGGCGACTACCGTTTCGCGTCTGTTGCTTCAATCACAGCACACTGTTTACATGGTTTTCGACCCCTTTCATGACCTTACTGACATTGCTTTGTTTAATGACGGCGATCTTGTCTTGTTTCAGCGTACGTAGTTTGGTGTATGCAGTATGATTAATATTGGAGACTTTGGTTGTATCGAAATCGAAGAGATTAACACGAAGCGGATGCTTTTACATTACTCGTGCCAGGCACGCAGCCAGAAATTTTGATAGGGGGGGAAAACAACAACCAAGTCTCAACGTTTGATTATTTAATGACCCTTATTCTTAAAGCATCATCCACAAAAAGTGCGTTTTTCTAGCGTTTTTATCTGAACAATATGTTCAGATTTAAGCCGGCAAATGCATAGTCCATTTTCGTTGAATTGACAAATTTTGAAAGTTTGTTTTTAGTAAAGTTCCAAGCTTCTATTTTGGATGAAAGCCACCCTTTGCGCGTAAAAGTTTCATGTAAGAGCCCTTTTCAAAATCTTGATGTTTTAAGTGCAAGATCTGGAGTATGTCTTTTGCAGACAATATTGCAGTTGTCATTGTGGCCGCCATTATGCCTGCATTTTTTTGAATTTTCATGCTTCTGCTGTACACCAACACACGTTCAATCGAAGCCGAGTAGCGACTTTGCTTTAGACACTGACTCCCGAAGTTGGTCTACAAAACTAGCGCGCATCTAAGACGTGGATCTTATCTAATTCTTAAGCAACTGGTTGATGTATGCAACTGTTCACGTAGGCTAGAATACTTCACGGCGTTTGAAAAATATTTGGATTTTATATCATTAAATGCTATGAAATGCAAGAGCTACACATGTCCGAGTCAAACTTGCATGTTTGACCCACGCAGTCTACACAAAGGCGAAAACTTTTGTGTTTGCAGAAAGGAGGCCAAGATCGATTCTCACCATGCACGGCTCTGTGGTAAAGTTAAGAAATACTTGTCGACGCTGCATAACACAACGGTGGATTAGCTGATCTTGATCAATGGTTCCCGAAGTATCGGTCGAAACATAAACAAGGGCGACAAAGGGTCAGAAATGGGCCGTGACGAGGCAATCCAAACCGGAGTTGGGCATTTTCAACGTTACCACTCTTTGTCTTTGTGTGTAGCGTAGGGACTTGAGCAAAGAGTGGAATGCTGACACCAAAAACGAACTTAGCAACACATACTGCCAAAAATCACCGACACAATGTTTTTTCTTTTTTATCATAAGTTGTTTGAGGCGTGTTCACCAAGCTCTGATTTGGGTAGCGCTTGAAAAATTAGGAACTGCTGATCTAGCCATTCAAGCATATGCGGTTGAATTTTTTTAAGTCCACTCGACTGGGAAAATTTTTTTCCGTTATAGTTACATGCGCTCTGTCGATGAAACAGATTGCAAGCTATCTATAAGTAATGGCATAGTCTCACTATCCACTTCCAAAATAAAAAACATCTTCCTACTTACATTAGACTTTGCTACTGAGTCTACCCATTTGGAGGGGAATCATTTCAAGTTTACAGTAGGATAGAGTGGCAACTGACATCTAACGAAAGTGACACTTTTAGACTGTTTGTTGGATATGGTGGTTTGTTATTGGCGCTTTATAACTACAATGGTCTTGCAGCGTCACCACTGAGTTTGTACAATTGCTGGGTTCATTTTCACTCGTTTGGTTTTTGTGTTCTGGTAGTGTTCCCTGCTGCTCTTCCGTACACCGTGCGCCTGGCAGGAAGGCTACAGTACCAATTTACAAGGTCTTGGCAAGAACCGGACGAGAGTCGAACTCTCGGTCTACCAGCACCGAAGCGGACGCACTTACCACTAGACCACGGGCTGGTCACTATGAGTAATCAACGCCTTGACTAGGCTGCTGGCCGAAAAGGGAAGTCCGCTACAATTCAAACTGTTTTTTTTCTCGCCGACAAGTTACTATGAAATCATTGATGAAAACGTTAACGCTCCACATGATTGTGATCAAACCGTTACAATGCAATTTTAATCGTAACAAATAGACATCCAGAAAGAATGATGCTGCTAAACAGTGCCTATCTATGGCAGAGGTGTCAAACACGCGGCCCGTGAGGGTATTTTTATCGGCCCGCGATATTTTTTGGGAATCTTGAAATAATTAACATTTAGGTTAATTAGTTTATTCATCGGTGTTTAAAAGTGCTAGGTCACCGAGTCAACAAGTTCAATTAAAACGAACGTAGAAAGGGCCAGCGATAAATTCCCGACAACCCACAATACCATTGGCAGGAAAAAAGATTTAAAAGCTGTTTCTAGTAAGGCTCATGCACCGACTTTGTTGCGTCAGCGTCATAATGCCGCCCCGTTTTTTTTGTATAAGTCCTCGTTTCGCCCTCAGACCAATTTGAGTTTGAGAACCCTGGTCTATGGTCTATGTGAGTAATGATAAAGACTTTGAAACTAGATTTCTTCTCAACCAAATTTAAGCTTCAAGGCATACAAAACGTACATCACAATTATTTGGTTTTAAATCTGAACAAAACCAAAAATTTGCGATTTTAATTTAAGGTTACCGCTGATGCTAAGAAACGCCACGGAACAGCATTACTCCTTGTTTTACTTTCAGTTAGGGATTACAAGCGGTTAGATACAAGTTCGTATTTTATACATCCACACGGAACTTGAACCTCAGGAAAATGTCTGCCATGACATGAATTCTCCAACGTTTCCACTATATGCAACAATAGGCGTCGGAAGGGGAGGAGTAGAAGAGGGCCTTGACCCCTCCCTACATTTTTAAATTTTGCATTTTCCTATTATAATTATAGCAAAAAAGATTGTTTGCTTAGTTTTGAGTGGATAAAAATAAATTTCACCATTTTGCCAACCCTACGAAAACCAATGGCTTCACCTGGAAATTATACTATTGCCCCACACCTAAATAAAATTTTCCGACGCCCATGTACACTGCATTTGATTAAACATGGACAACTGGTGAACGATAGTGCTTTGGTCAAGTTCGACTAAATTATGCAACAAGTATCGCAAGCGATATCGGTGATTTGCTCTGAAGTATTTCTGTGGCATACATATTAAAAGCTTGACTGCTCTGAAAATTTTTGGTGGAACTTTCGGAATTGGGGGGGCAATTGCCCCCATTACCCCCCCTGGCTACGCGCCTGGCTCGTGCGCATGTTCAACGCAATGCTGTACTTTTGTGCTTGGGTAGCTGTCGACGGTGGTAGTTGCTCGGGTGCTCGGGCTAGAAGATATGTTTTTAAACAGAATGACAATTGTTTAAAGTTCATTTAATTTTAAGATATCTGTGTTTTTATCTATTAGTATTTCGTTCGTTTTTGAAAAAGCGGCCTGCATAATGGAGATACAAAGCTAACCAGTGAAAAGATTTGAGATACATAGCTGGCAATTATACTTTACTCACGGACACAGAACAACACTGCGGAGTGGTTATTGATCGATCGTATTGCTGCCGCACGAGAGAGTGGAGATTGCGAGATATTGTGGAACAACGCAAAGCTGCCTGGCTGTTTCAAAGCAGACTTGAAGCTAACAAGCTTTTTCTACGTCATTTTACCGATAAGGTTACAGCTGGTTCACAACGTGTTAAATGTTTTGCCGACCGCCACAGCAAAAATGTTTAGCGGGGAGTGCGAAGCTTAACTGGTTGTTAAATGGAAAAAGCCTTGATCTTATTGATCTAGCAAAGACATATTTTAGCTGGTAAGTCAGATAACTTGCGACTTCATTTGGAGTCCTTTTGCTTTGCCAAAAAACGACCGCGAAGCGGATCTTTCTTAACCTGAGGTTCCATTGTACAAAATCAGTAGAAGCCGCCGCTTTGCACGGTGGTGAAAGAAATAGTTGGGTACTGGCTTAGCTGCAGTCAGCGCAATGCGATGGGCTATATCGCGCACGGAACGCAAAAGACGAGGCGACAAACAGCACTTCCGTTACGCCTACAAATTGCTCGATTGCCAAAATATCAGGAAGCTAATCAAAAAAATGTGATCTAACACGTGCAACCTTCCAGCAAGAACATTAAATGCACTGGCGAAGAGTCTTTCCGCATTTGCAGATAAACGTTATTAGCTCTAAGACGCGATGAGTTAATTACAGGAAAACCATACGCAGACCTTACTTCTAAAACTTTTTTCGAGTATAATGTCGAAGTTGTTTTTATCCTAGTCACCGTGCATTCCGTCATACAAAATTGCTCTGCTCAAGTTCTGTGAACAAGCAGCTGTTTAAAAATATTCGAATGCAAACAAGCTAATTGACGTATATAATTGACAGAAAACCCATACTGACTCTACTGAGGAACTTAAGGAATGCTGAGCCTGTGGTTATACGCGAATATCAACAAGTTGTTAACATCCCAGAATTGTGATAAGTATGCCACCATGCCTTTACATGGGTGTGGAATTTAGAGAAGCATGCTGTGTTCCATAAAGTAAATAAACATATTCCCAGTTCTTTTCCCAACTTCCAAGGCATACCTCTGAGCAGCATGTGCGTTGTTCCACACCTGCCAAGCTTGAGTGTTTCACAGTTTCGCTAGCTTGCTACAGCTGTTTGCATCAATACAGCATGCAACTCAAGAAACTTTCGCAGTTTTGTCACTGTGTACTACCAACAGAAAATATTCAAGATTCAAGTAACACTGTGTGTAGGCTACTCCATAGCAGGCGGCACAAGCACGGATTCACTGAGCGCGACAGATGGAGCCCTTTATCGCGTTACGCCAATGTTCCTTACATAAAATATTGATGCACTTGTTTGTGCGAATGACGGAGGTGATAGAAACTGTCTACTCTTGGCGTTGTTGCTAAGAATTGTTGCTGGATGTGGACATCACAGGCAGATTAAAGTTGAAAGCATTGTGAGATGAAAACCGGCTTCATAGTTTACATAGATATTTCAAGCGTTGTACATTACTTATGGAAAAGAGGAATGAGGTAGTCTACTTGTGCATCCATGTCAGCGTATGCCACAGTGAATATTTGTTGTGTTAAGCAAGGAATGAATTTAAGCCTTTTTTTCTCGCACTTGGCCAGATTACTGCACTTGAAAATGGCGTTCCGTTTCGATTGGTTGTTGGGGCTATATCATGTGATTCCAAACCGAGGCAAATAAACGTGTGAAGAAGAAATTGGAGGGATGATTTAATTGTGAAAAGCACATAACGACCCGGAAAGATCAAAGATTGTTGCTGACGTTTTTTTACGAAATTGGCGGATGTCATTTCGAAAATATATTTATCGCTTCTTTAGGGAAATGCGGCAATTAAAAGCTCCGGGCTTGCTGTTATAAGCTTTCGAGGAATCAGGCGACTGGGCTTTGCTTTCATCTTTTTGCGATAATTCAGACTTGCACATATCTGTATTTAAGTAACTACTCTCCACATGTGAGATGAGCAAGGAATCTATTGGTAATTTTTTAGCAAGGAATTTATTGCCGAATACAAGTAAGGATCCATCGACAAGAAATCTAGATAAGTAAAGGAATCTATCTAGATAAGCAAAATAATCTAATCTTGATAAGCAAAGGAATCTAGAGGTAAGAAATGAATCTATCGGTAATTTTTTGCCGATTTCATTGCTTATCTCACATGTGGAGAGTACTTGCTTGAATAGGCTAATAAGGATTGAAAAACCCGTATTATCGAATCAGCAGGAACTCCTTGCTTATAGCTGCGGCCGGTTTAATGCACTGACAGTTGTGTGAATAGCGCGTTTCTATATAATATATTTGTTGTGCAAGCAGCTGGTAAAATGTTCATTTATTAAAATGCCCACAACGTAATCTCTTTCAGCGGTTTCAAGCACCTATTGTGTTCTTGTATTACGTGAGGTAAATTGATTTTTTCGCCGGGTTGATTTCAGATCTTTGTTAACAAACCTGATTTAAGATGCGTAAGCAGCTAAGGTACGCCAGATCGTATATTACTTAAAAAATAGAGAGCTTTAGTGTTTTACAATTCATCATTTAGCTTATCACTTTTTCGTTGTTAAGCTACAATGTGTTGGGCTCCATTTGATTTATTTTTAATGAGTTGGTAACCCACTCTTCTCAGGGCTTCCACTACGTGCAAGTTCTATGTGTCTGTTTATCACACTTTGTTGAAAAAGGCGGGTGCATGAAACAATATTTATAAAACCGACTACCTCAAGCAAAGATTCGGATAAATGTCTCTGTTGAAAGTTTTATAAGCAAGCAAAACTTCCCTGAGCTACCATTTCAAAAAAGTTGCGATTTTACAAAAGAAAGGTTAGGTGTGAACAGATGAGGAATTTGAAGACCAGACCATATACCTTTTCAGACAATGCAAAAATTTGTTTATGAGCTTGCCAAATGTGTATGCGTAAGGTACGTTCTAAATTGAATGTTAATAGTATATTTTTAAAAGATTTTACCTACCTTTGAAGACTACTGCGTGGGGGGCAAAACATCCTTGACTAGGAAGCAATTTCAAAAACTGTGGGGGATAATTTACCAAAACATTTCCTTTCCCGTAGTTTAATTGCGTAAAACTCCCCCAGTGGTTAACCTGACAGAAATCGCGCCTTGAAAGTCGCGTAGAATAACTTGAGAGCTAAGTTATCTTTATGTCACTTGCGACTTTTTGAGTTCAAGTGCGTAAAATGCTTTTGAGGAAGGTCCTTATTCGGAAATAGATGAACTTGTTTGTGATAATGAACCCATTGTTTAAAACAGTAAAGTTCGTGGAAAGCGTCGATTTCAATTTTGATGATTTCTAATTTTTTTTGTTTCAATCAACGATCACCTGCTTTTAATGATCTCATAACTCAGCATGTCTGTCTTCGTTCACATCGACCTCAGGACAGAGTTTTGACGATGTACGTTTAATTGTTCCCAAACGGAAATTGATTTTATAGGTTGCGATCTTCAAACACACAGCAAAGTAAGCATCCGTTTACTGAAAATAGACAAATAGTTGTGCCTGCAGCTTAACACTGCAGTTAAAATTTATGTTCTCAGCGCAGCCAGAAGTTTAGGCAAACAACAGTCGTTGTTGAATGCAACCCTCTTTCTTTATCGTATGGAAAAGCGTCACGCCCATTGATTAATGGCGTGGTCTCTGACAGGCGTCAATTATTATCTTAGTGTGCAAAAAGGGCTGGCATGCAAGACTGTCGTCAAAAGATTTGCGCTAGGTGTGTGAATCGTTCCATGCGGTAGTATCGCTTTCTCGGAAGCCACGATCCGACGTCCACTGCAATGCGTTTTGAATTTTTGACGCTCCCGCAAAACTGGATGAACGTGCTCTGGTGCGATGGTATGCTGGAATACCGATGGACGATGCGCAGTCTGGTCTTATTTGCAGGAAACCACAAGGTTGATAACCCGGTTGGGGATCGTACAGTATCTTGCACTATGCATTGTGCATTGCCCTGAGTTTGAAGCTTGTATAAAAGAGAAGTGTGCTTTTCATTGTTATGTTAAATGCTAAAAGAACATTTTTATTTGTTGTATAAGCCAAAAAAGTCGTGTAAATTATTGTTAAATTTATGCTTCATGCAAACCTCTGTTGGAAGGTATTAACGTTTGCAGCTTTTGGTCTAAACACTCTTAGTAAACTGGAGTATGGTCGAACTGACTGTTTGATTTTAAAACCAACCACCGATTAGATAAATTAAAATTACCAATGGAACTTTAACAAATTGGATGCGTCTTTCTTCAACTCAAGATCAAAGTTGCAATGTCAGCCGAAAGTTTCTCCGTGAGCCCGAGCACTATGACAGGTACAGCAACATCTAAACCGGAAGGTAATATACGATTTAAAAAAAGTAGGTTGTGATTTTTTTATCGAGTAGCATCTTGACTTTCTCAAAAAGTTTCAAACATATCTTTGGAAAAAATGTTTTTGGAAAAACAAATCAGAAACTGTGATGGCGCGTGTTGATTTAAAGTATGTTGTTACAGGAACCAGTCGAGGGACAAAAAATTTTAGCTCGCAACAACGTTTTAGTCGAATGGTTGCGTGAGCATAGTTTCTGTCCCGATTGATACGTTCCACACACCGTGTTGCAGTTGGTTGTGTTGCAGCACGCGCCACTGAAGCTGGTAGGCTGGGTTCGATTCCCGGTCGGGCCATACCGAAGTCTCGAAAAAATAGTACTTGCAGCCTGTCCAGCCTCGTGCTCCGCATTGATAGTTGGGGTGCAAGGAAATGGCTCACGCGCGGTGCTGCCAGTGACTCGCCACCAGTGCAGCATTCACTGCGAAATGCAGCCGCTTTCCATAGGCGTACGGGGGATATTGGCTTCGAAGAGGAAAAATTTAGATTTGCCCGAAATTTTTCCTCCTCGGAAACGACAAGAAATGCAAGTAAAATAATGGAATTGCCATTTCAGTACCGTGGAGTATACAGGAAAATACAACTTTTTTTGCCCCCTCAAAAAAAATCGGGCATTTTGCCCCAATGTTTGTCAGCTGTCAGGTATGTTCCGTGGTATAACCAAAGTATTTTCACTTTATATATACAGTATATATGTTTTGTATTATTTTCGAATTGCTGGTTTTTACCAAAAGTTGAATTTTTCTCAAAAACCTCAGGAATAGAATAACAACATTCATGGGAGCTACCACGAGTACTTTTGTTTTAAAAACGCAAGTTACAACTAAAATTTTTTCTTATGGTTTTCAATAGGTGCTAGAGTATCAAGCAAAAAGTTTTAGGCGAAGAACAAAATGGAACTTTTTACCAAAGAAGTTTAAATTCTAGAGACTTTCCGTAGTTGATTACATGTTCGCTCTTGGGTACCTCCTTATGTACATAATATTTGTGTTACAGATGGCAACGACAACAACAATACTGCTGTCATCGTGGTCCTAGTAGTGATATTTTCGCTTCTAATTGTTGCTGCTATAGCCCTTCGGATATGGTGAGTTGCACGTTTTCACATTTCGTTTGCGACACTCGCTTTTGAATCAACCAGGACGTCATAAATTTCCTCTATGTCTCGTGCACTGGGCAACAAAACGTAGAGCATGGATAGTTGCACAAGACGGGTAGCTTGTAATGTGGAGGCATCATTGATTTAGATTTAGACAGATCAAGTTTGGGGTGATCGTCGCTAGCTGATGAAACATTTCCCTTGCTGTGTCACAAACTCTGCGGTTGATTTAAGTTCCAGCAATCGGTCAATGAAGAATATCAGGAAATAGAAATGCGTCTTAGCTTCGCTTCAAGTAAGTCAATATACTAAAATGTGCAAAATGAAAACGCAGTTGGAGCTGTATTTCTATTTTATAAATCTGTAAGGACTGCACCAGCCATTTGGTGCCCCGAAGGAATCGTTAGATTGCAACTGTAGCTGCAAATCAAAAAGCCAGGTATCCCTCTAAACCAGAGGTACTTAAATTTACTTTTTCAATCACGCCCCCTTTGGCTTTAGTCATTGACACTCACGTCTCACCCAACCTCAGAATCAAGCGCAAAAAACAAAACAACAATTACTTTGCCATTATTCTGCTTTTCAACAGTTTGTCGCTGCCATACTCGCGCCCCATGCGAAACTTTCACGTTCCCCAGTTTAAGAACCAAGGCGCTGGAGAAAATGCATTGAGGAGTCTTTGAAAACTAACGTACGTGTTGCATGCTTGTTGGGGAAATACAGCTGAAATGAAAATTAGAAGCAATGAATTGCTGAAACGAATTGTTTCACTGGCAGATATTGAAAATGAAAAAATACACATGTGCGTACAATATGTTTTGCACTTGAAGGTAACCTTTTCTGGTTGTTTTGCGTGGTGAAATTTAATTTTACCCGCACGAAAGATCCTTTTTTCTAAAAATTTAATAGGAAAATGTCAAATTTCAAAATTCAGGGGGCTTTTATCCTCCCTGCCCCTCCCGACGCCCATGTCAGCAAGTAAATCTTTGAATGCATAGCGAACAAATTTTGGGAAGAGATGTGCAACTCCACGTTTAAAACTTCGTATTTAAATAAGTTGAAGTTAAATTGTAATACCGTGGTTGAAAATAACAGGAAAATTTTAGTCTCAAGCATTGCATGCTGTGATGAAAAACTTCAGCAATATAGGAAACGAACAGTAGAAATTTTATCAATAGGCTTATACCAGGCTTGTCCATGGGAATTGGATTCCTATGGGATTCCCATGGGAAACGTCCCATGGGATGGGACAGGCATAAATTGCTATGGGATGGGACAGATAAATATGTCCCATGGACAACCCTAGGCTTGTCCATGAGAATGTCATTCCTATGGGAATCCCATGAGAAACGTCCCATGGAAGGGGATGGGACGGGACAGGCATAAATTGCTATGGGATGGGAATGGGACAGACAAATATGTCCCATGGACAACCCTGGCTTTTACCCAAATTTTTTGGAACGGATCGTATAAAAACACCCATCTGTAAAAGAAAATTGAAAAGCGTTTCTGGCAACAGAAGTAAACGACTGACCTATACCTTCATCATACCCTTACTGTGTGGAATTTTACATTCGACCTGTTGCGGTTTGAACGATGTAGCCTACTGTACTCATCAGCAGTTCGTCGACCGTATTAATCCAAGCTTGCTTTGTCAGAAGTAAACAATAGTGGGCAAGGAAGCTCAGGACACCACTTTCTTTCGTCAGGGATCGTGCTTCTTTTGTTTCGCTAATCCAAGCCTATATCTGCTTGCAAGAGTCCCAAGTAGCCATAAGCAAAGGAGAGTTTCTGAAAGCCACGAAAGTATTTACTGACTGTGAAGATACTACTTTGGCCATGAACGTAAAAAACATAAATCACCATGAGACTTCGTGCTACATCATTATTTTGTAACCATGAGACTTCGTGTTACTTCATTATTTTGTATCTGGGCAGATCATATTACTTCGTCCTAAAGTTAGCATACGATGTTTCTTGCACAATATAGTACAAGCGCTTATGTTACAGTGAAAAAACTTTTTTCCCGTTTCTGTTGGTTACTTGAAACTCTGCGTGGATGTTTAGTTGAAAAGCATTTTGGCGAGAAGCCAAAAAATAAACTTGGTGGGAGAGAATTAGCAACTCCAGTAAACAGTTGGCTTTATACGTTCATGGCAATTTTTGCCCTAAGGTTCAATAATTGCCGTCAAAAATTGGGGGGAACGACCGCGCTATCCCCTCCCCCTTTCTACGCCCCTGAAAACATCCATTCGCTATTGCCGAACAGACATGAATTGCAAACACGTGTCGTTTCAAGGTAGCAGTGTAATTTAAAGTACTACGATATCTGAACAGACCAGTACAGCTTCTTCCGACAGATCTGTCGATTTCGAACAAATTGCTTAAAAACCAAGCAGCTAAATATTTTTTCTTTGTACTCAATCGCATTAGTTTGTTTTCGTAATAAACAAGCAACGAAAGTCACTGACCTTTGGTAAGTTCACCGTCATATACAGGACTGCAGGTGAGAAATTAATGCATTGTAGATAAAAGCAAACGTCAAATTTTGATCGGGACCGCTAGAAATATGAGCAAAAAAGCGACACTTGCAGCCTAAATGTAGAACGTAGAGCACGAAAGTAAGCCGCTGACCTTCAACTGAAAATAGTACATGTAGAACTGTTGTACGCGAAAGTAAAATATAACTTGGTTATTTGGTTTTCGTAGTACAACTTCCCACTTCCCTTGGTTTCTACGCAACAGGTTTATGCCAATGGGCGTCGCAAGGATTTTTTCCAGGGAGGGGCCACTAGTGGATTTTTCCAAAGGTTTTCCTATGGGGGACCAAAAGTGGTGAATTTTGTTTTTTCCCACTCGAAACTAAGAAAACAAACTTTTTTGCTGAAATTTTCAAAATCTAGGGGGGCTTTGGTCCCCCTTGACCCCCTTCCGACGCCCATGCTTCTGACATAACTACAAAGAAAGAAAACAAATGAGTTGCTATTTTAAACTTGTTTATTTGTAGTCATCACTGTGAACTTGCCTTACCCCGCCCATTAGATCCTAGAACAAGTTTGAGAACGTTGCTGATCGCATAACTGTTTGGGATGACACGTAATTTTACGCTGTTCTCAGCGAAGCTAGTAGAACGTTGGATGGTGATGATGTAAACCTAAAACTACACCTGAGATATAGCAAGCACAACAAAAGCTTAGGCGTATGCGTTAAGACGCTCATTTGCAGAAAAAACTACTGTTTAGGAACCGCTGGAAAAAATCCAGGCTCACGCGAAGGGAAGACATACGGAGAGACTCCTACTACGTGAAATGCTGGTTCTAACGCCGGCGTGACCATCTTTGGACAAAGTACAATTTTGATTGTTCTTGTGTCCCTTGTCGTTGAGAAAAAAGCGACAAGCTAAAGAGCTTTCCCAAACGAGTTTCCTTTGTTGGTGTTGATTCATGATAGTAGCCAACGCTAAAAGCAAAAACCATCCTCTGCATAAGCTATAGGTAATTTCGTGCACGTTGTCTCGATCCCAATGCCATTGTATTGTGGTTGTCAAGTTTGTGGTGTGCGACTGTGAGAACAAAGGACCTGGAAGCAATGTCAAACCAATATCTTGTATTGGCAAAAATTTTTTGCAAAGGAAAATTGCTCAAGAGTCTGTACCATCCAAATGCATGATTGTTTTGGTTCAATCAATATATTACGTTCGGTAAATAAGGAACAAAACAGAAAATACATTGACAAATGAAACTTTTTTCACAAACCGTTGAAATAAAACTACAGAAAGCAAGTTTGCATATTTCTTGTGAAAAGTTACTGATTCAGGCTTTGCTTTCGAAGGTTTAAGATAATTTAGAAAATTTTTGTTTTGGAAATTTAAAGTGCCAACTCCAAACCCAATCTGCAACCACGTTTTGACTCAACATTGGATTTTCGGCGTGAATGCCATCTTAACATCACTGCTATTTGTGACTGGCATGTGATTCAATCACAAGAGGTTACGATGGGCTGAAAGGTTGTACGGGGTTCGTCTTGCTGTGAAATCAAACACAGCAATTATGGGCTCGTAGCTGTTACTATTAGTGGAACCTTCTTTTTAAAATCACTGGTCATTGTGTGCAAACATGTTTCTTGTCCAAAGGTAATTTGTGTTTATGTTGATCGTGAACCAATCTCATTTATGACAAAACTACGTAGCCAGTAATTGGACGTGAAAGCTGTTTCAAAAAGTCCACACAATGTTTTTAATGAATACTGTACCACGTTTCCGTTCTAATTTCGTATGGCAATCAGCTTCACTCAAGTTCTAACATGTTTCGGCTCTGTACTATAAATGGGTCATGACGATGAGGACCGCACATTTCACTACATCAGTCCTTTTTATACCGCATTTGTCGATTGTCATTTTCTCTTACGGAACTATCCGATAAACAGCCACCCTTTTGTATCCCCATCATATTAATGCACTCACCGTTACTGAGCGATTTCCACTGGTCAGCTACTGTAGAAAGAAAATAATAAAAACATACAGTTTTGCGAAAGTTTTTTGCATGAAAAAATCACAAAAAAAACTTATTTTGGCAGCGTACAGCGAAGCATCCGTAATGCCTTCGTCCTTTTTGAAGAAAAAAAGAAAACAACACAAAGCTCAAAAGATATTTAAATGGCTGTTCCGCAAAAAGTGACTGTTCAAGGAAAAAATGCGACACGTGGTTGCTGGGGTGACAATGTGAGACTTGGCAACTGAATCGATTGTGACGTCTTTTTATTTTCCTCTTGAGGTGTAGATATCAGGGATGGATCCAGGGGAGAAACTTGGGTGTAGTTGTCCTCTCAAAACGACCATGGCCTCCACTTGAACCACCGCCTCTTTTGGGTAACTGTGTTCCTTTTAACGATGGATGAATTTTTACACATCGCTCATCTTTTGGAAGGAATATTACCAAAAATAGGTGTTAAGGCTGGCTCCCTATTTTATGACTGCCTCTCCCCAAACGCAAGGTCTTGATCCGCCTGTACTAGACGTACTGTAGACTAAATTCGGGTAAACATTTGTCGATTATGCTGCAGTTCAGACCGCGTTATGATTTCCTATAATATGGAACAGTTTGTGTGGTTTGAGGTTATGCACAAGTTTTTGATAAACTTACTGTTGGCACAAATGATTCTTGTTACGTGAAGTTCGTCGAATTAATCAAAACGCACGCGCTGCCTTTTCGAATTTTTGTCATGTCTGATGATCATTTGTTTTGCTGTAGATGTTAAAATATTTGCGATTTTCTGGTGAAATCGTTTATGACGTCTTGTTTATGATAATCAAGACCTGTTCGCTCATTTTAGGTTCTATCGTCGATCTCACGGTCATTGGCCGAGGATTCCCAAGCGAAAAAAGCAGCCATCGGTTTACTCGAGGCCCTACGGCATTCCTTCAGGCTCAGTCAACCTGAACAACAACCATCCAGACTTTGCGAGGCCACCCATCACTTCTCACCAGGCGGACTACAAACTCCCTACCCCGCAGTCTACCAGGAAAGTAGTGACAGTTGCGGAAGTGGTAGCCGCAAACCGGACCTCGGCGAAGCAGGCTGTTGGCACTAAAAGCTCACCAGCGGCCAAGGTTCAATCAGTTCCAACGTCAGACGCCGGCCTCGTTCTCGAGAATCGCCCGCTGGACGCAAATGTGAACGATCAGTTTAGTCCAGAAAGACAAAAACAGCATCCATCAAAAGTTCTGAGTTCAGATATCGGCTTGTACCAGGATCGAACTCTGCCTGCGACATTACTGATGACCCCAGACTCCAAGCGCCATCTTTTCGGCGACCAACAGCCTAGCTCGCTGAAACGCTGCAATTCTGCTACACTGAGCAAAGCCTTTAACGGGAAAAGCATGAGAGGCGATCCTCAATCGTTTGCCGGTGGACTTGATCAATACAACGACTTTCGCGACGAGTTGGTTTCCCACATTGCGTCATCGGATCTGACGACACAGCTGCGCAGCAAGCCAAGCAACACTTCCGATTACGTGTCCGACGCCGAAGGAGTCGATGGCCGCAAATGGCGCAAGAGGAAGAACGCGCCGCGCCTCAGAACGGCCGATCGGCGAAAGAGAATATCCGACTGCGATTCGGCTTTCCAAGACTGTTCGGTGATAGAGAACGAAGAGATCGTCGAGCAGTACGAGAGCGAATTGCTGGAAACCTTGCAGGTGGGCGGCGACGATTTAGCTTTGCAGTCATTGCGCGAGAAACTGAAAAACAGTGACGTGGTGGCCAAAAGAATATGGATGCCTTTCGACGAACGTACCGAGTCTCAGCAAAACACTCTGCGCTCTGATGCAGTGGAGACCTTGCTACGCGGCCGCAGTGGAGGCGATTCTGCGACAGAGAACCAGCAGAGCAGCGACACCGAAAGTATGACCGAGTCGTTTGCTCATCCCTCCGGAAGCTGCAAGTCGTCTTTGCGCAAGGCCAGACAATACGACAGCGACGGCGGCACCCGTATACTCGTAACATCCAGACCATCTAAGGTCAGAACCCGAACTCGACATCGGGTTAAACGTACGAGAAGTGACGGATCTCGTAACGCTCGCTGTAGGCGAGGTCAAAGCTCGAGCTCAAGGCAAAGAGTTTCTTCCAGTCGTCGAGACTCTTCGGTGACTTGCACAAGAGATGAAAAACAAAGGAAATCAGCGGCAAGCAGCAGCGAAAAACTTAGTTTGGACAACACAACCGAAAAAGAAGCTGGCAATAGCAAGAGTCGTGCGAACCAAGCCCAAGACCTTCGTTTAGACAGCAACGAGCCAAAATACCAGTCAACATCGTTAAAAACGTCAATGAGCAGAACAGTTCTCGAAATGCCTATCTACTCCCAGGCGACGTGGTCAGGGCCTGGAACAACGAGCAAAAGAAAGGGCAGAGGAGTGGCTGGGAGGAAACGTGCGCCAAAACTACGTCACTACAGCGAGGTAAGCCCTACTGCAGATCACAGGCGACCGCATTCTGCCCGCACCCGTCCACGCTACAAGAATACCAGTCGCAAACTGAGTATAGGAGGTGGGGGTCGATATTATTGTGAATACGACACTTTGCCTGTGGACCTTAGCAAACTGCCAGCAGACTTGGTGGCTAAAATAGGGGGACAGCCTGATCGTCTTCTCGAACCATTGGACAAGCTGAACTTTGACAAGCTCTGCCGCCCTCTACCGGCTCTTGGTGAAGCCGAGTCTCAACTGAGCGCGCGACGCTTGATGTCGGAAAAGCTTCGCCTGCCTCCGGATCACCGTGACCGAGAAATTTTGTCAAACACTTACGAGTTGGAGGACACTGGCTTGGTTATGACAGACCTGTAGATAATTTTTATTTGTGACTTTTCGTCTACGGCACTGTTGCCCGTTTCACTCTCTTAGAGTCTGTTAATCAGGCCCATAAGGCCCATAATCAGCTTGGGGTACCAAGGGGGGCGAAGAGTCTGAGAGGGGCCCAAATTTTTTACACTATGTCCAATAGATTTGAACTAGACCAAAACATTTTCCTAGGGGGGCTTCGCACCCCTGGTTACGGGCCTGCTGTTAATTAAGTTCACTGGGATAAAAACACAGCACTGGCTGAAAATGTCTAAAAAAGTAGGATTTTCTAAGCAGTGTTGTCTGGAAATATTTGTCCTGGTCAATCCAAGCTTCACTGCATGTGATAGTAGTTAATGCGGTCAAAAGATTTCTCTCACTGTGCAACGCATTGGACTCCTCCACTCGAATATCAGTGAAAGTCACTGATATTTTGCAGGAGTCGATAGTTATCGTTATTTGTCTTTCTCATTTTTACATGACCAGCTAGCGTGTGTGTGCTGTCTGCTTTGAAACTAACCTTTTTGCACATGAAGATGCGCCACGACTGGTGCAGTCTATCGGTGATACGATTTTCTAAGATACTCGAGCAGAGCAAAGTAATGTTGAAGCTCGAGCAGAGCAAAGTAATGTTGAAGCTGAACGTTTTCTGCCGCACTTGAGGAAATATTTTCCTCGTACACACATCACAGCTCTTTCACAAATATTTTTTAAAATTTACGTTATTTCCAACTGTAAGTCGTTGAGCAAAGGATGTTTATGCACGTTCCTTTTGACTTCAAGCAGGTGCTATTTTTGATTTGTGTGTTACTACATATGCGTTGTTTTGCTACATACATGTATGTGCTGTTTTACTACATATGTGTTGTTTTGCCCTCGTGCCATTGGTTCAACACTGTCAGTCAGCAAATGAACTCACTTTGTGCTCGGTTTGTTGCTCTGTGTATGTTATAGCTCTTTGTTGACTAGATAGCGGTAAACAGAGTGTATTTGCGTAGATATCGGCAGTTCACCTATTATCTTCTACATACGCAGAAAAACAGAACAAAGGGAGTCTTGAATAGTTGTAAGGTGCTGCACTGCGCAGTCTGTGTATAAGATAGGTTAGGATTACCTGAGTGGCTAATATGGGTAATGGTAAATTCTTTAGTTATCAGTGCTTCTGTTCTGTATGGAGTAGCGTTTTAATCAGACATCGGACCATGAACCTGAAATCATTGTTAACACGCTTACCGTTTGTTAATCAAAATAGTTCAGAGAAGTTTCAATCTGAGAAAGCAAGAAAAGAAATTGCGTCAACTTCATTACTTCAGCGAAATGATCATCACCCAGATGTTTGTTGCTCTCTGGGCAATGCTCGTATGGGCTACTTTTTTGCTAGTTTTTTGCTCATTTCACAGGCTTTTTATTTTCTACATTGTTATTATCATACAAAAGTGTTTCGGCACTTTTAGCAAAGTTGCTTTTTGACGAGATTTTCTTTTGATTACACTATGAAAAGCAAGTGAAACTGGTGCGAGACGCAATTGCAGTCAAGTTGGTTATAAGATAAGGTTGGATAAAGTGGTGAGTTTCCAATGGTACTACGACAATTCATCCACCGACAATTTGTCGAACGACAGTTTATCGAACCGACAGTTTATCGAACCGACTGTTTATCGAACGACAGTTTATTGAACCGACAGTTTATCGAACCGACAGTTTATCGAACCGACAGTTTATCGAACCGACAGTTTATCGAACCGACAGTTTGTCGGACCGACAGTTTATCGAACCGACTGTTTATCGAATCGACAGTTTATCGAACGACAGTTTATCGAACCGACTGTTTATCGAACGACAGTTTATCGAACGACAGTTTATCGAACCGACAGTTTATCGAACCGACAGTTTATCGAACCGACAGTTCATCGAACCGACTGATTATCGAACGACAGTTTATCGAACCGACTGTGTATCGAACGACAGTTTATCGAACGACAGTTTATCGAACCGGCTGTTTATCGAACGACAGTTTATCGAACGACAGTTTATCGAACCGACAGTTCATCGAACTGGCAGTTTATCGGACCGACAGTTTACCGAACCGACAGTTTATCGGACCGACAGTTTATCGAAACGACTTATCTGATTTAACTGTTGCAAGACATTATTACGGCGTGGTCATCGCGCTGTAATGCACAGCTGCAGTCATAACTCTCTACTTAATTTTGTCCAAGTGTAAAATCCCTTTTTATCTTTCTTTAGTATCGACTGGTATAGTTAGCAGGAGTAAGAACCATAACCAGAGGTCTAAACAGCAGTGAAGTAAGCAGTTGTAAGTGATCGTAACACAGTTTTGAAATGGAATTGATTTTTAAGTGAGAAGGCTAGCGGAAGTGGCTTTGAAATATTTTATGTATGTCAGTAGTCAACAAGGCGCACGCAAGGAGGGGGGGGTGTTGGGGTTAAAACCCGTCCCTTGAGCTTGATATTTTACAAAAACTTTTTTTTTACCTGCGCAAAGGAGATTAACTGTTCTCGCATACTTTTTGCTTGTTAATTTGTCGACTTAATGCAAATACCACGGAATGAATTTGCATGCAAATTTCAAGGAACATTGTAAATGGGCTTAAAAGTAATAATTGGGTTTCGGTGGGAATCTGCGTTATCGTCTGCGTCCAGAAACCATCTCACCACTTTTTGCAGACCTTCGTCCATTACGCATGTTTTAGATTGTTTTTCGCGATAGGTCACTTTATTAGAAACAATTATCTTTATTTTGTCTGCAAAGGCTGATCAGCGCAAGCGCTGACCGCATTGGCTACATTACCATTTTCTGTAGCATAATAGAACTGTTGCTCGAGCTCAAAAACAGCAGTTGTTAACACAGAAGCATTTATAGCAGGCAGAGGCGAATTTTCATTTTCGGGGCCCTAAGCTATTTTAACTTGGGGGCCCTTCTGGAAGGTTCGCGACGACTGGTGTCATACAAATAAGCACTACAGGTGCTCGCTACATTCACTGAACAAGTTGTTCCAATTCATAACCCTATTACTTTATTCTGAATTCCCTCTGTGCAATTGCACGGTTTGCAAGTGTCATGGGCTTGCTCTGAATAAAGCACCTGTACTTCTTACGACACCTAACAGCCTGTTACTGTACATAGTCGGCGATCGACGGGACTTTTGTCTGCAAAATCGCTGAAAATTTGTCATACTTAAGCGTGTTCAGCATACAGAATACCAAGACTTTGCAGCATGCTTCCCCCCGAAACAAATCTGCTAAGAATTTTGTATTAATTTTCAACTGTTAGAAAATAAACGGAAGAAACAGTCGGACTCAAAAAGACGTCAGTGACCGACGACTGCTAAGGCTGATCAGCGCAAGCGCTGACCCCACTGGCTACATTACCAATTTCTGTAGCATAGTAGAACTGTTGCACGAGCTCAAAACAGCAGTTCTTAACATAGAAACATTCAGGTATTTGATAATGTCTCAGCAGGGAAAAAGGAAAACTAAAAGTTTGCTGGACGTCTATGCATAACAAAAAATCGAAAGTTTTCTTGCGTACTTTATGCGCAATGTCAATTCCTGTCTAGTTTAGCATGACTCGATCTTGCACACCGGCGTGTACGCCATCCAGTGCAGCCGCACGTTTTCTATGCTCGACTGCTCGTATTCGACAAGACATTAGCGCAGCCTCATTTTGCAGTTGTAAATTGCACTGACGCATTGATGAGTGTGTTTTACTCCACTGATTTAATGCGCAGCCTGATATTTTTGCAGTCACGAACAGCTGTGTCGTAGCGTTGTGGTGATTTTCCACCGATAGCCTAACTTGGAGCGCTGACAGCTTATATTCAGTGCAATGTCACATAAAATAAGGATAGTGTGTGTAGAAAAATATGCATATTATGTCAACAAATTTCGCCAAAACGTTGGTTTGGAAACATGACTGTGACGTCAAATTATGACGTCACAAACAGCACACACCAAATACTAATGACCACCATATGCCACTGAATGAAATCTCCCATGAAAATTTTCTGCGTGCGTCACTGCTGTATATAAGACATAAATTATTAGAAAGGGCGCACAATTCAACTTTGCCATTGGCGCCATTTCGCACAGCTACGCCACTGCATTTTGCGTCATTGAATATCTGCACCCTTAGCTACAGAGCAGGGTAGTCTTGCCTTTGTCCCGTATCGACACGGGCTGAACGAAAGAACCTCACTGACCTCGTGTAATCTGAAAAAGTATTCAGGCCTTTTTTTTCCACACATTATACGTAACAGTAACCAAGTCTCAGCGCCATATAAAGAGAATGCTTATCGTCATTCACTTCAATCCTTGGTGCTCATTCTTCTATATCAGGGTCTCCAAATTACGGCCTGCGGGCCAAATGCGGCGCGCGAATACATTTTGTAAATATTGAAAGATTAATTGACGAAAAACTTTTTGATTGGAAGAATGTAACATATCCCGAAACAATCACATTACGTAAGATGTCCGATCCTCGCACTGCTGTGTAATAACTTATGTGGTCCTCGGATAAAAAAGTTTGGAGGCCCCTGTCCTGTAGAGATCTTTTGTTAGCGGCATACTAAAAAAGTGAGTTGAACCAAAATAAAAATATAATTGCTTACAAAAATGCTGGAAATCGTCCTTACTCTGGAAATTTTGGGGCCCCCCGAAATCGGGGGCCCTAGGCTGAAGCCTTTTTAGCCTAATGGTAAATCCGCGCCTGACAGCAGGAACGTCGTCCCGCTATATAGATGAGAAACAAAATGATGACAGTGACGAACTATACAAAACCACGTGTTTTGAATTCAGCGGAAAGCCAGGTGACAGACGTGTTTTGAACCACGTGTTTTGAATTCAGCGGAAAGCCAAGTGATTCGGTTTTGAATTCAGCGGAAAACCAAGCCACAGACGAAGCATTACGTCTGATGAACCCGAATAAAGATTTCGGGATAAAATAAACACACTGACGTCATAATTGTTCTAGAATATGCTTTTACTGTAGTATGAGGTGATGAAGTGCGTATTACATGTGTATTGTACATGTTTAGGTAGCAAGGAGCTAGATAAATGTGTTTAGTATTGAATATTGTGTATTTGTGGTTCACATGTATGTGACGAAGTACGTATGTGTATATGTTGTTAGGGGATAGAAATATGATCGCTAGTTTGGCAGACTGGTAGGGAGTGTATTTTCGCCAAGCAAATGCGTTGGAAACGTGTTCTCTTGCGTGGTGTGTGATTTTATTCGACGTATCTTTTTGCGTGATATGCAATTTAAGGATTTAGTATGTTCCACTAAATTTCTTATGAAAAAAGATCCGAATAAAATGACATAAATCCACTGACTTTGTAATAGAACTTTTAAGCAAATGGCAGGCAAATGTACATCTACTTGTGCCCTGGTTGGTAACTCCTGCTCTAGACCTAATTTCCCAAAGTATATGTACCTTCGTGTGGGCTGAATGTATACTGAAATTATCACGCCGGGGAGTCTCCAGCTGCAATCGCCACGCTTTAATTCAGTTTGTTCTGAGTGCAAAGTCCTTTTTCCCTTTTTAATATCGACTGGGAACTAAGAGAAGTCAGGACACTCTGAGTCAGGGTTGCCAATTTGGCTTTTTTGAAGCTGTTTTTAACGCGTATGAAGCTGTTTTTAACGAAAATCTGGCTGTTTTTAACGTGTTTGGCTTTTCAAATACCAAAAAATGCCGGACGAAATATGTTTTTTTCTGAGTTTTTTCAGATGTTCGGCTTTATTTTGCCAGATTTGGGTTGCCAGATTGGCCATTTCATGGCCAATTTCGAAAAATGTGGCCATTTTTTGGCCATTTTTCGGTTTGTCAGTGAAAAAATAAGTTTTCATTAAATATTTTGTCTTTTTGTATTTTGGACGGTATTCATGTCACTCATTGTTACAGTAACACCGTGGCACTTCAACTATTTATTGCTTTGAAGCGTGTAGTAATGATTTAGCTCTTGCAGTCAGTAGATTTTATGCAGATGTTTCAGTCAGTAATAATCTCTTAGTTATCATTGGTATCTGCTGCGCTCGGTCGTGTGATAGATAATGCTATAGAAGTATTTTGCATTTTTGGTAAGATATTACTTTTAGAAGTTTCTCATCACTTTTACAGTAACACTCTGCAGTAACTTCAATCTTGTGATGTTCAAAGTTTGTAGTGATTATTTAGCCTTTGCAATCTTGTAGACTTTGCGCAAGTGTTTCAGTCAGACCTATCATGAGTCAATGTTTGTTCTCAGGTGTTCCTGCCCTTTCATTCATACGTGAATTAATGATGGTTTTGAACTGTGGTTAGCTCATTATGATCATCAACTTAATGCAGTTCATGGCTTTAATCTTTTGTTTATATATTTGGAGCACAAGATCAAGAGAATTCTAGCCTTGTCGTTGAATTGGAAAGTTGATTTCAAATTGTTTAATCCAGAAATGGGTCAGAATGGAAGCATGTATCTGCAACAGTTTTCAATATATGCATGGGTGGCGGAACCTTTTTCAAAGTGGGGGACACAAGTCCAAGTCAAAAAATGTACAAAAAATTTATGGTTTGAATTGGCAACTGTGACGTCACAATTATTGCAATATGACGTCATTAACTTTTTTTCAGCACGTTTAAGCAATTTTATGCAATGTTTTATAAGCCCTCTCAACGCCCTCTATCTACAGTACACCCTATCTACCTACGCAACACAGACTTGTGCACATAAATGCAACTAGCTGTTCTTAATCTTGCACAAAATTCATTTACAAGTAAGTACAAATACAACATGCACAAAGCTAAGGGAGCGTCCTTATATTACATCATCAGATAGGGGTGAGAAGAGGTTTGTTACCAGATTAACCTTCAGCTCCTACACCATATGAAGGTCAAAATTACACTTCTTCTTGGCTTAACTTCGCTAACGAAGATTAAATAAAGGTGGCTATCCACGCCGATTGCAGGCGCGCTGATGACTAACAAGTCCAATACGGGACAAGCAGGTCCGGCTGCAGTGGCTGCAGTCAACGGCCTGGCTCTGATGTAGCTGTTGAAGCTGCTCTGATCTTCCTCCTGCGGCGTTTCTCTCTCAGGTCCTCTTTGCGGGAGGCCTCGAAGGAGGAGACAGCCTGGTGAACAGTATAGCGCCAGGCAGCGCGGTCAGCAGCGAGAGCAGACCACTGGCTGCAGTCAATATGACAAACTCCGAGGGACTTCCTCAGAGAGTCTTTGTATCTTTTCTTTGGTGCACCTCTGCAGCGGTGGCTGGAGGAGAGTTCGCCATACAGGGT
>Ga0210059_1003992_pt1 | contig 23766 bp, 13 predicted proteins | sample Ectturendosymbi2_FD_188042 | JGI IMG/M metagenome (GOLD analysis project Ga0210059, IMG submission 188042) | Ecteinascidia turbinata endosymbiont from Florida, USA - Sample 2 (SPAdes) (version 2) | ecosystem: Host-associated > Tunicates > Ascidians > Unclassified | place: Key West, Florida...
TGCGGGACGAGCAGGGTTTGCCCTAGGTGTGCATAATTATCCTCGTTTGCATGGGCGTCGCATCGGAAGGGGGGTGCTGGGGCCTTGGATCCCTGGATTTTGAAAAATGTTTTTCTCTTAGTTTCGAGTCTCAGGGTAAATTAAATTTAGCCACTGTTGGCTCCTCTGGAAAAATGCTTTTGGCCACCACTTGGAAAAATACACTATTGCCCCCCCCTGGCAAAAATCCTTCCCACGCCCAAGCTCGTTTGTGTGTAGATCAGGGTTTCTGAAACTTTTTGCACATCCCCCACTATCCATCAAATATTTAATTTCGCGATACCTCATCTCTGCTGGTGTAGTAATAGAATTATACAAATAAGACTATGGTTTTCAGTTTTTAATGTACCAAATCATTTTGGAGCCGGAACCGGAGCTCGAGCCAAAAACTTTAGATGCCTGGAGCCGGAGCCTGATATTTCACTTCCGGCTCCACAGCCCTGCTTTAGGCTATTATAACCTAAGATACATGTAAATGCTGTACATTCGCTAAGAGAAGCTTATTTTTGAGCTTTAGCATTAGCAATGTCCTTCAGAATTTTGTACAAGTTCAATCCTCATGCTAATTTCGGATTCAATGGACATAATCGCCAAAACATTTAGGCGCTCTTGCTGGATTGATGATCTCAAATAGGTTTTAATTAGTTTCAGCTTAGAAAACTCTTTCCTCAGGATGCCAAGGTCACTGGGATGGTCAATTGTAAATCCTGACGGCAGTAAACAAATTAGGGAAATCTCTGCGAGGAAAATGCATAACGCTAATAAAAGACCGACTAAGCAGCCCATATTTACAATTACGAACTAAAATTAACTTTCAGAAGACAAGTGGCAATAACTATTGAAACAGCAATAACCTACTAACTGCGAAACGGTTTAAATTGAAACAGAAAACATGTTTTAGGGTGGGGAACCTAATTACTATCCTATCCCGGGCCGCATGAATTGTGCATTACCGCTGGCGGGCTGCAAAATGAAGTTTATTCTAAAATTCTACCTTTATCTAACTATGAGGAATTACTATCTAAGTTCCTGCCTATCATGCTGCTTCGTTTTGACGCGATGTTGTGGCCCAATCTAACTTGGGTAACGAAAATTCTGATGCGGGCCATATCAAATGTTCACGCAGGCCGCAGGTTCCCCACCCCTGACCCTCTCTGCCTTGCTGCTATTGAAAAGATTACACCACGCATTGAAAAAGCAGTAACACTGTTACGATTCCAGAACGAATTACCATGAATGAAGATTAAAAAAAACGCGCAGTTCACTTGGATTTTTGTTGGCAACGGGCCCCACGCTAAAAAAATTGTGGGTGCCGCGGCCCGCGCCGGCGCGACACACGCAGCTTCAATAGAAAGCATAAGTTTGCGTAGGCTGGATGGCGTAGCGCAGGGCTTGATTGGAAGCAATCGGTCCAATTGACTAAAGGTCGGCTCTGCGTTAACTGTCAATATGCCTCTTGGGAAAAAACGTTCCCTCGAAAATAATTGAGGGAGCAGACTTGAACCAAGCCCCATCCATTACACGACTGTACAAGGTGCACTTCACCTGGATCGGTTGGTTAGCTGCATGCGCAGTGTACTGTAGCTTACAATATTACTTTATGCCTCGCTTTGCAACCTGCATTTCTAAATATTTTAAAATTTTTGCATTTTGTTTTTCAGAGAAGACTTCCGATGCACGCTCGATCAACGGCATCTCACGCAATTAAAAACAATCTAAAAATAACCGAGTTTATGACTGATCCAAATATCATCACCATCAGGCGGAAAGTAAGCTTTGCAGGATATAGAAAATAATCTTTATACAACAAGTAGGTTTGCCAATAATGGTCACACAAATTCGGTGCTTTTCATGAAGTGCTCCGTTATTCTTGTCAACTGTGATATCGTTCTTAGAATCTAGGGCAGGGGTTCTTAAAGTTTTCCTCAATACTCCCCGGGAGTATTGAGATTAGATGTTGATGGTATTCAGCAGTATTGAGAAGTGAAGTCTGGACACAATTCCTAATTCTAAGAACTTGGACTTGCTTCCATCCAGATTGACTTTGACTTGATACCCGTTGACTTTGTAGCGATCCCTTCGATTGTTTTATTTCTTAAAATTTTTTGTTATTAAACTTTGCTGAAAAGAGGTATCCACATTGACGAAAACTTGACATAAGGGTATTGAGGCATTGAAACTTTAAGGATCACTGATCTGCGGTAATGCCATTTTGTTCATGTCATCTTAATTTTCAGCCATAAAATTTGTAATCTCTTGGTTTTCAAGTTTCCAATATAGCCGATGAGCCTTTTGCAACGCTAAATAAGGACAGCATGCTTGAAACAAATGATTGTGACAGAGCATGGGGTTGCCTCTGAAAACGTGGTCAAGCATTCAAGATTATCGGTACTTTTGTAAGGGCTTTAGTAAAATGTGGGAACTTGCTTGCCACGATATCATGTCACTGCTGGACGTTGCTTCACTGTTGAATACCGGTGGCTAATTAGTCACTGTATTATAGCCATTGTCACGCGTGGAGCCAGATTTAGGCTACAAGAATATAGCTGGGCAATAAAGCAACACGGATTTTCAGTCTATGTTATTTTTGGCCGTAACCAGGCACGTAGCCAGAAATTTAGATAGAGGGGGCAAACAATAACAACCAAGTCTCAACATGTGAATATAACATATGCCCAGAACTGTCGCCAGAAAGTTATCAACAGGGGGCTTTACGTTCGTTGAGGGGGGCTTGACATTCAAATTTGAGAAACAATCCACTAATTTAGTGTTTCATGTTTCACATTGGGGGCTTGTAGCTTTGTTTGGGGTGACTAAGCCCACCAAAGCTCCCCCGTGGCGACGGGACTGAATATGCCCCTTGTTTTTAGGCAACATCCATAAAATGTTACTTTTTCTGGGACTTCTTTCTCTGAATAATTCTGTTCAGATTAAGACCTGCAAACAGATAATCTGCTTTCATTGAATTGTCAAGTTTTAAAAGTTTGTTTTTAGTAAATTTCCAAGTTTCTACTTTGAATGAAAGCCACTATTTGCCCGTAAAAGTTTTTTGTGAAAGCGTTTGTGCAAATTTCAATGCTACAAGCGCAAGATCTGCAGTATGCTTTTTTCAGCCAATAATGCAGTTGTGCAAGGAGTCATTATGGCCACAAATACGATTGCACTTTTTATATTTATACGCTTCTGATGTACACCAACACACGTTCAGTGGAAGCCGAGCAGCGACTTTGGTCTAGTGAATTGTCTAAGACACCGACTCACGAAGTAGGTCTACAAAACTTGCGCACATATAAGACGTGGATCTTGTCCAGCTCTTGAGCGACTGGTTGGCGTATGCAACTGACAATGTAAACGCTAGAGTCCCTCAACGCGTTTGAAAAACTGTTTGGATTTTATGTTATTAAACGTTATGAAATGAGACTGCGACAGCATTTTTGTACGCTACTTGCACTAAAATTGCTTCTCATAAACGATTAGGTATTTATCTACAAAGCTTTTCAAAGTTAACAATAAAATTCACAAATATATAAAGACAATTTTTTAAATATGGGAAAGTTATACATGCCCCTAAACAAACCTGCATATGTTTCACCCACTCAGTCTACGCAAAGTGTGAAAACGGTTGTGTATTTGCGAAAACGAAGCCGCAATCGATTATTACCACAGCTGTGCAATAAGTTAAGAAATAAGTCTACTGAAACTTAACACAAGGATTGGTTAGTTGATCAAAACTCAGTGGTGGATCAAAACTCAAGTAAGGGTGGAGAAGGGTTAAAAAATGGGTCGCGCAGACGCGATCCCAACCGGAATTGTAGATTTTCAACGTTACCACTGCTTGTCTGTCTGTAGCGTAGATACTTGAGAAAAGAGTAGATTGCTGACATTAAAAACGAACTTAGCAAGTTGCTGGCAAAAATCATCCACGCAATCACTATGTTTTTCATACGCTGTTTGAGGCTTGGGTCACGAGGTGTTGACCAAAGTCCGATTTGGGTCGTGCTCAAAAAAGTTTGGGGACTAAGCGGTGAAGTCTTTCTTTAAATCCATTTGTGTTTAAATAACAAAATCCAACCCATTAGAAAAAAATTCAATTTAGTTTCACTTTAGTCACATGCGCTTTATCTAGAAAACAGATTGCAAGCTATCTGGCAGTGTCAAATGGCAGTGTCAATGGCCTCAACACTTACAAAATAAAAAGCATCTTTCTGTTTTCGTTAGATTTTTCTGCTGACTCTGCGCGCTGTCGCTGAATGCTTTCAAATTTGCTAAAGGATAGGGTGCCAATTAATTTCAGGTGAATGTTGAAATACTTTCAGGCTATTTACAGGTCGGATTCTGATTACTTGAACAAATCTGTTTTTTACTAGCCGGCAAGTTAATGGGAGATCATTGGTGAAACCGTTAAGGCTCCACATATTTGTGAGTGAACCGTCACATATAGGTCTACATGCCATCACAAGAAAATATTTGGAGTATGTGGTATTGTTGCTAAACAAGTGCTATGATCTAATTGCGTAATTAAAAGGACTTTGAAACTTAACTGCTTCTTAGCCAAGGCTTGAGCTTCAATGCATAGAAAATGGGTATCACCTCCATATTCACGAATTTAGTTGCAAACTGTACAAAACAAAAATCTACAATGTTCATTTCAAGCTACGGCTGATCTTGCAGTCAAGGCAAAATATAGGCTACAGTATTTGTAGCTTGCCAGAATTATCAGAGAGGACTTTTTGGGATGGTCTTGAAATGAAGTTTACATAACCATTAGGTGGATACAGCAAGCTGGTACACCAGAAACAGCTGCGAAAAGCGTTAGTCCCTGTTTTATTTTCCGTTAGTGAATAATAGTGATTATAACCGCGTATAAACAAGTTTGTATTTCATTATCACCAGCTTCCACACTAAGCTTACACCTTAGGTGAAGGTCAGCCATAGCATGAATTCTCCAGCATTTACATTATACACAGTGTTTGATTAAACATGGGCAATTGGTAAACCATATTGCTTTTATCAGATTCGACTAAAAGTTGAAATAGAATTAGAATAGGTTTTCCAGCAGTTTCGTTGATTTGCACTGACGCGTTTCTTTGGCTTACGCATAAAAAGCTTCATTAACCTGAAAATTGTAAGTGCTACTTTCAGAATTGGGGGGGGGGGCAATTGCCCCCCCTGGCTACGCGCCTGGTTGTAACGTGATAGGGCAAGAGTTTTTCCTGCTTCGCAGGCTCCGGCTTTAGCAACCTGAAGAAAATTGCTTTATCCCCGCAAACCCCCTACTTCTTGTTTAAAAGTACGTTAAAACCTCTGTTCAGAACTCTAACCAGCAGCTGCTGCGCTCTGTAAATGCCACAGGTTTTCAGTTAATAAAGCATAAACTCCGTTGTAAGATCTTAAGTTGCAATTGGTTGTAGATCATTTTAACTTTTCACCAGTCTTACAAAGGTAATACAGTTCTGCTTCAACTAAACATCCTGTGAAAGTAGAGCGTCATTACAAATGAACGAAATTGCAATCGACAGAAAGCTGCCGCTCGAAATTTTTATGAGATCGAAAATTTATGAGATATCGACAACACCGTTCCAAATACCACTTGCAGAGTTGTGTCTATTGCAATCCTGCTCAGGTTCCCTTGTCCAAATTGCGCAATAGCATTTTTCACCTTAAGTTTAGAAATATTTAGAATTGAAGTTTAAACTGATTCATCCAGTAGATGCATTTTTATGCGCTCTGTGGAGCAGTCCTTTCGTGGAAGTTTTGTACGTTTCGAGTAAGGGAGAAAATTGCTCAATTTGGTCTTGCGTACCTGACGTGTAACAACTTAACAAGCAAGCCCGTAACCAGCTTGGGACACCAGGGGTGGCGAAGAGTTTTCTGAGGGGCAAATATTTTTCATGCCTCAACTTTAGTAATTTCTGTAGAACGGCAAGCTTCGTGCAGAATACAATTTTGATCTTCAATCGATCGCCAATATGGGCTCCTGGCTGAATGTCCAGTAGCGGACACAGGCTAAGTTGGTGGGGGGGATGCGATATCGATTTGCAATGAACCCAATGCTTCACAGGACCATAATGCGTATATCAATCACTTTCGCATACGTACATTTACGAGGAAACAAGTCAAGCTTGGTTTAGAAGAAGGTCGAGTGATAAAACTGGTAAAACTCTGACACTGCGCCGCTACGGAACCAACAAGCAATGTGGCACATAACAGCGATCTGACGTAGTCACTGGCGTCGACGCAGGTACATCGAGGACTCGAGATGAAAAGTTCACATGACGACATAATACTTATTCTCACTGTAGGTTACGTTTGTTACAGCACAACTACCGGTGGCAGTAGCCAGCATAGTGTAGTAGCGCTGTTTAACTTGTATGTTTCAGCAAGTGAGCGTAGTCACTTGGATACGGTTTAGATCAGTGCTCTTCAAATGGGGGAACCTTACAGTTTTTTAACTGACGTTTGGAATAGTCTACAACACCCATAGTAATTTGTGTATAGCATTTGTTATTGCAGGTAATTTTGATGAAATAATAACAAGAAACGGGTTGATTCTGTTGATTTTGCAACCGAAATTAAGAGAACGGAAAGAAACAAATAATTCGTAATGAGTGAAAGCACGAAAGTAACGAAAGCGAGAAAGCACGATCATTCATACGCATCCGCAGAAGTTTTTCCAGGGGGACCAACGTCGACATTTAGTTTATCATTTTCAAATAGCTGACAATCAGTATTCCCTCTAAGATAATTTTACCAGGGTTTTTTAAGGCGTTTTCGGACCCGATTCGGGTCCCTAGAATTTCAAATCGGGTCCCTAGAATCAGAGAAATCGGCTCCCTACAGATCCATACCGGGTACCTAACATTTTCCTTAAAAAAAGCTGATTTTACACTGAGCAAATATTTGTTTCAGTGAGCAAGATTACTTTAGGGCTGAGTAAGTGGAATTTTCAATGAATTACAAACTTTGTGAAATATATAATAAATATACAATCTTATCAAAATACGAACAAAATACACATTTAATTCAAATAGCTCCTTGTTTTCGGTGCAGTTTGCATTGCTTTCGAATGTTGCAAGTGCGCGAGAATGAGATTTCACTGCGCAACAGTTCTGGTGGTCCTGAGTATTTGCGCGCCTTGGAGGGAACATTGTTGACGATGCAATGCAAATGGACGTTCACAAAACGCTTAATCTTTTCTACACCACAAGAAAATGCCCCATGTGACGGTAACAATCACACAAAAAAACGCTTCGTTGGCAGCAATAGCCAGGTATATTAGTATTACGACAATTTACACAGTAGGTTATCTGCAGATTTTCAACGCAGGGCATTTCTATTCAAGTAAGCATTGTCATGATCTGTGAAGAAAGAAGCGTTGGATTGCCATGGTTTTCAACGAAACCACAAATTATAAATTTATTTCACTTAGCAAGCAGGGCCCCACCCAGCTGATAAATTCAACTGAACTAACAACTGAGCATGTTTTTTAAAATTTCGGGGGAATTGCCCGGTTGCTCTTCCCTTATTGCGGGATCAGCTTGCAAGACTTGTCAGCATCACGTAGAACAGTGGTTCTCAAACTTTCATGAGCCATGGTCCCCTTCAAAAGACTCTTAACACTTGTGGCCCCCTGCTCATCAATAAAAATACCTAGTTTTGGCATCTGCCTCTGCTCGTGGCCCCCAGAGAACCGCTCCGTGGCCTCCAAGGGGGGCCGTAGGACCCCGTTTGAGAAACCCTGACTTAGAAACAAGAGCTGCAATTGCCTGGAATGTCGTCCAAAGCGATCAATAAAACCTTGCTACGCAAACCGGACAATTAAGTAGACCTGTATGTTAGCATGACTACGAACAAACTTACCAGAATTAGAACACCACGCCGGTTTTGCAAAATTGACCAGATGAGTTATGAAAACTCGCCACAGCAAATATAGCTTTGCACTCAGTATTCACTCAAGATGTCAGAACTAAACCTTAACGATTGAGACGTATTCCCACAAGCCTGCACAGATGTATTCTAATAAGTCACGTAACTTTATACTGCATGAAAAGAGGCCTGCGTAAGTTCAGTTTGATACTCAGGCGCATTGGTCACATGCGCACTAAAAATTTTGGTTCTTAATCCCAATTTCCAGGCGGGGAAAATATGCCCGTTTTGGCCCCCCTTCGGACGCCCAGGCGATCATTGACTATCTTATATCAGGTTCCACAAACAAGGCCAACTCATCTAATAAAAGGAAGAAACGTTTTTGACTAATTGTTAACATAAGTTAATTTTTAGCATCTTTTAGCGAGTAATGTGCAGAGCAAAAATATTTTTGGCTATGATTTTCAATGAAATCAAGTGTCATGTCAACACCTCGTTAGGTCTGGTGGGGAGGATGCATCCCCTGCATCCCCACTGTGTCCGCGCCTGGGAATGTCTGCATTTTTTCTGCCGTTTTGGTGTCTTTATTACGCGTCACCTCTCCCATTTTTGGGGGGAAGTTGTGTTTGGGTTTGAAAAAAAGCTTTTTTGGAAATACAGTAAACATCGGTTAATCCGGATCTTCGCCGAAACCGGATAAAACTGGTGGTACGAGTGATTTCTAACGTTTTTCTTTATAAAATTATTCGGTTTATCCGGATTTTTAAATCCGGATCTTCGCCAGTACCAGATAAGCTGCTCTTTTCACATCTCGTAATCCGGATTTTTCTCCACTTACACGCTGTTGTATTCTCAAAGTGCATTGAATGGTCTCTAGGAAAGATTCGGCAGCTTTCAGGCGCAACACAAGCGAGCTCACGATCACCAACGAACGTTTAGAATTATCGTAACATCAGCCGCAACATTCAGCTAATCGTATGGACGATTCCTACGTCACACACGGGCATAGCATATCACGTTGAACATAACGCTCAAGGCACGCCGCCACACCACGGTTTCAGTCTATTAATCAATGTTGAATATACGTAGGTAGAGGAGTATTATCCTTGAGTGTATTGTACTCGGTAACATGTCTTAGTCACTGCTTATGGACCAGTCGTGGAAATCTCTGCGTCAGTCCAAAATCCCGGATTTCTCCGCAGCCAAGTAATCTAAAATTATAAACTTAAGATTGTTCATAACTGCGTGGATATGGCGATGACTAGTCCGTTGTGCCATTGTAAATACATCACGAAATTCATTTTACTTCTGTGAAAGTCTGCTGTTTGGTCGTAAAGTATTCAATTTAGGTAATTTTCACCATTGTTTTAATACTTAGATGACGTCAGGCTAGAAACAACCATCTTCGGTTAATCCGGATCTTCGCCGAAATCGGATAACATCGTCGGTCAAATCGAATCCGGATTAACCGAGGTTTACTGTACATGTTCGGATTGGATGAGCTTGAGAACAATTGCTGAGTTTTCGAAAAACGCGCCTGTGCTCCTGGAAGGTTTCAATAAGCCTCGGTAATGGTGGAAAATTTTTTGCCCAATTTGGGCAGTGGTACCAACGGTGTTGTTTTTTCGTTACATCAACATGGTTGAACGTATCCAGTGGCGTACGCAGAAAATTTCCGAGGGGGGGGGCAAGTTTCGTCACAGTCGTGTGACGTCACAAATCAACTTTAGGCCGACCATTGTAGGGGTTCCGGGGCATGCCCCCGGAAAAATTTTGCAAAATTACACCTAAAAATACGCATTTACCCTTTAAAATACGCATACAGTTTATACATTTTTTTATTTTTAGGGTCTGAGGGGGGGCCATGGCACAGTGTCCCCCCCTCCGTACGCTATTGAACGTATCTATATTCACCACGAGTGATAGAGTTGCATGTTTGGAAACAACAAATTCTCCAGACGCATTAATCGATTTCTTAGGCCCATGCGATTATCAGTCGTCATTTGGAGTACAGGACTCAAGAAAGACATGCCGATCCAGGAAGGTTTAACATTAAGCCAAGCATTGGACAACTAGCCCTTCGTGTTTCTTCAACCTCACCAGCAGCAGATGAAAAAAAATCGAATAGCAAAGTCGGGTTCCTCAGCAGCGGTAAGAATTCGAGCTGCATGCAGTTGATTCAACGTGTGTGAGCTGCGGTATACGCGTGTGTTGAAACTATTCCAACTGCAAATATAAATGTTGATTGGTCGGGTCTGGCGCGTCGTTACAGGCTGATATTTTGCTCATTGCCGTACGTAACATCTTTGAGATCCTTATCACTACCAGCGGAAACAGACCAGGAAGCTACGGTGGTGCCATACTGGTTCTCTCTGAGCCGAGAGAGTCCTACAATTTTTGGAACACCACCAGATAAAACGCCTTTGGCAAAAGATCCTTCAGCAATGTCCTTTACTGCCAGGATTTCCCGATTTATATTTGTCGCATCCGTGTTCTACTTTAGTGCTCTGGTTTTACTGTGCTGGATCTGGAGCTCTTACGTTTCCTCTATCTCTTTCTTCAGTAAACACCACAAACGACTGTACTAATTTCAACTGCATCATATCGTCGCCTAGAATTGTCCAGTGCACGATAAGGCCATTTATACATTAACTGCTATCCTTGTGTTTCAGGCAAAACAAGTGAAACACACTACGGTCAATCGCACAGGTTAGGAAGCGTCCAATTTCGCGAAGTTCAAGTCCAACAGATGAACAAGTCTTCACAGATGTCAATGAGACCTGGAACCATTCACACTGTGCAGACTCCTGTCTTCACGCGATGACCGATAACCAAGACAAACAAACTACTTTTTGCGCGTGTAATTGTACCAACGACCTATGAAGTGTTAGAAAAGCGCGACGCACAGTCAACTACGAAAGCTTACTACTAGGATATAGCACGTCCTGTGCGATATAATGATTTGCGCCAAGTCCGTTCCACAGTACAACACGTATGAAAGGAGTACGTAAAATACAAACGTCACAAAAACGTCTGAACTGGTTCACTGGGTCTTAACGAGATTCAAATTGAACAAAATGGATCGAAGATTCAAGGAAAGGAATGTGCTTTCAGGATCGCACTCTCGATATCTCTCTTGCAACGCTCTTCCGATAGAAAAGGAATCGAAGTATTTCCGATTACTTCTGCAATAAATTTAGAACGCACTATCGTAAGCATTCGTTATACCTCGCTCTTCTGCCAATGAGACGTGACTGAAGAACCGCTAACGTTATTTACGAGCAATGTGGCTGACTCGTGTACGGTCATGTGATATTGATTTCCCGAAGGGCACCAGAAAATTGGCCAACTGGAGCGATCATGCTCATACACAAGACACGAGAGAATGCACTAACTACCGAGGCATCACTCTCCTTAACTTCCCTGGAAGTGCATGCCGAGTGCCTTGAAAACAGATGCCTGGAAATAATTAAACCAAACCTATAGAACAGTGGTTTTTAAACGGGTGCCACTTGGGTCACTAAGGGAGAAATTTTGTTCCAGGGAGGAATTGGGGAGGAAAAGCTGTGAATGAAAAAGCCTATGTTTTTATTTCCTCTATTCGTTTATTCAACACATAAAAGGCTGCAATACGAAGTTGGTTTAGATGGGAATGTCTGCAGTGCGCATAGACAAGCTGCTTTAACTGCAGTGACTGACGTCATAAAAGAGTCTGTTTGCTTAATAATCGTCTGTTGTTTCTTCACAGTAGGTAGTGTAAAATTTTGGAATTATCTTTTTTGTGATTTTTCTTGGGGAGGAACTGACCGTGTTTAGGTTTGTAAGGGAGGAATATGAAAAAACTTTAAGAACAACCGCTACAGAATGGCACCAATGCAGTTTTCGTCCTGGACGAAGCACTACAGAGCAAATTTCCCTTCTCCAGAAAATTTTCGACAAATCTTGGGAGTATGCCAAGGATGTCCACACGTGTTTTGTCGACCTCGAGAAAGCATACGACCGGGGCCCTCAAAAAAATATTTGGGGAGTACTGTGTTGACGGCCACTTGTTATTGGCCGTCAAGTATTTTTGCTCGGATGTCTGTGTTCGTGTTGGGGGAGTTAAATCACAACCGTTCACCGTGGTGTTGTACTCCGACAAGGATGGATGCTGCCACCACTCTTCATAGTCTATATGCGTTGAATAGATAATCAAATCTGAGTCTACGAGGGTGTCACTCAGTGGCGTAGCGAGGCTAAGTGCCGCCCGGGGCTCACCATTAAAGTGCCGCCCTTTCCTCCCCTCAAATTTGCTTGCAAGAATTTAAAATGAGAGAATATTATGTTTCGTGTTTATATTTAAAGATGTAAGGGTTAATAAAGCATTTTGAAGATCACAATCACACACTCACAAACTGAAAGTGGTCTTTTTTGCATTGTCAATTATGAGTCTTACTTTTTTTCTGCTTGTCGCCACCTCTCTCATTGTTACTTTTTTTCCTAACTTTTTTGGTTTCTTATGCATATATGGACCCAAAATGTTTCGTCAAATGTTCTTCCCTGTTGGTTTTTAGTTTCCGGTAATCCCACCGTTTGGCTTTTTACTAGTTTACTCATTCCAGGGAATCAAACGAAAAAATTAAGAGATGTGTTGGCGGTATACCTTCTTTGCAGATGTAAACATTTGAGTATGCTATAACTAAAAAAGTAGATATTACTGCATATAGCAGGCTATAACATTAATTTCATAATATGATTTCAGTGATAAAAGAACGTTTCATTGTTCACTTCACGTTTCAGTAGTGGCTTAATTCTCTTAGAATATATAAAAGGTTAAAACGTTTAACCCTGTCGGCACTTGTGTGAGGTCCTCTACAGGTGCGGGACCCATTTTGATAAAATAGGTCAAATACAGGCTTAAAACTGGCTCTGGGTGAGAAATGCTGACTTGCAGCCTTCATCGTGACCTGCACACTTGGTCTGGCTGTAGGACTTTTTCAGGGGTGTAGTGGGGTGAGAACGCGTTAGACTGAGAACGGCGTTCCCACACCTTTTTGCACTACATTAAAACATGGCTACGATCTCAAAGGTGTGATAGTGACACGCAGATTCGCACTGCTAGTCAAAAATCTGCAGTGAGACAGGAAGAGTCAGTGTGGAAATTCTTGTAGGCGAATGCTCCCTTTATTCGAACTATTTGGTGCAGTGTTCCTTTTTATTGGTGGGAGAACCGCGTTTCCACATCTCTTTTTTAGTACTACACCCTTGGGCTTCTTCCAATTACAGGTGCATAGTGTTATTCCTTGCCTTCGTCCGTTACTAACAGAACCGTCACCGGAAGGTCTTTTAACTAGGAAGGCTTTACGTTTGTGCAGGGTTGCGTGACATTCTAAAATTTGATAAAAACGCCACTGATTTCATTTTCAATTGTGGGGCTTGGAATTTGTTTGGTGGGGGCTGGGCCCAAAGCCCCCTGTGGCAACGGAACTGGATACAAAGAGACATCTGTTTCAAAAACTGCATTACCAAATCACGCCAAATTCATCAAAATGAGAGCAACACCTTTTCTAAGCTTTTCTTGTTGAAACGACTTTTCTATGACTGCAAATGTTAGTATACCGTTGAACAAAGGGGACTTGTACGAAACTCGACTGCCTACAGGTTGGCTCTGATTCACTACTTGCAGTTCAAACTTACAACTTGAGATCTAAGTTCGCCACGCAAACAGATCAAGTGCACTACCCGCTTCAAAAACGTCATCTTCCGACACCATTACGTCATAGGGAAAAACAGCAGTTGCATTGAAACTGAGCAATGTTACCTTTGCCGAGTTCTTTACTTCAACCGCCAAAATTTAATGATGATAACCCCACGTAATGACCAGGCTACAGCTTATGGCACTTACTGGAAATATCTCGGTGAACATTGAAAAATAGTATGAGATGTGCCAAGAAATGTCTTTTTTTAATTTGGTGACGGCAAGCAGCGGTAAGCCAACGCCTGAACTATATTTCTTGCCGGGGCGGTTGAGGTGAACATTCATCCCAAAGAGCGCTACGGCGATTCACTCAGTGGCTGTGGATCGATCACACAACCCTCCGATTGAGGCGGACTGGCCATCGCCGCCCCAACGAAATGTTCGTCGCCAATGCCTAGGTGTCAGGTGATGTTATGATGCGCAGTTGGGGCGTTGCTAAGGAACCAACGATAGGAGAGCAAGGATTAAGCTGTCCTTGACTATTTGCGGTGATTTTATGCAGGGCCGTTTTCATCTGATTTTCAGAGGAGGGCAATATAAACCTCGAAACACCAGCTCAGTAATGTTTGGTAATCTGCAGTCGAATGTCAACTCTTTCATTTGTTCAAAGGACTTCTGACTGGGATGGGGGAAACTGTGTTGTCTGGAGAGGGAGGTCTAAGGACTGGGGCGCAATTGCTCTCCAAGAAAGTGCGTCAAATAACCCTGATTTCAAGACAAACATCGGGGTACGCTTTGCACATTGGATTTGGCTCAGATTTTTGAGTAAACATTTTATCAATTTGCTCACTTCACAGCCAGATGTGTTTTTTTTGGCTAGCCCACTGTTTTTTAAGGAAATTGTTAGATACCCGGTATGGACCTGTTCGGACCCAATTTCTCTAATTCTAGGGACCCGAGTTTCTCTGATTTTAGTGACCCGATGATAATTTTCGCGGATTCTAGGGACCCAATTTTCAATTCTAGGGATCCGAATCGGGTTCCAAAAACACCTAAAAAAACTGGGCTAGCCTACCAGTCTAGAGCTTCTAAGCACAAAAACTGAAAAGAGTTAGACCGCTCAAAACTATTTAAAAGTAATAAAGAAGAGTTACAAATTTTAAACTCCTTTCAAAGTTTAATTTTTATCAACAAAGTGCCGCCCCCCAGAAGGTGCCGCCCGGGGTCCAGGGCTCCTGCCCCCCTTGCTACGCCACTGCTTTTACATGCTTGCGTGTAGGAAAAATTTCGTGCCACGCCATCGAAAAAATGTTGTGCGTTTCAACACCATTCCAAATAGTGAAATTTTGCTGAATCTTATACGCAAAATGAAATATTTGACAGATCAATTTCAATTGTGTTTTTGTTTTTGCATTATCAAGACTAAATACCTATATTTTATTTTTGCGTTGGCAGCACAATTGTCGTCCTTACAGACAACTTGTTACATACGCTTTGTCTTGTCCTTGCATTCCGGTATCTGATGCAGTTGTTGAATGAGTATTCAGTCATGTTACTTCTGTGTTCTAGATGTGAAAAAGCTGTGATTTTGAATGTGTTTAAGACAGGTATCAATACTGTGTCATTTTTGCCTGTTTTTTAAGTTGTGGTCTTGGTGTTTTTAACAGCCCAGTGGCGACTCCGGCACACAGGCTCCTCGGGCTTAGCCGAGTTTTCGATAACAAGTTATATTGGAGAAAGCTATCTTGCTTGGTGTTTATATTTGTGCTACCACCAGTGATGGAAGTAGAATAAATTTCGTACCACTGATAATCAACATATTTCTTTATGCTAAACTCCCTGAATATCCGGAACAAAAACAGTCACAATGAAGCTAATGAAAAAGGTAGCGGCGAACAATGTTCCCTCTCAGGTGCGCAACTGCGCAGTACCACCAAAAATCAATACCATTTTTAGCAGAAGTAGAACGCTTCTAAGCATGTCGCACAGTCAAAATTCGGCAATAAACCTGGAAAAAGTGTATGAATGTTGAAAAAACACGAAAACAATAAGCTATGTGAATTGAATGTGTACTTTGTTCGCATATTGGTTAGGTTTTATACTTATTCTAATCATTCACAAAGTCTATAATCAACTCTGCTAGCTCAGTCCTAAAATATTCATGCTGTAGAATCTCCAGGCTCTTCTGGTACACTAAAAGACTGGATTAGTAGTTTCATCTTTTCAATAACAGCTCGTAGCGCATCTGCTTTAGCAGTGGTTTTCTATCGCTTACTTTTCCTAATAGTAAATCCGTGCCGAGCAACATGCGACTGATAGGCCTACTGGCTACTGTACATGTCATCTACATACCTACAATAGCAAAATAAGTTTGAATCTTGGCGCGCAAAACGGTATATTATTACGTCAAAGAAGTAAAAATAAGAATAATTAAGGGCTATGTAGTAATAACCCAGAACAGTGTGGTCCAACTACAGGCCCGTGGGCCGCATGTGGCCCGCCACAGCGTTTTCAGGGGCCCGCGGAAGCATTCAGGAAAAATCTTCACATCTGAAATTTGTTGAAAAGTGTGAGGTTACATCTGTCTCACTGAATTGCTTGCGCTGGATAAAGTGTATTTGCACAAGAACAGTGAATAATACCTTTCTGTGTTCCATTAGTGTTTTTGTTTTATTTTACAATCCAATTAGAACACAGCGCCCGCCGCTAACCCTCCGCTGGGGCACTTGTGCTGTCTGGATAACCTCTGTGCTTTTTTTCTAGTGCCCCGGCGTTCGTTGTCTTGAAGAGTACATCTGGCGCAATGAACTCAGCAATGCCAAATAAATCTGTCTACGCATACGGTAAACACGGCCTTCTCAAAGTGGCCCCCGAGACAAATTAATTGCCCATCCTTACAAAAGGTAATTTTAATTACAACACGCATAGCATCTTTTGACAAAAATGTACACTAACAGTGTTAGAGACTGTAATGATTAGCTTCTGGAAATTAGTCAAGAAAGATAGATTTTCAAACTAAAAGATTTCACACTAAAATGTGATCGATTTTTGGAAACACATACGTGTGTGGGAGTACATTTTCTACGATGAAGCAAAACAAATCTAAAAACAAAAATCGAATGTCAAACAAAACACCGGACGATAGTTTCCAACTTGTACCACTAACACTGGTATTGATAAAGGAACGATAGTGTTAGAGACGCCCCGACCACAGGCATCCCGCTGATAGAGATTTGTAATAAGTTGCTATTTGCTATTGTGTAGTACATTTAATGACTCACCCACTTATCTTCCCTTTTCTAGTTTTAAATATTGTGAATCTGTTGTTTTATACATCATTTTATTAGAAGTGGCCCGCAAGTTGTCACGTTTTTGTAAAATACCCCGTAGGTTATTAAAAGTAGTTGGACCACGCTGACCCAGAACATTATAGAGATAAATGTAGAACAGTGGTTCTCAACCTTTATGTCGCGGTGGACCCCTTTCTCTGCACCCAAAACCGCTGCGGACCCGCTTCGCTTTTTCAACGTTTTTCGGTCATTGAGAAATTAAATTTGGCTTGGTCGCTTTTTAGAGTGAGCAATATGTGCAGCACTGTGTGCAGTGCATCGAATAGCTACAAAGCACACACCTCTCCTTCTCAAAACATTCGTATTTCTTAGCGTCAGAAACACTTCTTACAAATAGTTGATTAACAAAAAAAGGTCATTTTGTTTCAATGCGATATCACTTGCCTGGTAATGAGCGATCTGCTGTTGCTACTTGCAACTCGTGAGCAAGTCTCCTCGCAATTCACGGTTGTGTTTTAGAGATTCTTTTCTTTGAACAAAGACAAGTCTTTCTCGTTACGTTCACGGTGCTTCCCATCTAAATGGCGCTTCAAGTTTGATGGGTTTCATTATTTACATACTTTGATGGTTTCATTATTTACATACTTTGATGGTTTCATTATTTACATACACTACCTACATTATAACCATGGGCGTCGGAAGGGGGGCAGTGGGGGCCAAGGCCCCTCCCTGGATTTTGAAATTTTCAGCAAAGAAAGGTTGTTTTATTAGTTTTGAGTGGGAAAAAACAAATTTCACCACTTTTGGCCCCACATGGAAAAAATCCTTCCGACGCCCATGTTATACCTACATTAGACATATCAGACCAATTTATGTTAAAGAGCTGAGGTAAACCGCATGGAGAAATAGGCTGTTTCTTAAAACACTGCCACAGGCTAATTTTGAAAAACACTGCCATTTTTAAAACACTGCCACAAAACAAAAACACTGCCACAGGCTAATTTTAGTTCATGCGACAACAAAAGTTTTACTCGATGTAACGTTTGACGAATATGCACAATTGTAGGAAAAAATCTACCGCCTGTTGTGCATATATTTTCTAAAAAAGGCGACGTATCAAGTTTAAGCAAAAATGAATGCGCCTGTGCACAAAGTGCAATATATCTATGAAATCGAAACTTAATTTTTCAATGCACATAGCTACACCGATAAAACAAAGCGCTGCCGAAAATACTGCAACTAAATCCATGCGATTAAGAGAATATAAGATTTACGAAGAGATTTTATGATACACATTTATCAGAGTCAGTACTGGCGATACCTTGCTAAGCGTACTTGAAACTCAAAAAGGAACGCCGTACCGGTGTCAAGCGAAATTTCTGACTTGCAAAGTTTCTGACTTCACGCCATGAGCACATGCACAGAGGAATATTCTACATATCAAATACGCTGCAAAAACTGATGACTAGGGCTTAGGGGTTGGTGTTCAGGTAAGTGTGTCGGGTTAAGGTTTGGCTTAGGGTTAGAAAAAGAAAAATAATTTAAATCTAAGACTAACTCCAATATTTTTCAGTGGTCATAGTTATTCCCGTACTGCAGCTTGTTGTGGGTATCTGACATCTAATTAAAAGTTTTAATTTACACAAAACACATCAAAAAAGTAATCGCCAAACTTTATTCCATTGCTCTGTGAAGAAAAATAACTGACAAATAATAATACGTCAGAAATTTCGCAGAGGTCAGAAATTTCGCTTGACACGGGCAATAATTCTTTTACCGTAACGGCGTTCCGGGCCGTTCCGGCTTACTTTCACCTCTGGCTACCACCCACAGTCCCATTTCATTACGTTGTTAACTCGGACTCTTTTCATTGGACCTTGTCACTGTTCTTATATTTTCGTGCCATATCTGGCCTTTTGTGTTCATGTTGCATGTGACCTGAATGAAACAATCTCGTTCGTAGTAGGAGTTCTCTCGACTTCGTTCGCTCGTGCTTTAATCGAGCTCATCCGTTAGAGCCCGAGCTGCCCTATGCAATTAAGTACTTTAAACTTATAATTCATATCGGACTGAATGTTTTTGAAGCAATAGATTTGTACAGAACATTGGATTTGAAGTCCAATCCAATGGACAGTTCCCATTTTGAGAATAATTTCAAGAGAATAATAAATTGTCCAGTAACTCGGGGTAATATGAATGAGCCTAGTACACAGATGATTAATAGGTGTTATCATTGCTCTGTGACGCATTTTGTCCAACGGAGGAAAAGTTACTCATTTACTGTTACGTGACTAACATCACGGAGCAACGATAGTGCCATACAGAATGAGAGCAAATGGAAATTTCAGTGGCGCAAGTGTCGAAGGGTTTTATTCAGTCAGTATAAATCGTGTGATGAGTCCGAGTGACGCTTTTGACCTTGAGTCACCCCTGTAACAGCCTATGTGAATTCCAGGTGGTTCAACGATACGTTTTCATAGTGTTGTAATTTTGTCTAAAATAGTGCAGTTTTGACCTTCATATGGTGTATAGGTAATGACGTCATGTTTCAATGCTTGTGACGTCACTGTTGCCAATTCAAACCACAACAAATTTCTATTGTTTTTTGACGTACACTTGTGCTCCCCACTGCTCCCCCGTGGGCCCAACACCTGAAATTTATTAAGAGAAACGTAGTTTGCTGTTTACTTTACTTTCCCTTATGACCATACCCGTTCAACCGCACCTTGTATTCGCTTTATCCACACCCTGTTGCTCCACAAGCAAGCGTTACGATTTTAAAGGGTAATGCAAATCTTCCATGGGTGGCTAGTAAGTTGTCAAACCCGCAGAGCTTGACACATGAAGCTGTGGCCCGTGGACCAATTTGATTATGTGTTCTTGGCCCGGCAGTGCTGCATGGTTACACACCCCAGCTTTTAGGTGACAAACTGGAAAGTTTAGCATTAACGCTTTTTTTCCTGTCACCCTTCTGGTCCATTTGCCATTTGTTGTAATGCTGGATACCAGCTCTTCCAAGCGGTTTCCCTTAAGGTGGTGACAAAAAAAAGTTTGGAAGAAAAATCCAAGAAATGCACTTCTTTCACGCATACAGGACTGTTATTGTAACCTTATGAAAATGGAAATTAATCATCCTGACATCAATTACTCCATAAGTAACGGTTATGCTTTGTCCTGATTTAAACTTCTAGGTGTATGTGCAGATACACATGCAGAAAATTTCGTAGACAACATTTTTGCCAGGAATTTGTCCCACTTGTTTCGTGATCACACGAGTTGTTGTTTTACTTAAATGAGTTTGACCACAATGTTTTCGGTCTTGTTGTTTATCAGGCTTCATTTTGTGTGCTTATCATAACATTTTTAGAAGTCGTAAAACAATAAAAATGAGTTTATGAGAAGTTTACAAGGTTAATATTAATGCCCATCTGCGCAGTCTCGTAAATCACTCATATTTTTGATGAGCAGATCAAAATTGCAACCGCAAAGAGGATTCACTGCGTTTTCAAAATCATTCCCAATACAATCGATGCGTAGTGTGGTCCATTGCGTGATAAACAGCGATACCCGCTCTTTAGAGTTTATTGTTACGTTGCTTGTTGGAAATCTTTCATTGATGCAAACCGCCACCCAAAACCCTATAATTACCTATTGTTCGGATATCAGCGCGGTTTGTGACTGGCGTTTAGTGTGAAGCACCGGGTGCATTAAGTGGTTCTTGGAAAATCATGATTGCGATCAAGAAACGAGGACAGTCATTTTAGTTTATCGGATGTGTGGAAACCACAAAACGACGATTAAGTTTCGGGAAACTTACAACCATTTCGACACTTTACTTTCGTGTAATTGTTTTTATGTGTAAATCACTTACGTGTAATTGTTGAAAACTGACTCACGTATATGTGAACAGCGTGTGTCCGGCTTAACCGCCTCCGCACCAGTGTTGGACATTTCCGCTCCTGCTTGTACAAATAGCGTATGGCTTCCTCTGCGGCCTGTGAGTGTGGCGCAGAAGAGCAAACCGTCGACCATGTTGTCCTCCAATGTCCAATTCATGGATCTCCTCATGGACTGCACGGCTTGACGGTTCTGAACGATGAGACAATCGAATGGCTGCTCAACACCTACCCCAAGATCTAATGCGACCTACCAGTGGACAGCAAAAACCAGCTCAAAAGAAGAAGCTGCCCTAATGGACACAAGAGAATATCGGAACTTTTCTGACCCGAAATTGTGCGTTCTTAAATTTGTGTGGCCAACGTGAAAACTAATTACATCTCGCGTTATGTGCGCCTCTAACACTTTTTTCATTGGTCTTTGGTCTATTCTCAACGTTTCAGCATTGTCAATATTACACACCGATCAACTGTATAAAAACAGATAACCTTTATTTTTACATACATCAGCCACATATTAATAGAGAGCAACATGACCTCTTGAATGTGCAATAGTTTCACTTGGTCGCACGTGGTAAACACCGTATGTTTTCCACTCCTTAAGAAAGCGCGCTAAGACTAGTACCTATATGAGCGTGTGGCAATCAAGTGGGAATAGAGTGATCTCGTCTGGTGAGCTCTATTGCTTATTGATACCATAACTTTGTGTGCTACATGTTCTGTAGCACTAGCGTAGCCAGCCCAAAATTTTAAGGGGGAAAATATTTTGGCTTTAAGCGAGCTAGTATGTTGTTTGGGAAACTGCCTTTCAAAGCACAAAACGACAAGAAATTTTAGAAATTGTGGGGGCCGTGATCCCCTTGGCTGCGCGTATGTTCTATAGTGTTGAATTCAAATCTTCCGACTGAGTCAGTGTGGTCCAACTACAGGTCCTCGGACAAGTAGTGGCCCGCTACAGCGTTTTCAGTGACGCGCGGAAGCATTCAGGAAAAATCTTTAAATCTGAAATTCGTTGCAAAGCGTGTAGGTGTGAGATTACATTAGTTTCACTGAATTGCTTGCGCTGGATAAAGTGCATTTGCACAAGAACAATAACTTTACATGCTAACGGTGTTGGAGACTGCAGAGAGCTTCTGGAGACTGCAGAGAGCTTCAGTCTCCGACTTGCACCACTAACACAGGTATTGATGAAGGAACAATAGTGTCAGAGAAGCTCGACCACAGGCATCCCACTGATAGAAATTTGTAATAAAAGGCTATTTGCTATTGTGTAATAATTTCAATGACACATTCACTTACCTTCCATTTTTTGTTTTAAATGTTGTGAATCTGTTGTTTTGTACATCATTTTATTAGAAGTGGCCCACGCCCGCGAGTGTCACGTTTTTGTAAAATGGCCCGTGAGTCAAAGTAGTTGGACCACGCTGTTCTGTAGAACCGCAACAATTGTTGCCTTTTCACATTGCCAAACTTGGCATGTTTATGCAGTGGTTTATTTCCAAAATCAAAAATGGAGTTCGATCTAGTAGTAAAAGGAGGCGGTGTGCCGCAACAGTACACGGATGATTGAAGATCTGCCAGATCAGCAAGATCAGCCAGTGAAGCTGGGTTTCCCCTGGGGTATGCATTGTCATGGGGTTTTCCCCCATCCTCACCTTCCGACCTATATTTTTTGACATTTTGGGGATTTTTCATATTTTTTTGTGTTGTGGCAATATTTTCATAATTTTGATATTTTTGAAGTTTTTCATGTGTCTGATATTTTTCGTGTTTTTCAATGTTTTTTCATGTTTTTGATATTTTTTCATTATTTTCTTATTTTTGCGTTATGGTAACATTTTTATATTTTCACTTTTGATAATATCTTCATGCTTTTGATTGATTTCATGTTTTAGAGATAACTTGTTGCTTTGAGGTGTTGTCTAAGCTGGCCACTTTATGCTCTAACCTGTCACTGATTGTCAAAGGCCAAGGCGCGCCAGGGCATGCCGCGTTTTAATCCGATAAGCAAATATTCAGGAAACTGGTCAAGATCGCTTCACTAGAACATCATTCGATGACCATGTGGACGTCAGTATCAAAGCAAAATTCACTGACAACCTGCTAACTTCATCAGTTCTTTTGCATAGCATTCCTCTTTGAACGTTTATCACGCTATAACAAAAGCAAACAAGAAATGACTCACTACGGTTGCTTTAACGTAAAGCACGAAACACTTTACGGTTAATCGTTAATCAGATTCACCCTGTTCTGTAACAAAATTAAAACCGTATCATTTTGCAGAACAACATTTTAACAAAATTTGTCTGTTTTTAATGTCATCGTTAACGTTTCCTATCTTACGACTTCTTCCAACGAAAGTAGCAACCATTGCAAAGTTCGAATGCTAGATACATATACCTCATTAGCAGTTCAAATTATCTTTTCTTCCGAATGCCTGTACGTTTTGTTGTTCCTTTGTGTAGTGTTACTTCGCTCATTAACTAAATATCTCAACCATTGCATAGCCTATGATGATGTTGCACAAACTAGCCACACCATTGCTCCAATCTGTAACCGAATACGTTGCGAAAATGCTCTTGAGAAAGATGGCACGAACAAAACAGACCGCACGTAAGTCAACGGGAGGCAAGGCCCCGCGCAAGCAGCTGGCAACCAAGGCTGCACGCAAGAGCGCGCCGGCAACCGGAGGCGTTCAGAAGCCTCACAGCTACAGGTCAGGCACGGTCGCCCTGCGTGAGATCCGTCGCTACCAAAATTCAACCGAGCTGCTCATCAGCAAGCTGCCCTACCAGCGTCTGGTGCGCGAGATCGCCTAGGACTTCAACACCGATCTGCGTTTCCAGAGCAGCGCCGTGATGGCCCTGCAGGAGACGAGAGAGGCCCTGCAGGAGACTTAGACCTATGACATTGCATACAGTTTTTGAAAAGCTGGTTCAACACAGCGAGCTGGTGTCGGAGAGGTGCAGTTAGTTGTCGACATGCGCAGTTGTCAGTG
>Ga0210059_1003993_pt1 | contig 23764 bp, 17 predicted proteins | sample Ectturendosymbi2_FD_188042 | JGI IMG/M metagenome (GOLD analysis project Ga0210059, IMG submission 188042) | Ecteinascidia turbinata endosymbiont from Florida, USA - Sample 2 (SPAdes) (version 2) | ecosystem: Host-associated > Tunicates > Ascidians > Unclassified | place: Key West, Florida...
ATTTAAAACAAGTTTCCGTATTCCTGGAAAGTGCAAGTAGGGTTTATGAATTCATCTGAAAAGAATTATCACTTTAAGTAACTAATACAGCTGAAGGTCGGAGTCGGATAATCGAAATGGCCAGGAGTCGGAGTCGGATGACGGGACTTACGACTCCACAGCCCTGCTTATCAGCGCTTCTTTTGTTTCAGTGTAGCAATGTCTTCAGTAGATTAAAGTCTACGAAAAGTTATGCTGTGATTGGTAGTGTCACTGCAGACTTAACTCGCAGGTCGATGCGGACGGGCGTTGTTGGTGTATGTGACTTGTTTTTTTTCGAACGCAGCTAAGAGTTCTATAATTTTCGGATGATATTAAACTCATAACTTTCTGCCCCGAACCGGACCGTCGATGATCTCTGCCGGATTCCAAACGTAAACGACGCGGCGCTTCATTTTTTTCTCTTTCATCAGGAATCGTCGTTCAACGATCGCCAGGCCGAGCGACTTCGCCTCAAAATACGCGAAATGACTGAAACGCATCGCCGCAACATCGCAGGCACCGAGAAGATGTGCTTGCTCAAGAAACAAGACCTGTTGCGATGTGAGTGGTCGGCAACGCGTGGGGGGATTTCTTCACGCTCATAATGTGCAAAGAAATCTCGTGTTTACAAGAGTTACTCGCGTTATTGTAGTTTTTTCAGCCGCGGCTTTGGGCGCGAGGTGTTTTACGGCTGAAGGGCTTCGACACGCTGCTGACGTCATTTTCGATGACGTTTGCCGCCCGGCGCGCGCACCACAGTTCTCGGACAGTCTTTGCTTGCGTTCGTTCTGGGTGCGACCGGCCCGATGTCAACGCGTTTTGCCCAATAAGCTTATGCCGGACTGTGTCGGCATCTGAGCGCGACACTTTGCCCACTTGACCTTTGCAAGCGAATGATGTCACAAAACGACTTGTTTGCAGTTATGTCCGCGCGCGCCCGCGTCGGTCGGAAGTACGGTACCGTTTCAGAGTTCTTACGCGTAAGAAGGAAAGTACCGCGTTTCGGTCCGAAAAGCGAAAAGCACTCATCTGTCGGGTTCGAAACCCGCAAAATAGCCGAGGTGGTGCATTTTTAGCAGCAAATGGTATTGAGAGCAACCGGGGAAAATTTAGAGCTGCTCGCAGCGTTCGCGGACAGGCTGTTTTCACCGAGACTAAGGTTTGCTGCTAATTTCTTTTTGCTTAAGTGAAGCTTCCTTATACCACCAAGTCTAAGAAACTGGTCACCACAAGAAGCGAAGGGTTTGAATCAAGCAGTGATTTCGTTTAATAGGAAATCGATTTCACGTGACACTTGCGCTCATTCAGTACCAAGCTTAATGCGCGCTCGACTGCCTACGCGCAGTGATCTCATTTTCGTCATGCGGCGTGAATGATGACCACGTTTTGAGAGAGTTTTCGTTCGTGCCTTGCATGCTATACATGTTTGCTGTTTCTGCTGTCGCGCCATCGTCAAAGCTATTTCTGTTGCTGCTGCTGCTAAATTTCTGTTGCTGCTGCTGCCTTTTTGAAGTGTTTTTCCCAGCTCTCCAGTCAATGCACCCCAGAAAAGAAAAAATTAACTCGACCGCACGGGGTTTTCGCCTTCGTACTTGAAGCGTTAAAGCTTATAATCTTCCTCTGTAGCTCGTGAAAGCGAGATATGGATTTTGGAGGAGCGGCATTTGCAAGAGAGATATCAAACATGCAAACAGCAGGTCAAAGATCAATTCCACCTGCAGCGGCATCAGCTCGTGTTACGTCACGACAAGGTAAACATCAATCGTTATGATTTGGATGAATTTTTAGGTTCGGGCCCTTGGTTCGCGATTTCTCGTTTGTTGTCGATGGCAGACTCGCGCGGCACAATTTTTGGGCAGTGTGACCTTTAGATGAGTTTCACGTTCATTGCAGTTGCTCCCCTTTTTAATGAATGCCCCCCCCCTCCTAACTAAACCTTCACGGATGTCTATTTCAATATAAAATGCTCAAAAACGTCTATTCCCGCTCTTATCTGAGAGTTACCAGCGACCCGCCTTGTTGCTTCCTTCAATATTCATAGTTCATTGCTTCACGCAATTAGCATTGACGTTATGCTGTATGCGCTTACGAGTTTGGGAGGTAGAACCCTCGACTCGATGCTTCGAACAACTCACGCCAGATCCATAACGACTGCCACACTTGCTCTCTCTTTGTGCGGCGCAGGAGCAAGAGCAATTGATACGTCACAATAAGCGCCTGGAGGAAGAGCTGCTCACGCGTCAACGCCAGGAGAAGATTCGGTTGCCGAAGATCCAGCGCACCGAGGGCAAAGCGCGCATGTCGATGTTCAAGCAGAGTCTGCGCATACAGGCGCAGCAGGGGGAGGCGTTCAACGAGAAGGAGAAAGTCCGTCAGGTTTGTGTCCGGGTTGCTGCCGGATTTTTTACCGGAAAAGTCAACGATTCCAATCTTATCGTCGTTGCTGCCGATGGAGTTTGTCTTCAGGCTTTTTTTCTTCGTGTGCTTGGCGATTTAAAAGCTGATCTACTTTGTTGCCTTGCGCGATAAGCTAACTAAGATGTAGTGAGAAACCCGTACAGTTATCCCAGTATTCCGGTTGTTTTTCACTCGTCGGTTTCGCCGCTGTTCGAGTACCACTATGACGTGTCAACCGATTTTTTGCGTGAGCGCGTTTGCGCGAGAAATTGCTTGTTGAGTGTATCTGGCAAAAATGGCCGGCCACAACTGGGTCCGCCTTCTGTCGGGGCCGATAGGATCTCGCTGTGGCACTTGCATCGAGCACCAAAGTTTTCCGTCCGCAGTTATCCAGATAGCGTGATATGTTTAAAAATGTTAAAATGCGCTTTATGCGTCAGGACAAGCGAGACAGTGAAAACAACACATCGACAGTAATTGTAGCCTTCGTAAGAAACGAACTAAAAATCCGAATCAAAAAACCATCGTTGCTTTTTAAGGCGAAGCTTCGTGGTGGACCGAATAAACTACAGAGTTTAAACAATGCTCTGTGTTTCTATTCATTTTTTTGGCCAATTATCTCTGTTGGATCGAAGACGTGGAAAAGTCAGTCTGACTCATTCGGGCGCATGACAGTGATGCAAGCCCCCCTCCCCCTATTAATTGAAAATCATTTTCTAACCAAATAAAAAAATGTTACGAACGGAACCAGATTGCACAAAAGTTTGTTTCATTTGACTCGTATGAAGAAGTTGCAAGTGCGACTTTTCGATTTCTCAAATCAACGCAAGATCTTTGGGTCTTCGTCAAGACATCATTTAACCACCCCCCAAAGGGTAAAATTTTTTGATGACTTCGTTATTTTTATTACGTCACACCCTTGCTCACGATCGGTTTAGGTGTCGACATCACGCGTGGGGCCATGCTGTTTGATATAAACGAGTGCGCGCGGTACAGAGGTGAAAGGTCACGAGCGTCTTGTCGCACAAGCAATAAATGCATGGCCGGCAAGATGTGCATCGAGTAAAAAAATGTGCATCGAGTAAAAAAAAACTGCTTGGCAGGCAAGATGTGCATCGAGTAAAAAATACATCGGTGCGGCAGCTGACGCAGCAAGGGCGAACCTCCCTTCAGTGGCACGTTTTAACTTGACAGTTGGTTTCACGCGCTGTACTGTGCGGTCGAGAATCCAAACAATGCCAGCTTTATAGACCCCATTTCTTTGTGGTGGCTTGGCATATGTAACGCGCAACTTTGTGCTGCTCATTTGAGGGCAACGACCTGCCGTTCGTTCAGAATTCGGACGAGCTGACCTTTAGTAACCTTTTGATTTGCGTCTGTCTTGACCGCAGATGACGATTTGCGCAAAACTACCAAGATCGACATCACTTCCGTTCTTATAAATGCCAGGTCTTTTCTCGGTTGGCAGAGGCCACGGTGAATGCTTCCTCTGCTTACATCGAGGAGCCAAGCGATAAAAACACGTCCTGAGCTGGCAAAAAATGCCGCTGACATCATCGTCATCATCAGTTGCTGTTGAATGAAGCTGACGTCTCGTAAGCAAAACGACGTTCTCGCGCGGCGCTGCCGCGGGCGTTGGTTCTTGGGCAGGATGAAAAACATGCGAGACGCTCCTGGTAGCCCGATTTCTTTTCGAGACCTTTCCCAGAAATCGGCCACGAAAGGTAGCGCTCTGCACAGCAGAGTATTTTGCGGGCGTTGACGTACTTTGCAACGCACACGCTGGCTGCGCGAACGAATCGTCTGATGAAAAAAAGAAACCGTCCCCGCGGCTTCGTTTGAACCTGGCCGTACATTTGATAGCTGCGCAAATCAAACGCTGCGTTTCTAATGTCAGCGCGACCAACTCTCTCTGACGCAAGTGATTCACTCGCAAGCTACACGTTAGGATCGGATAGTAGCTCGAATGCTATTTCCACGCATACTTTCGCGTTTTTCCTAATCTAACCGTTTCGGATTCCTGTTTGTTATCATGATTGATAGAGGTGACGTCACGGCACATCCGCCAAAACAAACAATTGTAATTAACGTTGAACGTTTGGAAATGTTGTACTGCAGCCACCTTCACCGTGACAACGGTTTTCTTGGGAAAAAATGGTTTCTAACCAAAAACTGGCATCTGTAGCGCATTTCCGCGCAGACCAAAAAAGACAAAATGAATGTTTGTTTGTTGTAGACGCGCCCCTACCACATGATCTGATTTGCATATTAATCTTTTTTCTCTCACAAAGCAGTGCAAACCCGAAAACAGGTTACGCCATGTACTCGCTCGCCTTTACCGCTGCATCCACTCTCAATGACACTTCCTTTAATGCAGATGTCAAAACAGCGCCTGAAATATTGAGGTTCAAAGATGTTTGAAAAAACTTTGGCTGACTTTGTATAGTATAGCCGCACAGAAGATACGTTGCAATGGCTTGTGCCAAATCCACATTTGCAATGGCTTTTTCTAAGTATCGGATGTCCAACTAGCGGCCGTAAAAGCTCACACAGGCTTTACTCCTGCTAGTTGTTCTGAGTATCAGAACACAGTGGATGTTAGGTGGTAATCCGATCGAAAGGTCTGGTCATCGCTTCACGATTGTGAACTTGCAGCGGCTGGACTGCTGGCAGGACACACCCTCGGCAGCAAACACAGTCGCCCACTCACCTCGAACTTGCGGTGGTAATTCTCGCACCAGCTTCTTTTCTACCGCTGGTTGATTTGAGAGGCTTTGCATCTTAGTAGCGGCTCCCCGGTACGCTTTTTTTTCGCTGAAACATTTCGGTCATTTTTAGCTGAGATATTTTGGTCACTGAAACATTTCGGTCAGTTGTCTCACAGTTGTATTGAAACTCGCCGTAAAAGTGTTTTTAGCCTCTGTTTTCAAACATTCTGACCGAAATGACAATTTTTTCCGGTCATTCCAAAAACGTTTCGGTTTCTGACCGAAAAAAACAGCCCCCGGTTAACTGGACGTCTCGATCGTTTCGGAGCGGAATCAAGGCGATCATGACACTCTGCAAACGTTGGGTAGGAAAAAAAGACTGGGCACAACCGAAAAAAGCATGATCATATACAGGCGCTCGTAGCATCCTTTCGCCCACGCGTTATCGCCGTCCCCTGTTTCGGCCTCACGCAGTTCACGATCACCGAAACGAAGCGCCAGAAGCAGGAGAAGCTGAAGATGCAGCTGAAGCACGAGTCGCAGCTCAAGGAGCTGGACGCGCGCTCCGAGGCTAACCTGAAGGAGATGACGCAGCTGCAGAACGAGAAGCGCCGCCTGCTGGTCGAGCGCGAGTCGGAAAAGCTGAAGACGCTCGACGACGAGTACTCAGAGGAGCACCGCGTCTGGAAGGAGCAGTTGAAACCGAGGAAGAAGGTGCGTGGCTTCGTGTTCGTTTTGTTATGAGTGGCGTAACAATGCAGTGCGTGGCAAGTGTCTTTTTTCATGCGCGCACGTTGTAACATTTGAGAAATTTTTGCAAATATGTACTCCTGTAAGTCTACTCCTACCAACCGGTTTCAAAAAGCGTCCTTGTTCGTGACGAGGAATCTTAATAGATTGTGATTTCTTCCGATATGGTAAAAATTAAATTGCTTTTGTCACAAATTTTGCGAGAAAGGTCAAGCTTTTCTATTCGAAAATACCACAAGGGGAACATTTACTTTGGAGCAGGGTTGCGGAGTCGGAGGTAAAATATCCGACTCCGACCTTTCCAAGATTTACGACTCCCGACTACCTAACATAAGTGGAATGAAGTTTGCCTGTTAAAATCAATGCTAATCGTGGTGCACGGCAAGAAATGTCTGTTTCAACAAAAGTTTCAAAACAAATTGCACCATTTCAACCGGAATTCCCGACTTTTGAATGTGATATAAAAAATGATCCAATTAGACATTCGGAGTCGGACAAAAAAATCCGACTCCACGTTGTGTCCTGGAGTTTTGTTAGAGGGGCACTCGAATGTTGTTCCTGACAAACTCGAGGTGTGGTCGCGCGCAAACACTTGCTCTGTACGCACATCCACTTGATTGTTGCGCTGGCTGGAAAGTTAGATCATCAAGGCGATTGTCAGAAACACATCAGAAATGATCTAGTCACTTGTTGAACAGTTTGACAGTTGAACAAAAGTGGGCGTGCAACCGACTGTGAATTTCAAGCCTGTTCGGCAAAAAGATCCTGCGTGTCGAAAGAAAGACGATTTTTGTTATCGCCTGTTTTGTTTCGCAAATCTTATTGGCAGTCCGGTGCCCGAAACGCAAACCTCACCCTGGCCGAAGTCATTGGGTTATAAGAGACAACCACCACAGGAGGAAACGCCCCCTGCCGAGCAAGCGCTCGCGGTTTAATCGCCTTAGCTCGAGATTAACGGACAGTTATGAATCGGACAAACGTTCGCCCACTCGTCGCGCATGTGTACGTCAAAGCAACCAGTAGGATGTGATGCGCTAGGCCCACTTTCCGACAGTTGTTCATAATATGCGGAAGTAACTGTTCCATACGTTTCGCCAGCAGCGTGCCACCACCATGCTAGCATATAGTCTTCTCTTGTTGCTTTTGCTCATCGCAGTCGTTGTTAGACTGCGCCACTCAAACCTCGCAGTCGACCGTCGCTAGATTCGGTTTGGCGGTTAGCGCGAAACTTTTCTTAGTTAAAAAAATCGCACAATTGCGAAAGCTGGGGCCTCCCTCTTCACCCAATTCCTTTTCAGACGATTCACCCTGAACTTCCAAAGTACCAAACCCCTTATGTAGCTGTCCGATAACATCTAAAGCAGAAAGACCTTTGATGGTGAAGTGAACTGAACCGGCAAGCTGCCCTAAGATCAGTGGTGTATCCGAGGGGATCATCAAATTCTCACCATTTTTTAAAGGGACGCCGAAACTGTTGTCTTTTTGCTACCACTTTTCGTGAAAATTCTGAAAGATGTTTTTCTATTTTGCCTTCTGTTTTAGTTTTATGATCGGAGGTTGTCATCTTCGTTTGTTTGTTTTTAAACACTGCATCATTGCATTAGATCGTGTTTGTCTTGCCTTGGACAAACACGCTGCTTTCTTTGAAGCACGTTTTATCAGCTGAAAAAAAGCTAAATCGACCCTGTCGTTTGGTGAATTTCATCGTCTTTTTAACTTGCTTAACGTAACTTTAACAATATTACTTTGTCACAATAGCTTGTCCGCCTTCTTTGAAGTATCAGGAATTGGTCGCTGTTCTTTCCAACAGTTCTGACGTTTAAAGGATTGAATACGTTACAGTCACCACAAATGGAGGTTATGCGATAAACTATTTAACTGCTTCATCATGTTGTGCCGAACTCTCAGCTTTCCTAATCTTGGTATTATAAATGTATTGTTATGTCCATTTCCTGTTCAATCATTTTTAGCGCGGCAAATGGGAGACTATCGTGAAATTTTCCTTCATTCCTCGCCCCCCGGTCACGCTATGAATAGGTTTTGTCTGGTCCGAATTTTTGCTCGTTTTTATTACCCTGTCAAATCCAGCCGTATCTTTGTGCGTGCACCTACCGTTACTTGTGTACCTGCCAGCAACTGGAGGAAAACCTGCAAAAAGAGGTTGACGATATGAACTCGCCTTCCGTCCAGCGGATCGCGCGCAAATTCGAGCCTTCCGCAGGGTGGCAGAAGAGCGCGGCCGTGGACGCTGTCGGCGTCGTGAGCGGCGCTTCGGACGGAGACGACGCCAGTCTCTCCAGTCTGTCGACTTGCGCTTCGTCCGAGCTGCTGGCGAGCGCGGACGAGCGCGAGAAACCTCCCAAGAGCCCGAGACATGCGCGCGACAACATCAGGTCGATCAGCGACATTCCTCCCCACCTTCTGGACATCGTCGCGAAACCGCGCGAGGCTACACACCGACGTCAGCAATCGGATCCCGTTACGTCACAGGTTGTTAGCGCTTGTGACTGCGTCACGGGGAATGGCACGGATTTGAAGATTGTGCAAAAGAGCGCTAACCATTAACCTTTCCTTATTTTTGCAATCGTAGTCAGCAGCTCGAAGACTGTCGGTAGTTGGCGAATCGTGGCATGCACGCGTTCGATTTGCCAAGCGTTTGTTAATTCTTCATGTTTGCGGCCGTTTTTTTTTGCGTCAGTGGCAGTTTTTGTTTTGCGGTGTTTTTATTTTTGTTATTTTTTTACCTGTTGCTACCAGGCTGGTGTTATTGTTTGTGCTTTTTCAAATTTGTTCGTTTTTGCGTTGCTGAAGCGCGCGGTCGTTCCGTATCGGAGGACCATCGCGTCGATCCAGAAAATTTCTTTGATTTTGATCAACACTGCAACGAATGTGTGGTTTACTAATGCAGCTGGGCCCGACTGGTCCTATGCCTGGCGGCTCAACACTGGTCTGAGGCTGGTGCATCGAGAACGCAGAAATTTGCGTTTTTTCTGCTTCGGCTTCAGCGTGCCATGATCGTGATTATGTTGTTGCAAACGAATCAGTCGAGCAAGTGCATGCTGTTGTTATTGTTGATGATTAATTCGTCGCCCAGCACGCTGCCAGCTACTGCTTCACATTAGTTGTCGGTCAGCCCGACCTGTCGCACCCAGGAGCTGCACACTGTCCGTTTCGCGCCCAACGGGTGCACTGCGCGCAACCTTTACAATTCGGTGATGCGATCACCCTGTGACGACATAAGGGAATTGATTGTTCTCGTTCGTTGCTCACGTCGAGTTTTTCCTTCAGATGCCATTCATTAGCGCAGGCCGCCGCACGAAAGGACGGTCCGGTTACTGGGTCGCCATCTTGTTTGCACTGATTCGTTGAGGCGCAGCTCAAAATGCGATTTCGAATCTTCGCGATTGAAGTCGGAGTTCGGTTTCGAACCAGGGCGTGAATGTGACGCTGTTCTTGTTAAAGTGAAAAGCATATTTCCCATTGATAGCGATTGTGCCTTGTGCCGGCTTCGGGCAATAAGCGTCGGAGGGATTTCTTCCAGGGCGGGGCTAATAGGGGATTTTTCCAGGGGGTGGTCCAAGGATTTTTTTCCTGGAGGAGCAGCAGTTGGAAAATTTCATTTTACCAACTCGAAACTAAGAGAAAAACATTTTCCTACTAAAAACTCAATATAGGAAAATACCACGTTTCAAAATTCCAGAGGGTCAAGGCCCCCCCTCTGCGCCCCACTTACCGACGCCCATGTCTTCGGGTAAAAGCAGCACGAGAGCAGCGCTGGGCCGTTGCCTGGAGAAAATACGAACGTGCATTTTTCGAATCAGTGCGCTGGTGCGGCCGACAATGGCGCCGCCGCCGAAGCGTTTATTCGCAGCCATCTTTGCATTCCGTAACTAGGCAACCTTCGTTTCTTTTTGTTACAGCGACTCGAGGACTCCTTCAGCAAGACCTTGGACGAGCATCGTCAGTTCTACGGGGGCTCGGTTGAGGCCGTTGACGGCGACGCGGCCTCGATGGCCGGCGGCGGCAAGCCGGGCGACACTTCATCGGCCAAGATATACAAGCTGTGACGTGGCTTCGATTGACGAGCTGTTCAACGCGAGCGGATGTTCGCTGTTGCGACAGACGGCGATGTCGTGGCCCGGGGCCGGCAGGGCCCCGTCGCGAAATATCAAAACTGCCCCCCCCATTAGGAACCGCAGCTGCGTCAGTGATCGATCTGGCGCTTGATTCGAATTCCGTGCTTTTCCTCCAGCGCTTCGATCGCACTTGCATTTGACCCTCGAGCTTGTAAGTTACCTTTACATGGATCGCACATCCGATATGTCTTCATAAAAAAAAATTTTTCCAATCAGCTTTTAGCCGACGGACCCATCCTTGAGCGTTGCAACTAGTCGAAGCCTGTGTTGGATGTCCAGCATTTCTGCGTCTTTTAAAATCGTGGCCGTTCCGAATAGTCACGTGACTCGATTGCGTCGGTAACGGTCAGCTCCTGCGACTTCGTTGTGTTTTTTCCTTGTTTCTGTTTCCCGCACCTTCATTGTGTAATAGGAAAGTGAGGTGAAAGCCGTGAACACTTAGGTAGCGCTGCTGACTGTGTCCATGTCGGGCTTGTGTTTGCTTTGGCAATAGACGTTCCGGACGCTTCTTGTAACGCCTGCCTGTGTGCTTTGCGAAACATATCGTACTGGAATCGCCAACCTCCTGGTTTCCACGCTTTCGTTTCCGCTTCCTGTTCGTATCAAGCCAAAGTTACGCCCAGATGTAATTTTGCAATTGTTCTTGCCGGTGAATATCACTGGAAAGCTGGCTGACGGTTCGCGTTCGTTATTGGGTCTACTATTATTTGCGTGCGCGCGTCGTACCTTGTCTTGTGCGATGCGCGTTCATCGTCGTTCCCAATTAAAATGTCCTTCTGTTTGGAATTATCGCCACTTTGCGCATACATACTTTTCCGCTTGTTGATTTGACCTCGGGTTACCTTTGGACGAGGTTTGGTGCTTACTAGATTAACGTCACGTGATCGGTTAAGCAACCAACCAACCAATCAAGCTTTCAGGACGGACGCTCGACGCTCAGTTTCGGTGGGACTTTCAAGTGAGATGATGTAAACGGCATGCGCGCTTTTTCGTATCCTTTCTGTGTTTCCAAGCGCATGCTAGACTTCTAAAACTCGCCCTTTCGCCCTATTGAGTTTCATATATAGATCTATATATATATACAACAAGACTAAGTAGCGGAATTACCACTGCATCGTGATCTGTTGTTCGTTTGTTTTGTTTTTTTTCTAGACCTATATCAGATAGGTGCGTCGTCGTTTGTTTGTATTTCGCTTCTTATTTGTTTCTCCTCGGAGCAGGAGTTTTGAACGGATATCCGTCTTTCAATTAAGGCAGAGCAAAAAAATCCCCAACTTCCAGAGCGCTCATTATTGTCAGGCGAACGTCGGCATGGCAACTTGTTAGAATACGTAATCGGGTCGTGCGTTTTTGGTTGCTTTCGTTTAAAATATTTTCCTTCGTCTCGAGACTCACGAATGACGTCACGCAACTCATGCTATCCACAGATCTCGGCGTAGTTGACCGAGTTAATTGACCGAACAAAGCTTTTTTTCTTTATATTTTCCGCTCTGTACATCAATTTCTCCGCTCATTGGCCGAGATATACGGACGCGGGCATTCTCGCTTTTGCTGAGAGTTGCTTCTTGCTTGTGTCCAGCTGCTACAGTCTAGCGCGTTGTTCGCGCTTTTGTCGTTGTTGGCGTATTTCGTTCGCGCGTCCGACCTGATAATGAAGGTGTCGTTTGTTCGCCGGCGAGAACGAAGCCCCCCTCATTTGTTTCTAATGCATCCTGCGGCGGGAGGGCGCTTGATAAATTGGAAAGGCGTTGCTTGGTGCTTGCAGCCTGCAATTTGACACCTCTGGCCTCGATGGAGCACCCTCGCTTTCGCGACCTCGCGCGTACGTGTACCTTATTTCCACTGAAAGCCAGTCGGTTTTCTCGCGCGTCGCTCTCCTGCGATTGTCCTCTTTTGAAACGTGCACGCGGCTGGTTGCTATGCCAACCATTCGCTGGTTGCAGTTGGGAAAAGTTTTCGTCTTCTCGTTGCTGCTACCTCGTGGATTGAAAAGCACGACACGGAAGATGAAACGAAGAAGTTTTGTTACGGGTCTGACGGGTTGCCGTTCAAAATACCAACTTCTTCGCAAATTAAATAAACCTTGATCGTTTGAAATCATCACCATTTGCATGAGTTGTAACATATCGGTGCTGGAATTTTGCTTCCCTCTTTGTCTGACCGGATCCTCTACGCACTTACGAATGGTTGCATCTTCTATCCGTCCATATAATGACCGCCGCTAAGAAGCGTGAACTGTTGCTGCCGTGACGTTGCGAGCACGTGACAATGCGAGCACACAGATTGCAATTTTGCGCCCGCAATTCGTGCTCGCCAAGATTTTCGCTTGAAAGTTCGTAATGGCACGGGATCTGAACTCTGGCGAACCTGTTTGCGCTCGACGAGAAGTCTCGGTTCTTAAAGAACAAACGAATATTGTTGTTCAACAACCGGCGCCCAAGATTTCAGATCACGCGCGTGACTTGTCCTTCGATCACGTGATCTCGGACGCCGTTGCACGGTCCAGTCGTTTTGCTGGCCGCGCGCAACGTTTGCTTCAATGGCTTGTGCTTCTGTGTGAAACTCTTTGTCTGATCGTTCGTTCGTAGTGCGGCCGCCAGATGTCGCCACTTCGTCATGTGATTAAAACAGTGGTTGAGATCGTTCTTCCAGGGTCTGGTGTTTCGCAGGAATGCGAACCTTTCTTCAGGGCGCTTGTAAGAAGCACGCGAAATGTTAGCTGCTTGCGACAAAGGTCAATCGTGAGGTGAATGAAATGGTAAAAGGTCTCTTGCATTGACGTCATTTTTGATTTTAGCGTAGTGTTCTTATCTGATTTCCTCCAATACATTGCACGATTTAACGTCTTTAGGCGTTACAATAAGTGACAACCAGGGCAATTCGACAATTCACACTTTTCGCCAAAAAAAAATCAGGGATTCGTTTCTCTAAAAATTGTAAGACAGATTTTGACAAATAATTCTCTGCGTTACTTCATGACAGATTAAGTGTTAGCAAAAAAATAATGGCTTTGAAACCAGGTTACCATCACGTAAACCAACATGTGGAAGAGACAATGAAATTGTTCTGTGTTAACAAAACACAAATTTAAGGTGAATATCAGTCAGATGCTTTAACATGTTGATGTATTGAAAAATTGCTACACTTGACCTCTAAGCAAACGTGCATTAGTTTTTAGTAATAACTGTGGGATTTTGTTGTTGGGGTCGGATCCTGAGTCGAGAAAAGAAGAACCGTCTCGCAGCAGAATCTGACAACGGGCATATCACTGATTGACACTCTTATTTAAGATATTTGTTTTTCGCATCAGTGTTTCAGACTGAAGAAAATGTTGGCCATCATTATATCTTGAAACTTCTATTTCTACGCCCATGATATCTGTGAATTTTGACTCCGACTGTCTACGGCTTGTGGCGCAAACAATCGTCTCGCCGAAAGAATAGATATTCCGTACGTTATTCAGGGGAAAAGTGTGCAAATAGATTTTCGAACTGCTAACCAAGAAAAAAACGCCTTACCACGGTCCAGAACCGTCGGCGGAAAGTCTTCAATAGGAGGCATTTACGTTTGTGCAGGGAGCCTTGCGTTGCAGCCCCAATGCTGCTTCGCCCTGAGCCAACCAAAGAGAGTTAAACCGTCGCCACCACGGCATAACAACAATAGAGATTCCCTGTTCGACGAGGTTCACTCTGCTATTGCTGTTGCGAACTCAGCCTTTTATATGGCGTAATCGCGCCGCCACACTTGACATTCTAAAAATTGATCAACTCCACGGAATTGCAGTGCTTCATATTTCAATTTGGGGGGCATGCAGATATGCATGGGTGGCTAGCGCGGCGACTGCACTGCCACGGTCAGTATGCAAAAGAACTACACTCAAGGGTAATGAAAGGTCAAGTTTGGTGAAGCCGAGTGTCAAGACGAGGTACGTCTTGTGCCCCGCCAACAGTCATAGGCGTGCGAGGCGGGGGGACGCCACTCCCCCTGGCTTGAAAAATTTCATGGCAAGCGCAAGTTGCTCAAAAATCCTGAACGATAAAAACATATATTAAATGCAGTGAATTCAGGGTGAGCGCAAGTTGCTCAAAAACCCTGAATATAAAAAGTATGTTCAATACAGTGAAAAATTTCAGGGCAAGCGGAAGCTGTTCAAAAATCCTGAATGATAAAAAATATCTATTCAATACAGTCAAGTGAATTCAGGGCACGCTCTGTTTCTTAGGGCAAGCGCAAAGTGATCAAATCCTAAACGGTGAAAGTTTTTCAATATTCAGTGTATATTCACTTGGGGGTGATCCGTGTAATTTGGGCTAGTGTAGTGTGTAATCTGGACCAAAATCGTGACTGGTTATAATGACTTTGATCTTAGTTAGTTTCAGGGCAAATTGTTATTTTCAGGGCAAATATTTTCCGCCCTCCCCAGTAAAATGCCTTCCCGTACGCCTATGCATGCAGCAGTGGTTGTCCGCTTCTGTCGAAATGGAGAAGCGGTAACTTGAAAGAGCAAAAAAAGAATATTTCTAATTGCTTAGTGATTAGTTGCAGCCAACCTTATTGCGTCTGACTGTTTAAATTTCAGAAAATCGTTCACAACCCTTGATACGCCTCTGCATTTACGTGGTTTACAGTAGTGTAAGGTTGGGTGTGCAATGTTAGTGACCAACCGAAACTAGCCTTTTTTGTGGTTGTTGGCATGGTCGTCGGAAGGATTTTTTCCAGAGGGGAGGGCCAAAAGTGGTGAAATTTGGTATTTCCCACTCGAAACTAAGAAAACAACCCTTTTTTGCTGAAATTTTCAAAATCCAGTGGGGGCAAGCTCCCCCATTCCGACGTCCATGGTTGTTGACTAAAATGTTTGCGGGGGCTCCAATTTTTTGGCGGTTGATAAATGTTTGGCAAGTCACACGATGAAAACATTAACTCAGAAAAACGTACATTTATCATACTGTTTGCAAGCCTGCAAAAATTAGTCGAGATGCCTGATAAGTTTTCATCACAACTCAAAAATTATGTGCCCAATAAGAGCTGATTAGACCTACGTGTTCTCGGCAGACTAAATGTATGTTGTAAATATCACCCACAGTGATTAATTCAATTCTGTAAAAACGCATTTTCCGTTTTGATAAAAACTATAACATTCGTCGGGTTGACTGCACAGTAACATTCAATGCCTGGACTTCAAGAACAGCAGCACAAAATGTTTAATCTTTGCTGGTAAAACAACGCAAATAGTTCTTGTTTCATTACCTGGCCTAGGTACGTGAACGTTAGAGTGCTTTACCTAACCTTCATCAATGAAAAGTTGAGCATAGTCTTACCCTGAGAATGCGTTGTTAGTTTCAAAATAATGCTATCTTCAAAAAACTTGTGTGTTAAGTCAGAAGCCACTGGACAGGATGATAACAGAATTATACGGCCTTGGCCGCGTAGATGGCCTGAACCGCGGTTGGGGATCTTTTATGCTGTCTCTTTATCGGAACTAAATTTAATTTGTCTGTTTCATTATAAATGAGATATAAGACCAGTTAACGGATTTGATGTTTTCTTATACAACCCTACCTAACAGCAGTCTTCGTCTAGCAATTAATCTGCATAGTTTCCGAGCGCACTCCTATCAGATGTATGGTAGACTGCTGTCAAGTGTGAAGCCAAAATCCGTGGTTTTACTGCTCTCTAACGTATAGAATGCTTACCACATTCTTTTGATTGCTGATGTTGCTGAGCTGTGATTTTATGAACAATTTTACGGCCAGGGCCTATCTGTGACTTGTAAAACACTAGCTCAGAAAACCAGTCAACTATAGGCCTGGTCATAAAAGATGCTAGCTTAGCGCTTAAGGGCCAACAGTTAACGCTAATACTCGCATCCTTAATAATCGTGGGGTCCTCGAGGCTAGACCCTACTAGAGACTTCAACACAACAATGAGCTGAAGCCAATGCCATCAACCCTAGCTGTTAAATGGCAGGGCCACACACCCAATTAACACATAACAATGATTTATTACACTGTAGCATGAGCATAAACACGAGCATGAACTCTTATGACCAACGGTGAATAAACAAAAACAAACATGATTCCCCTTATCATTCCCAATTCATTCTAAGTTCAAAATCATAAAAAATTTGGCCAGGACTTTGTCCCTATTTTTAATATTTTCAGAAAATTTCTACAAGTCCAAAATGAGAACTATCATGACAGAACTCTGTTATGAAAGATGATTTACAGCGACAAATTATGACAAAGTATTAATGAAACAAACCAAGAATCAGAGTACTTACAGTTTTGCAGGCCAAAAGCTTACTATCAATTCAGAATACACTGCTTACTAGAAGCTGTTTGCTATTTTAACTTTTTAGTTCTACAAGACCCTCAGTGGCTATTGTACGTCCACTTCAAATCAAGTTCGAACTATGACTGAACATACCAACGCCCAAAACCTTGGGTATTTATACCAAACTCTTCTTGGCCTGTTTCATTGTGTTGTCAACGACAACAAACGGCGTCAATGACACCAAACGGTGTCAACGACAACAAACGGTGTCAACGACACCAAACTGTGTCAATGACAACAAACTGTGTCAATGACACCAAACCGTGTCAATGACACCAAACGATTTCATTATGACCGAATGATCACACGTTTATCACAAGACTATGCGGTGACCATTTTTGTTGTTAGTCTATGATTGATGACATGGCAAAGGCACATTTTGTGTTCATTTGTCATTTCAGATTTCCAGAAATTCATTTATAAGTTCCCTTTCTTCTTCAGTTAACACCACCTCCCAGCAATTGCGATCTGTTTGCCTCATAATGATCCTTGGTATATCCCATGTTACATCAGCAACTCTTTCTTCCTCTGGTTGTAATCTTTCTTCTTCATCATCATTTTGCTCTTCCTGTGGTTGAGAACTTCTTGTCCCTTCATTTTGGCATCATTGATCAGGTCGGCTCTCCTTATGCTTGCTTCTATTTCACCCAAATGCAATGAATAATAATTGGTTCCTGGTAACCAATCATATCTGATTGCTCCTGGACCATATTTCTTTGTTATTGGGCCCACTCTGATCTGACTGTTGTCTTTGTGCAGGGTTGCTTGATATGTTACTCCTTCCATGTCTACTCTTAATTCCATATTTTGATGCTTTGGTAGTTCATGTCTGATCCAATTTACCAAGGCACTGAACTCTTCTTTGGCTGACAACTGTTTTAAGGGTACACTATCGTCAACCATTCCTCGGCTGAAGAAAGCTTGTTTGAACGTTATATTTCTTTTATGACATTCTTGCAATCTCAGTACATTTTCCATGTTGCTGCTTGTCGACTTTTCTGCCTTGTGATGCATTGTGCCATGGCTTGTGGTTTTAATTACCTTGAATTGTTTCCTGTTGCAAGAGTCTTGACCAATTTTGCAAGGCCTGCTTTCTGAGTCCGTTTTGCTTCAGTGATTTTTGCCAATTTATAAATATTTTACCTTTGTCATGTCATTATGATTGCGATTGCTACATTCTAGACACAATAATTGTCAAACAGTATTGTCCACGTTCTTCTTTCCATAATTCTTCCAGGAGTGTTTCATGCACTCAAGATCTTTCATGAGACAGTTCTGATAACGTGTTAAGGGTTTACTTAACCTTAACAACAATAAAACAGAAAACAGAAAAAAAGCACAAGAGTGTTAGGTTTAGAAAAAGTAAACGGAAGATAAAAGAGAAAGCACTCAAGAATAACAAATTGTTCTGAAACAGACGATCATTTAAAACGAGATAACACACGAGCAACATCGCGCTACAGCTTGCAGGCACGTAATTCGAGGCAGCGGGGTGAAAAACGCGAAGTGCTGTTTATAAACATACTAGTGCTGTTTATTTCTTGATTTTTAGCCATGTCCTAAATTGCACCGAATTTAAATTTATATTCATCGTGGAAGAAACTTCGCACTCTGAAAAAATAGACAGCAACGAAGAAATTACTGTTTCATAAAAATGTTAGTCTCTGTCAGTTTGAATTACAACAGGTTATCACACGAGTCTGTCCTGTTGTGACAGATCCTATAGCAAGCAATTGTAGTGGAGGGTGATTGCAGTCTTGCAACTTTTTCTACAATCGCCTAATTTGAGCACAGCATCTAGTTTTGTAGAATGGTCAGGCTACAACGTTAAAGTTCAATTTACTGTTGCAGTTACGTATGTGACATGAACTGTTGCTGTATCACACTCAGGCCTGTGGAAGAGTTACGCCCTAACTTATCCGGAAGAAAACCAATTACTCAACTTTTTATTAAATTTTCAAAACCAAAAGATGATAATTCAAGCTCTACCTTTCCAAGTGCAAATATTTTTGAACACCTACTTATTTTCAAGTGCTGCGTAAAGGCAAGCCCTTAACTTTTGACGTGAAAAAATTCTTATTGTTTACCTTCAGTAGTGGTTCTTAACCTTTACAAACCCACGGAACACCCACGTTATTCTCAAAACTTGTTTCGAACTCCATTTTGTTGTACAGTGAGAATCTATGAAACTGAAGAATGTTCAATTTTGACATAAACAGGTAGTTATTAACAAAATGTAACCAAAAACGTTTGCAGGATTTTGTAATTCAAAGGACCTCTGTCGAACTCCTGGAACGGCTCCGTTGAACCCCAGGGGTTCGATCGATTTCAGGTTAAGAACCACTGACTTACAGCAAGCGAATGCCACTAGTTTCCATTAATGCGCACCGCTTTGAAACCAACAAATAACTATCTTCTTTGCTTTAAATCGCCAGCCAACTTGCAGGAGCCATCTGCATTGCAGACAATTGCATACAAACAAAACATGTTGCCTTAAAATGTTCGAGGTTTTGACCTGAGGCGAGACCTGCCTATACTCATTGCCCATGTATCAGGGCCGCAACCAGTTGATATTTGCGAGGGGGCCACTAACAACTGAACAAGTTTTCAGCGCATTCAAATTGTGTTTGAAAATTTCATAAGGGAATTGCCCGGTTCCCCCTGGTTGCGGGCCTGCCTTGTATGGATCAACGTACTTATCAAGCCCCGCAGGAGCCTCAAGTTATATTCTACATTACCCAAAACTGAGCCATAAGTAGGCTATCTTCCTAAATAGATATTTTTCGAGAATTCCTGAGCTGCTTCCTTGAAAAGTTGCCAAGAACACCAGGCTAGAAACAAAGTAGACAGAAGACGTTGAGGGCAGAGGGCTCAAACGACCGGAAACGTTTTTGAAAAGTAATGCCAGAGAGATGACTTGCGCTGAGAGTTTTCAAGAAAAGAGAAAAGCATAAGGATTAAATCTCTATTTCTGTGGTGATAAGTCTGTAAACCCTTTCCCAGAAATAGTGTTAGATACGTTTATTCTAGGGCACTACATGGCAGAGAGATGTCACCAGGGATATCTAGAATTGATAGATATTCCTGGATCACACGCTGAGAGCATAAAACAATAAAATGTATAGTTAATTATATACGACAAAGCTGGAAGCGAGTGTTTCCAACCCAGGTTTTCCCGAACCCGAAACCCGTTTTTTTGGCTGTTTTCTACTACCCGAAACCCGTTTTCTTTCAACAATCAAATTCGGGTATTTAAAAAAGACTGGGATTGCTGTTGCATTCAAATGTTAGTAAGTCTGATAACACTGAAGTTGCAGATGGTGCGTGTAACGGCCAAATTAGCACGCTTGAACCTTCAACTATTATCGTGAGGCAGGAGATGCAGGTTTTTCTCGGTGGCCATCGTAGGCTCGTTGTTAGTCCATATATATTTTCATTCAGTTGACCTATTTAGACGGAGTGTGACGTCATTTTGCACATAATAGGTGTCTACGTGAACTTTAGTCTTTTCGTTAACCTCATTAAATAACTACCACCTGAGGTAGTTCTTCAAAGCTATGCCGTGGTTTCGTAGTTCCTAGTAAGTCCATTTATAAGCTATTATGTGTTACTAGTTCATATACAGACTGTGATTCTTTGCAAAATCGATTCGTTCCTTTTCAGTTTGCAATAACTTTCTACAAAATATTTGGAGTCGACTTTGACTTTAAGCAGATTTTTAATCATACGTATTCACTTTAAAGACTTTAGTAATTAAAAAAAATCCGGAGCTTAGAGCCACTCCTTCTGCAATAAGGCTCAACCAACACCAAAGTGCAATTTGTACTTCGTTATACAAAAGAAGGTGGTTCAAGCAACGAAAGTTTTATCAATCATTTGAAATCAAAGAACAGAATCCATGTAATCCATGAGAGTGAAGGCAACAAAACTATTCCGGCACAGGAAGAGATCTGATCACAAATTGTGAAAAAGGAAATGAGTCTTTTTGAGGCTACAAAAAAGAGGTCAAATAACCATGAAAAACGGTACCATGCCTTAATTACAATCAGGCCCACATCAGTGGAACCAGAGTGGGATTTTTCAACCACGGAACTATTTGTCACACATTCATTAACACACTGAATGATGAAAGTGTGCTTTGATTATCATGCGTCAATATCATAAACATCATTGAAAAACTGTGCTTAACTTGATTAATAATTCGCTAATAAATTGCGCAGGGACAACAGTAGTAATTTCACACACAATGGTATTGAGGTTTTATCATTCAAACGCGCGTTCATTTCAAAACCCGAAATAAAAACGGGTTTGCCCGGGTTTCTTTTCACAGAAGCCAGAAACCCGGGTTTTAAAATTTTGCCCCGAATTGGAAACACTACGAAGCACCTGTGCGGGTTTCAGTTTCGACGGTCCACAGCTGTGTGGAAATGGGTCTGCTTTAAATGTAACGCACATGTACAATTAAGCTGAATTGCGACCCTCTTTCAAATGCTGCCTAATTTTGAGTTTGTTTGGCGTCGTATGCTAAAAGCAGAACAACCATGTAATAAAAAATTTTGAACAAAAATCAACTTCGTCGTTTACAAAAGCATTTTGAAGTTTGAAAGCCTCAGACAAACCTGCAGCCCAAGCAAGCAAACGACATAGTCCGTCCTTCGGTTAACTGGTATGTGCGCGTGGGCGATAAAGGAGCGTGCACACCGAACAATGAACACTGGAGGGGAACAATTGCAGCTAAACCTTCTCGACCAAGAGCTAGTCGGAAGGCCGCAAGGTGTCCTGCCGCAGGCACTGACCACAACTTTGGTCGGCAAAGTTTATTTCTACCGACTCTTTGTTGCCCGTTTCCCATCTTCAAAACAGGGCTGCGTTAATGATTTTTCACTGACCTTTGTACCGGGTCCAGAGTCGCTATAGCGTCCGAAAACACAGTATGATACCTGCTCGCTGTTTACAGTTTACATACAAATGTGGTAAAAACGTTTACATACAAATGTGGCAAAAACGTTTACATACAAATGTGGCAAAAACGTGCCAACAGCGTGTTTGCAACATAACTTTAGACACAATTGCCACTTCAAGTAAACGAAACGTGACGGGTTGTTCTTGTTCGTTTCAAGACACGATACTCAGATAAAGCGGAGGTGCGGCTCGTGTCCATCCTGTCAAGCAGTAATGGCGTTATAACACATGGCCAACGTACAGTCGTGCATGCTGAGACAGCGCGTCACCACAACATTGGCCGGATTGTTTTACAGTTAGTCGAGATGAGTACTTCGCAGGTTTTAAATAAACGAAATAATTGTGTACTTGTCAAACCAAGGTGCGTTGAGAGATGCTTTTCGGTATTCCTTCCGTAGCACACACCCCTTCTTCAAGACATTGCGTCCACTTTCTTTTTCCTCTTTACTCCTTTTTGGAGCAGCGTCACTGAGCCAAACGTTATTTTTGAAATTGCAATCGAATGCCTTTGCTTTGCATTTAACATTGTTTCTGATAAATTTTGGGTTTTTTTGTGCCCAAAGGCAGTTTTTTAGCATGGCGAGAACTTGCCACTTGCCTTTGAACATGTGTTTTTTTTACAGAAGTAGCAGATGTAAGTGCTATCGTACGTAAACCGTGGCCGGCCAATACACAGAAGTACTGTTATACTTTGAACGGTGATGATTTTTATTTCTGTAAGCCCCTATAGAGATAAACGTATTGATTACGTGTTACTTTTCCTGTTTCCATCCAAAAGGAAAATTTAGGATTTTCGGATATTTGTAGGTGTTGACATCGGGTTGTTTCTGCACAACTCTCCCTCCCCCGGCCTCCAACTGTCGGCTGGAAAGCGTGCTGTTGAGCTAGCACCCCATAGCTGCGACCGGAGCCGGTGTTTTGGTAGTTGCGGGTTGAGCGTGAGTATTCGCAATTAAGCGCTTCCTCTGGTTATCAGAAGCGGATCGTCGCGCGCGATCAGGTTGGTTCGCAAGAGGAAATGCGCGTTCCATGCGTGTGCTGCGTCATCTGGTATTTCTGTTATCGCCGCTTGGCAACGCGCACGTGACTGGCGCGGACTTGCCATATGCCTCTGCGTGAAGGGCGTTTTGTGTAAACACAAACGGTGGCAGATGATAATTTGGAAAAGTTCAGTACCTCGTATTGATAACAGCAACTGCATGCAGAAAACACCAAGATTTATGTGAAAAACTACGGGTCACAAAGTAGTAACTGCAAATAGCGCTGCACAAATATATGGCAGTACCCTGCAAATAACGGTAACTGAACTAGGGAAAGAGTGAACGAGATTACTTATTTGAATCCAGATTTTCAATCTTGTTTTGGGCTTTTTGTGTCAGATGTTACATATGCACACATCGTATATGTCAATATTACCTTACCAGCACAGCATTTTACTTCCACTTCCAAAGCAGTGGCAACGTCACTGTCGTACGCGGCTATTGCGAGATTTTACTAGTTAACTGAACGTTACTTCCCAAGCATTGTGTCGTGACGCTCAAAGACTCTCCATAGCAAGATGGTGTACAATCCCTGGTTGTCTTAAGCCATCAACGACGAGAAGATATCAAAGAATCGCTATTTGTGTAATCAACGGTTTGTTCCAGGCAAACTGAAGCGTAAACACAATATTCATGTAAATGTTTCTGCTGTGTATCAGGCTAATCCAATGAATTGTGTTTTAGTTGATAATTGCCATCACTACATGAAAGCAAATAATTATAGGACATTACATTTTCAAAACCACTAAACCAGCAAACTGACTGATACGTGTCAAGATAACTGTTTAAAACTAACTTATGTATGTCTTGCACAATTGTTGCAGATGATAACATGAAATCTCTGCAAATTCAGTAGTAATTGTCATCTACATCGGGCCTAAAGACAGTCTGAATAATTTTGATGCAGGTTTAAGGAATGTAACTGCAATTCGGATAAAGAAGAGACAACAGTTTTAGACCTTTTCCTCCCCGAAATGGGTTCGGGGGAGATAGTTATTTTGGGAAAAAAGGGTCACTGAAATTTTCCGAAATCAAATGAAAAACCGGAAAGACTTCAATGAAAAACTCAACGGTTTTTGCAAACGCCTGTGGCTAATTTACCTTTTTTGTTTTGCCGTAAAAAAACATCAGCAAGTTTAACTAGCTGGTTGTCGACAATCGTTAGCTGCTGAGTACGTGGAGTGAGTACGGTGCAGTGTTGTGTATGCACGAATGTTGCTCTGAAAAATTGAAAGGATCAAAAAAAGATTAAAAGAAGATTAAAGAAGCGTCCGAAGTCGTCAGAGGACGAAGAAACTATCGCCATGTAGATTTGTGATTCCAAAACATTTTTGCCATAAAAGCAGCGTGTTGAAAAGTTTAGATGTCTTTCATAATAAGAAGCCTGGAGGGTTCATATTGCCCCAGTGGCTGTTGT
>Ga0210059_1003995_pt1 | contig 23756 bp, 18 predicted proteins | sample Ectturendosymbi2_FD_188042 | JGI IMG/M metagenome (GOLD analysis project Ga0210059, IMG submission 188042) | Ecteinascidia turbinata endosymbiont from Florida, USA - Sample 2 (SPAdes) (version 2) | ecosystem: Host-associated > Tunicates > Ascidians > Unclassified | place: Key West, Florida...
CCATACGCCCAATACTCAAAATTAAAATTTGGTAGGGCGCATGCAGTGGCGTAGCGAGGTGAAGTTCCGCCCGGGGCCGACCATAAATGTGCCGCCCTTTCCACTCCTCAAATTTGCTAACCAGATATTAAAGTGCAAGCAGTTCATGTTTCGTGCTTACTTATAAAAAACGCACAAACTGTGAAAAGGTCTTCTTTTTCATTGTCGATTATGAGTCTTGCTTTTTCTGATTGACGCCATCTTTTTCATCATTAGTCTTCCTATTTTGTCTAGTTTCTTTACATGTGCACATATGTACCCGACGTCATATTTCCTTCCCTTCGAGCTTTTAGTCTCTAGTCAACAGCGCAATTGGGCTATAATAGTTTACTACAGAGTGTCTCTCAGCATGTGGGCCACGGAAGAACTTTTGACGGGTCACAGGCAGGTAACAGTGAAATTGAGTACCTTTGATCAGTTGAGCCTTTTAACAAAAACGAACAACAAAGAGGCTCGGCCTTCGCATTGATTGTAGCCAACGTTATGTCACTAAACGTTGTTCTCATTTGTGCCCAGTGCATGTGCAACGGTTGTCGCAACGGAGAAGTTCTACAGTCGGTGATCCGCGGACCTTGTGTTTACTTATTGATCAAACAAAAATGTCCAGTGATGGCGGCATACCTGCTTTATTGATGGACACTTTTGTGTACGTTCATATTTCGTTTGGTAGGCTATAACGGTCTTTAACTGAAAAATTATATATTCTGCATATAGTAGGCTATAATAACAAATTTAATATTATGACCTCAGTGATGCCCAGATTGATTGATTGTTCACTTCACGCTGAAATATTGGTTGAATGCTCTCAGAATATACAAAAAAGAAGTTTATAGATAAATGCACATTTCAAGTTTGAACTTTGGGGTTCATGGGCCCCGTAGACTCTTTTGGGCCCCGGTGCTGCGCACTGGCGGCACCCCCCTCTCGTGAGGCCTGGATATAGCATCGTGTTTAATTTACAATTGCTTAAAAGCTTATGCACACAGATCGTTCCGCCGTTGTCTGAGTTCCATGACGTCATCGAGACACAAACCAAAAATTGCATACGTATTCAAATCGCCCACACTACACCACTGAGTTCCACCTTTGTATTCAGTTGTCAGGTGTTTAGTTGAGAATGTTCTAGGCCTGCACCAATCGTGTGACCGCAGTAACATCATCGACGTTAACTTTGCGGAAGATGTCATGTTCAATTTTCATTATTGCTAGATGAATCAGGCTTTCCTGCGGCATCGTTGTGCGCAGATTGCTTTTGATATATTTCAGTTTGCTAAATGATCTTCCTCCGCTGCAGTTGCTGATGAAGAGAGCTATAAGTGTAATGACAGAGCCGTCTCTTCGTTCGGAAAAGCTTCGTGTGCACCTTTATCTGTTATCATCATGTAAAAACATTGCTCGTAAAAAATGTCCTCAGATTTATTATTTTTGAACAGTTTCGTAAATTCAGCTAACTGGACAAATTCATTGCCAAGAGACGAGACACCAATCTAAATCGTCTTTGTATGCGATGACAAGAGTTTCAAGTCTCAAACCAGCCCCGCACTATTCCAATATGTTTATGTATAGCGCTGTAGAAACATTTCTATTTAAATACAGCTGTGTTTCAGCAAACTGCATTTGATTCAAAATCAAATGATTTGACACAGATTGGTCAAAGTCGTGTTAAAAATATTTTTGCTCATGCTTGCACGTGTTACAGAGTTGTTTGTGTAGCTGTTCACCAGAAAATGTCCCCTCCAACGTCTCTGCAATTCACTTTTGGTTTCTCGCAGTAATTGCTACAGGAGTTCCTGCAATCGTTGCTGGTTGCATGATTTTAGCTGTTGTAGTGATTGGAGCTTGCTACCAAGAACCCACGAAACGCGAAAGACCCAAAAACAAATAACAGTACGAAGATATTGCAAAAACAGTACTCAATCAAACGACAGAAATGCTTCGTGGATTTGACAGAACTGCACTGCATAGACTATATTGTCATCAGCTGCATATGGCCTTATTTGCGATTTGCTAAATTATTTTGTAAGTGCTTATGCCTAATTAGTAAGTGAATTATTACTCTGGTGAGATCACAGGGTCGGATTCGTGGCTGTGAAAGTATTCCTTTTGACAGACAGTGCACGATTACACTGTCTGTTAGTGTCTTCGGCTAGTACTTTGCTTGGCGTTGCTGAAATTACTGAAGATATAATTGAATTTAGAATCAGAATTAGACGATTGTTGTGGTTGATTCATTCCACTATGTACCTTCTAAATATGTAAGTGATTTCAATTTACTTTTGTGCAGTTAAACCCTCGTTACTTTTCCAGTCCAGCACGTTTCAATTTGTAGAATCGTATGTTTCAACAACCGTGGTTCGCTAACATTTCAGATTTTTCGTAGGTAATCAGATAGAGCTTCTTGTTTCCTTCGTCCCAAGAAACAAATTCTCCTTTATTGCAAACGTAAAGTTCCCGAATATGTAATCATCATTTTTTGGCATTGTTCCTTGATGTAATTGAACAAATATTTAAACTGACATTGTGCTCCTCGTCTTTGCAACAATTTAACGCGTTAAGGAATTCGTGTGTCATTGACTTTGCCTTGCTCCCAGTGCTAACAGTAATTTAGAAATTTCTGTGAAAAAATTGGAACCTTTTTTCTAAATTGGGGAGCGCGCCCGCTTGGTGGGCGTGAAAGTTGCGCACTTATGGCAGGGACATATTGCTGTAATACAGGACAATGACAAATGGATTGTTGTTCTGTTCTTTTTGTTTGATTTTGAGGGTAAGTGCGGCGCGAGTATCAATGACAAATGGCAAAAGGAGGTCGCCTTAAAATGTCAGCTTGAGAACAACTCATGCATTACGAATTTTTTGCTTTCATTACAAATGCGCTTGAAGTAAATTTTTATTCTGTTTATTGCATCGGTTTGCAGGCAGTTCAGTGCAAATTGAGTTTTTGTGATAAGCTTCGATACGTTTTGGGCAGTGGTATATGTTCGAATTCACAATTACATTAGCGTTACTCTGAAAGATGTCATTTTCTGAACAATGTTATCTACAATCGCAGTGCAGTATCTGATTGTGTTGATGTGGGATGCAAATGCAAGCAAAGCAATTTGGCCTAAAAAATGCAAAAATTGTGGCTAATTGCTGATTAAAGTTGTATTTGATTTATTATAGCTAATTTCAAAGTCGCTTTGAGTCTGGGCAAATAACTGGCAAAGCTATTACGGTTCATAAGAGTTATGAAACCAATGGATAGAGATTTAAGTTTCCTTCATCAGCAATAGAAGATCAGTGCTTCTTAACCAGGTAAATAGTTCAGCCCAGGCAAGTGTGAATGAAAGAAAAGGGGTGAATATAGTCTCTGCTCCTAATCTTTTGTGTCCTCTGGTAACATGGATTTATGATGTTGATTGGCCAAGGCATATCAGCAATCGTGAATAAAGTGGCAAACTTCAAATATTCTAACTTTTTGTTTAATCGGCAACTAACGCGTGTATTATCACTTCAGAAAAACCGTGCTAAGTATGATCCAATTAAGTGCGTGATGTGACGTAACGGGGTAGATTTTCCGATAGATGCGTGTTTTACTCTCTCTGTTGACGGAATCTCTGCTGTGCTCTGGATGAAAGCCTTGCTATCCTGTGCGAAGGCAGTGCTACCACATGATTCTCTGCAAAAACACGAGGTTCACAAAAAAAATCACTAGACCTGAAATAAATCCCGAGATTTAAGTCTTTTGCGTCGAAGTTCGCAGTTTGATTTAGTCATTTACTTTGTCACCCAGAAGCATGTTACATCATTGGCAAGTGTGTTAAAATAACCAAGCTGAATCCTGGAAAGTCTTATACCAACAATCTTAAGGTGTTTTTCAAGAGCTGAAAACGACACCAGTCCAGTGGCGATTCTAGAATTGAAAAGTGGAGAGGGGGCACTGCGGGGCCAAGGAAAAAGTAGGGGGGGCCAACATAAATGTCTATCTTGCATGGTGATTCTTCGTTATTTTGAAAATTACGTTGCTATGATTAACTCTATCAAATCCAACATTGGTTTGTGAATATCGTTAATTATAATAATACTGTATTTTAATGCGGACTCGTGGTCCATATCACAGACACAAGAGCGGAAAAAGTGGTTAGCTATACATCAGCGCACAATACATAATCGGTGTTTGCACATGACCAACATTGAGAGGAGCAAAACACTTCATGATCACCACAACTGTATCGTCAGTCACAAGAGCACAAAAAATGGATAGCCGCACAGTAGTGTATTACATAACCGGTGTCATCACGTGTCCAACCTTGAGGGGAGTAAAACACTTTCCCAACACTTCTTACTTTTTTCTAATGCTTGGTGTGTACACATTGTCCACATATTTTTTACTACACAAAAGCAATACTGATAAGACGCAAACACCGAAACAATGCACCAACAACTATTGCAGCTGATCACCATCATACAGGAGCTTTGAATAACTGAGGAAAAATGAATATTTGTGAAAAGCATCAGATATTTGAAGTGATCGAAATACAAAGTTGGATGAAGATGAGGATCGTATAAAACATCTATACAAATTGTTTCTCAGCACGGCATCAAAGGTCCTGACACAATGGCCAACCTGGTGTGTGGTATGTAATGCATAATTCGGTAGGCATTGTTATATGCAGCACGTAAATGCTTCATACTGGTCTGTGTGTATTTACTCAACAATTGTCAAGCATACATTGGCATGCAATAGGCACGAAATAGAGTGTTTTTTATTGCAGGAGAACAATAATCGAACTTGCCTCTGATTTTGTTTGCTGCACAGTATAGTGATTTCACTTGTCTCTGAATATCATCATCCTCCAGTGATGCGTTTATCCACACACCAAGGTATTTCACTTGTTAAAAAAATTATACACGTACTCCATTTAGAAAAAACATTTGATGGAGCAGGTTGTATATACTTTTTTGGGCACAAAAGAAAACCACTGCTACGTGTTCACTAGCATAGTCACCACAAATATTCCGAAGACATTGCAGTCCACTAATACTGGGGCTGAACACACATATATCATCAGCAAACATTAGATGATCCACAACCATATTTCCCCCAGTGTATCCCACTCTGGCTGGGCCCAGCTGGATTGAGAGTACATCCAGATAAAGAGCAAATAAGTATGAGCTCAGAACTCCCCCTTGTCTCACCCCACTGGTTACAGTAAAGGGGAATGAGTAGTTTATATCCCATTTTACTTGCATAGTCTATTTAAATATGAACTAGTGTTATTATTCACTAGAGACACCTAAACGCCCCTGTAGATGCAATCACACACGTGTACTGCTCTGTCGAATTTTCTGTTTCAACCATGCAAGTTACAGAGCACTACACATGTTAAACGAAACGCACTTTTCGGTAGGCCTACACAATTGTGCTGACCTCACATGAACGAAAACAGCTCCACGTAAGTGAATACAATTCACATGAAAGCGAAATGGTTCCAACAACGAATTCCACCTTGACACAGAGAAAGTAGGCTGCTGATAGCCAAATAGTTTCATCAAAATATTCTTATTACAAAGTACATAAACAATAAGCCATCTTCAAACGTGTTGGTGACTACTGACTAATCCGTTTTCGTGGTAGCGTATGGACATTTTGTGATTGGTGTAACCGCAAGAATGTTATGCAACTACTAATGCCCGTCTGCAGCGTGGATAGGGTGAGGACTATTCAATGCCGCATGCAGTTAACAGCAGCGAGGTTTCTGCACCAGTTGCACCTATGTACCATAGAAGCGCCGCAGATAGGTATGGGTGCCTTGGCGTTTAGGGCGTGTGCCTGATAGCAAGTTGTAACAGCAGGTGTAAAACGTATTTTGCAGAATATTCCCAACAAAGTCGTTCATTTTAATATTCACTTTGAATTTTCCTCTGACTGATTCTCAAAAGCTGACTTTTCACCCTGCGTTGCTTTATGACTGTCTTACCATAAGCGCAATTGCACAGTCTACGTTAGAATTTCATATCATCATCACCTCAATGTAACTTATTCCTTCGATTATCATGTCGACTGTCAAATTCATCAACGAAATCATCTAAATATGTTTTTCAGCTTGTACCTTCCAGTTTAAAGTAAATCAATGTTACCCAATCTTTCACTAGTTGCGGAATTTCGGGGAACTCATTTCACTAATTTCGTTTTTGAAAAACGTCTCTGGAATGAAGCGCTGGTGACGGGAAGAGTTACAGCTACCAGCAACAATCAAACGCAGCTTTTTAAGTAGATATAAATGAATGAAACAAATTGTTCGAACGATGTAGACAGCTTCGACTCCTTCCGAAGCAAATTCTTTGTCAAAGCTATTTCATGTTTTAAATCACTTTCACTAAATGAATATGATTTGTGAATTCTTTGAAGTGTGTTTCTGACAGAAATGTTTGACCTCCGGGCAAAGAGTTGAAATACGCGAAAGAATTGCCTCTGAACCATGTCAGAAAAACCGTACAAAATTGTATGAGGTTGCAGGACATGTGGGAAGAATTGAAACTGTTGTCACGAACCACTTAAGTAAGATGTTTCGAAGTAGTGTCCACAAGGCAGCAGAACGCAATACAGCAGCCAGGATAAATTCAGATAAATCAACTGAAACCAATTCTTAATGCTTTCACAAACCTTTTCTCTGCTGGGGCAAGCGACAATTTGCTGAGAGTAGTATAATCCTGTTCCATCTCACACTGAAATGCACGAAAGATCAATCGTCCCACTTCTGCGACTGTATCTTCGTTTCGAAATGAATTTTGCAACACCACGAACGCTGTCAGTCTAAATATCACGCAGGATCCGAGCAAGCACTGGTGTGTGGCGTTATAAATAACTCTAGTTATCAGACCGCCAAAAACAACAACACAGCTTATCATGTAATTGGGAAATATTGAATGCAGGCTAGAGGGTTCCTGAATTATCGTTTAAAATATTGCTGGCCGAAAGTGACCTACAGTAAATGTCAACAAAACGAAACTAAATGGGAAATTACGAAAAAAACTGGGGGGCCAAACGGGGGACCAACCAAAATTTGGGGGGACCATGGCCCACCCAGGTCCCCCTTTAGAATCGCCATTGCACCATTCACGGAATATTTTAGACCAGGGTCTCCAAACTTTTTTGCCCGAGGGCCACACAAGCTATTCCACAACAGTTCGAGGGCCGGACATCTTACGTAATACGACTGTTTTCGGATAAGTCGCATTCTGCCAAATCAACAAGTTTTTCGTAAATATAATATTTTTTCATTTCTGACAAAATGTCTTCGCGGGCCGGATGAAATGTTGTCGCGGGCCGGATTTGGCCCTAGGGGCGGTAGTTTGGAGACCCTGTTTTAGACCAATCAACCTAACATTCAATAAATTGCTTCTACTGTAGTGTGCCTGCGAAGGAATTCAAGTACCGTCATGGCCAACATTGCAACAATAAACGCAACGGAAAAAAAACAATAAAAATCTCGAATTAAAACACTTACTTCTTCTGTTGGTGCAAATCTTCAAAGAACAATTCACGTAATCAATTGTTTACTGATTGAAAATGGTTGAAAAGTTAAAAAACAACCGATCCTCTTCAAACACATAGTTTGCAAACAAACACTACATTGCCGTGAAAAACCACTTGTCCAGGCTAAAACTCACTTGATCTAGTGAAAAATCACTAGGTGTGGCACCAGTGTCCAAAGGCAACCTGCTAGAATTGCAGTACGTTCGAAATTATCCTTCTCACTCTCGAGTGAAAACCAGACACAGGGACACTGATCAGAGTAGCTTTGTCAGGCGAAATGCAGGCTTTCATCGTTTATTATTGTGTGTAACGTCTTCACTTCCATACGCAATGCGCGGGGTTTCAACAAATACACTGCGAGTATTATAAAATTACATCTTGTTGCTCGTTGATATCTCTTAGTGAACTTTCCGGATCTGTCAGCTCTGACTATTTCTTGTTACTGACTAGTGCCTCCATTATTGCAAAACTCTGGCAATCCGGATCTTGTTGTGTTGCACATATTGTCGGATGAAATACAGGGGCGGAAACAGTTCTGGAGAGAGCCTTCTGCTGATCCCATTTACATACTTTGGATTAGTGTCCTATACCTGATGATAAACGTGCGGTGTTGGACACTTCTTACGATTATTCTGTATTTTTCTCCCACAAAAGAAGCACGCGAAAGCGCGGTTAGACACAACAGACACCGAATGTGTCGACAGTATCTCAGAGTTATGACTGGATGCAGTTACCCAGGCAGAAGCTTCTGTGCTGACAAACGCTTCAGAATTCTTTATTGAAGGCGCCTTTTCAAAAGCCCTGTCGATCGTTAGCGTAACTCTTTGAACAGCTGCCGGCTTAAAAGTAGTATAGAAAATACCGTTTGTGAACTCATCCCGTAAGAAGCCATTGCAATGTTGCTTCTTGGCAACGGCTTGAAAGTTGCAATCATTACTGAATCTTCTGAGTTCTTGCAGGAACTTGTCTAAGCTTTTCCCAGGTTTATGTTTTGCTGTAGCCAGCAAACGGTGTGCAAAAACCGTCCTCGGTCTTGTCATGAGCACGCTGTCTAGCTTCTGAAATGCCGCCTCAAACGTTTCGCACTCATCGATGTACTGAGATGTGTTTAACGACTGGAAATTCGTGAACGCTTGCAACAGGTTTACTCTGTTTTCAGCCGTTTCGAATGCAGTAACATAATTTGGAACACTCTTTCCCTGCTGTCAAACTATTGACGTCCACATCTAATATTTGCAGTTTGAGTGTTCCCAACGTTCCAACATCCTGTAGTTGCTAGCATTCACACGATTGATTTTAGCGTTCTGAATTGTCGTAACCTCACAACAACATTGCCACTGCTTTAACTAGCTGAAACTGGACATCTAAGAAATAAGAAATAAAAAGTGAAACGACATGAAGCAAACATGCTCAGACCAACTTTTTTTGATATGGGGTTGTTGTTGGCGCTTTGCAACTACAATGGTCTTGTAGCGCCACGACTGACTTTGCGCAATTTTTGGTTTTCATTTCACTCGGTTTGTTTTTGTGTTCTGGGTCTATTCACCGCAGCTCTTCGCACCCCGTGCATCTAGTGAGAAGGCTGCAGTAACAATGTACAAGATCTTGGTAAGACCCAGCCAAGACTGGAACTCTCGACCTGCCAGTACCGAAGTGGACGCACTTATTACTAGACCGCGGGGTGGTCTCAGACCAACTCATAGACAATCCGGTCCCTGAAACCGAGAAGACTGGACTACTAATCAGCTCGTAAGCAGCGGTCAATTACGGACACACGCACCGCAAATGGCCGCCAGTATCGAACCAAATCACACGACAAGTGTTTTTCGTTTTTTCGCATTATTTTTCATGAATCAAGCACCAGACTATTTGCAAATAGACAGAGGTACATTATTTTGAACCAAGCCACTGAAAAATTATTTTAAACAGATTCAACCCTTTTAGAAATTCATTGAAAAAACGAAGCAAATGCGAGTGTTTTTTTTCGGGGTTTCGTATTATTTTTCAAGATGCAGGCACCAATCCATTTGCAAACACACGCAGGTCCGTAGTTTTGAAACAGGCCGATGAAATTTTTTTTGAAAACTAGTGTTTCAAAATGAATAGAGTGCGGTTTCAAACGTGAACGGCAAGACGTGTTTGATTACTACGCGCGAAATGAAAAAACATTTTGTTCGCCCTGCAATGCTTCACTGCATTTTAGTGTGAATACTTAAATAATAAAGTTTAGGTGTTGCAACTGCACAAGAGTGATTGATTTAATAAAAAAATCCGTTGAAGAATAAACGGGTTCAACAGTTTTTTGTGCCTTTTGTCCTTTTTTCAAGAACCAACCACTAGACAGTTTGCAAATAGGCGCAGGAGCATTATTTTGAAAGAAGGCAATAAAAATTATTATTTTGAAACAAACCGAGAAAAATTGAAACAGATCAACCTTTAAAATATCTATTGAAAAATCAAACGGGTTAGAATTTTTTTCTTCTGCGTTTTCTATTATTTTTCATGAAGCAAGCACTAGACCATTTGTAAACAAACACATGTACACAGTTTTGAAACAAGCCAATGAAAAATAATTTGAGAATTATGGTTTCAAAATCAACACAGTGCTATTTCAGAAAATCTAAATGTTGTATTTGGTTGCAACGCAGGATAGCCTTACCTGACACAGCTAACTGCCACGATTTCAGCTCTAACTGGAATGAATTATATCTGACACCTGGTACCGCTGCGACATCTAGCGTAAGGTGCAGTGCGCACTTTAGAGCGAATAACGTCAAAGCATAGCGCGAAGTGTTGCTTTTAATAAAGAAATCAACACAGCACGATTCGGTATCAAAATACTGTACCTTGACAAATTGAAATAAGACGTGCTGGACGCAAACCACCCATAGTGTGGAACCACAATCACAAGAGGGTCTACAACATAGGGTTGTATGAACATATTGCGGTTTGTCATCATAAAACATTGACAAGTTGGTGTTGAAATAAGAAGAGTCTTTTATAGTTTGGACGTCACATACTTGTGAGGGTTGCTTTCAACAGTTATTTGGAGTTGAAAAAGCATGATAAGTTAATTTGGCGTCTCAAGACATTACTTTAGATATTTTGTCAAAAACTTGTGGTTGTGATGTAACAGACCTATTCCGCACGTTCGCTTGTAACTTGACAGGCAAAACCGCAAAGGTCAAACCGCGAACGCAAATACACAACCAGTACCAAACTGCAAAGTTCTCAGGGGTATTTTGACGTCATATCCCGAAAAGCGCGACGTCGAATCTCGAAATCGTGTGACAAGTTAACCTGCTGTACTACTATTACAACAACCCAAGATAGAACAAAAGCAACAAAGTAAATCTTTGCCGAAAACAAGCCTAACATCGGGATTTTTATTAAACTGAAGTCGAGCTTCATCGGTTTTGTTGAATTTAATTAAAATTACCTAGCTGTAGCTCAGTTGTTTTAAGCAGAATTCAATGGTAGAGTCTGCCAGAAGCAAATCAGCAGCCATGCATTATTCCGTGAAAGTAGCTGTTGCTAATTCATACTTAAGAGGTCAATGTGGAAAATCCGTTACTTTGGCAATAGTGACCAACTTCACAGTTCAAAGCCTGTAGACAACCTTTTGGCTACTTACCACCCTTCTGCAATGACCGAAGAGTGGTTGTGTTAAAATTGTAGGCCTACATCAAATTGGAGCTGCAAAAAGAATTATTTGAATGTAAAACATCCTCCAGGTGAAACAGGTGTTTCTGCATGCACTCAAAGTATTTTTATTCTGTACTCACCACATTTGGTATAGATTTCCATCAGGCAAAATGTTTTCAAAGGTCAGAAACAAATTCCATTAATACTGTATTTACAGAGTTTTCAATGATCACAATTGCCCACAGGAAAAAAGCAAGTGGAAGTGAAACGTTATCTGTGAGTGTCACGAGTACATTCATTTAGTAGTAACTATGCGATAAAATCTACTACGCCAAAGGTTGGCCGGAAATGTCGTACTGACTGTGGAATTATTTTACGCATTTCCCATTATTTCGTCAGAAATGACAGGAAGTGAGAACATGCAGAGAACACGTTCTGTTGGTGTTTTGTGGTTAGATATTTGTTTGAGCAAAATGGTTGATGCAAGGCGCTGCAAATATTTCTAGTTTGTGAAGTGGTGTTTAGAAGAAAACCTGCAACTGATGTTCTGCTTTCCAATAAGGAAAGACATATAAAAAAAGCTGAGAGGAAAGAGAAAATACTTTCAATATTTAGATAATTGCTGTTGTCGACAAAAAACGAAATGTTGAGGGTACTTAAACTTTGTGGCTGATGCTAATTTCATCTGTTTTAGACTAAGTCAAGTGGCGATGGGATGAAATATGTTACGAACGTTTTGCGAAGGGAACAAAGTTCTGAGCAAATCAGGGAGATCTTCGCGTGAACTATTCAATGAAAAAAACGAGACAATATCGCAAAAGTGCCTTGTGCGGATTAGCCGTTTTCTGAGTTTGTTTTATTTTTAATTTTGTCGCATTCCTTTGTACACAATAACTAAATTTAAGTGCGGTAGCGCAAAGCAATTTATTCTGCTGAGTGGCTTGGCAAAATAGACTAAATATTGTAATTGTTTCAAAAGAGAATGAAGGGGAAAACAATACCGCAATGTGTTGAGAGTTTTTTGCACTGAATCTTTGTTTTGAAAACAAAGACGAAGTAGTTCAAGGACGAAGTAAGATCAATTTCATGAGCACCATCAAATGAGTTCGCCTGCATTCATTTTTCTTAAATGAACAATAAATCCAAAATTGATAAGCTTCAATCTTCTATTTTTCTGTTGTGAATTGAAAGTAAATATAATTTCAAACACACCAATTATGTATTCACCTTATGTTTCTTAAAAAAGGGTTCAAAAAGTTAGTTTATTTGCATTTGAAATTAGGTGCACTTTGTGAAAGCGCAGACGTTCAGATCTTGCATCCGATGACACGACAATATTGCAAGCTTCCCGGCACTTTCACGCATTGTCATGATTTTCCGGTTTTCATTGAAAACCACAATAAGCTTCAAAAATTTCTTTTGGTCGCACTTTGCCTGAAGTGTTGTTAGCAAAATTAACCTAACGAAAACGAACAGCTATTCAGCAGATGTTACCACTTCGACCTTTCACCGCAAGACAGGAACCGGTTAAAACACAAAAATATGATGCATGGATATTTCCTTCTCATCGAAAAATGGGTTATTTTATGCGCACGTATTATCAACCTGATAAAAGCAGGCGTGCGCTGACGAGGAAGCGTTAGCGAGATTAACATATGTACTCCAACAACGTGAGATAAAACCACTGACTCTCTTTGCCTGATGCATTGTGTGAAATGAAACGGTTCCTATTGAAACGTCTTCTGTGCGTCGCTAATATATTCGTCACTTGCCAGAAATGAAAGCACAATACCACCACAAATCTAGGGACCTCATGCAGCAAGCCCAGGCAATGAAATACTCGTACCTGGACTCCTGATTCGCTAATGTGGCATTGCTATAGTTTACCTTTAGGTACATTTTTGGCAGGTCATTCAATTTCCTGTTTAATATATCTCCTTTGCTGCTGATGTCAAATGTATAAACCCCGAGACCAAAAAAGACGTCAATTTATTCGTTGCGAACAGCGATTAGCAAACGTGTTTTTTTAGTAAATGCGTAAAACCATTGTTGGGCAAAAGCCATTTACTTCAGCAGTTAAAACCCGCAGGCATTTGCTCTGGGCACTTGCAGCAGTGCTGCAGACTGCGACGAGCTGAGAAAGATGATCGAAAAAGTTCATAGAAAAGAAACTACAAAATTTGCTGAAACCCAACATCCATGTGGAAGTCTTTTGTTCTTGTCACAGACAGGTACACAATACTGCATTTCACACTGATCCAAAGCAAATCCATGTCAGATATAACTGAATGTTGATGCTGGCATACGCTTCGCAATGGCCTCTAAAAATTGAATGCACCCTGTCGTATGGTGTGTGCAGCTGTTATAGTTGCAGCACGACTGTAATCGTCATGGATATTCATAGGAAACGTTTTAGATTATTTTTGAATTGTCAAGAGAAACATCAGTTTGTGCTGTTTCAAACAAAATCGATATTTTATCATTTCAGTAGCATAATCCTATATGAAACGAATTTTTCCAGCCTTATTGAAAGATCATCACAATACCTTATTGCGAAAAGTAGATATTGTGTGAAAAGAGGTTCGCGTTTCGTGTTGACCAGCTTTGAGATGCCAATTCGAAAAATCTGTTTCAAAGCTGCAATTTATAATAGAGTGTGAGATGATTAGCAGGCTAGCATCGCCATACCGAACATCACTGCGAATTAAGCTGAACGTATTATGTTTCACACAGAACATACAATACACAAATGCGATGGATTTTCGAGATAATGTGGTTCATGAATCCCTCGAATTGAAGTTTTGAATGGGTAAACTTGCTGTCGGGTTTTCTTAAGCCTTTTATCGTAGTATCAACGAAACGTTCTTTGCTAGAATTATGTATTTCTCTGTATAATGAGTTTTCGGCATAGCCATTTTGAAACACAATTTGTTCAGAATCATAAAAATTCAACGCCAACTTACATTTTACCGACTGTTGGCTATTGTGAACTAAGTTAAAGGAAAATGTGTAAGCATTTGATTTCAACATGAAACAATTAAACAAACTCTTGCAAGATGGTAGTAGAAAAAAGAGCGATAACAGTTTGATATGCATTAGTAACTTGCCATTGCCAAAACGGTATCACAATCTTACAGTCTAGTTATTGAAATATTCATTCAAATGAAATATTTTTAGCCAGGCAATCATGCTCTTGTGCTCACATTGCGAACAAACCCAAAATCAGTGACACAGGCGATTTTTTTCTTTCAAAATGCAAGAACACGGTTTGTGGCTTGATTGATAACCAAGAATATTTTGCCTGGTTCGAACTCGTTTGAAAGAGCTGTAAACAACTTTTCTTCACTGTATATGATTAAGCTGATTGGTTTGATAGGTTGAATTATTAAATCATTTCACATCATTTGGCGGATATTGAGCTACACGCTCGTGGTCTTACGTCCCGGTTTACAGGAAAATGCGAAATTTTTATCCATTACCTCAACTGACAGCACATCAGTTGAGTTTTCAGAACTGTGATGATGGGTAAAAATGAAAGCGTCAGGTGTCATTTTGTGTTTGCAGTACTGTGACCTGTGTAAGGGCGGATATGACGCTCTGCATTTCTCTATTTGCAGCCAAACTCAGCGGTGGGTTTCTGCCAGCAGATACTCCACATGGAATAAAAAAGTGGAAATTACGAGCTTGGTTTGTTACTAATGAACTGTAGTACAGTACATAAATTATATGAACCGGTTTTGTTATAGCACCTGCTGTTTTCTTCCTTGGTTCATTGGGTGCCAAAAGACAAAAGAGGCCAGGTTTTTGACAAGCATTAAGTAAAATGACTACTCAAAATTGTACAAGGTCTATGGCTAACATAAAATAGCCTTTGACAAACATACCAAAACGATGAAAGGAAAATTATGCCAAAGACAGAAATGCAAAATTGAGGTCATTTAAGTTACGTATACTGCTTACAAAGACAAGCTTTGTGTTTTGAATTGCTGATATTTCCAAGTATTGCTTTATTTTTGACTGAAATCGGATTGTACATGATCCGAAACATCTCAATAAAATATGTATACAGTAGTTTTGAAGACTTGCTTGATGTAATGAAACTGTTGTGTCTATCCATAGGCGTACGGGAAGGCATTTTACTGGGGGCGGAAACAATTTGCCCTGAAAAGAACAATTTGCCCTAAAAATAAACAATTTGCCCTGAAACTAACTTCTTAGTTTATTCCGAATTGGGTCTGAAACCTCTTGTAAATCTGGTCTATACAGTTGAATTCGTTCATAACGGCTTCGCATGTAACGTCAATTCGTCTACAACGTTGCATTTTGTTCAGTCCCGATGGCATCTTCTACATGCGTTTCAATTCGGCAATAACGTTCTTTATGCAATCGCCTAGAGGTGCTGTCATATACAAATTCTGTAGTTACCTTGCTTGTTAACACAAGAGGGTGAAGTTCCTTGCGTGTTGTGTTCTCCCAGACAAGAAACTTTGCGGTAATTGCCTTTACTAGCTGAAGTATATAGTATTGAAAATTTTTTCACGTTACCCTGAAAAACAGAGTTTGAAGTGAAATTTTCCACTGTATTGAATGTATTTTTCACCATTCAGGATTTTTGAGCAACTTGCGTTTGCCCTCAAAAACAGAGTTTGCCCAGAAATTTTTCACTGCGTTCAATATACTTTTACATTCAGGAATTTTGAACATCTTGCGCTTGCCCTGAAAAACAGAGTTGCCCTGGAATTTTCACTGTATTAAAATAATTTTATCATTCAGGATTTTTGAGCAACCTCACTGCGCTTGCCCTGAAAAACAGAGTTGCCCTGACGTTTTTCACTCTTTTGAAATATTTTTTATCATTCAGGATTTTTGAGCAACTTGCGCTTGCCCCGAAAACAGTTTGCCCTGAATTCACTCTATTGGATATACATTTTTTATCATTTAGGATTTTTGAGCAACTTGCGCTTTCCCTGAAAACAGAGTTTCCCCAAAATTTTTCAAGACAGGGGGGGCGCCCCCCACGACATCCCGCCTCGTACGCCTATGTGTCTATCCCAATTTTATGCTCCAAAAACTAGCTAATGTTAAAGTTTTTGCTTCCATTTGGCTACAGATCATTTCACGCTATTTTTAGAAACCTTAAAGAACTGTCTGTTTGTAAATGTGCACATTTTGTGGAAAACAACTAAAATTTTATATGGGAGTTGACTGCGGGTGGATTTGTTTATAATCACGTTGGTGTAAAACACTAATTCACTGCCATCATTATTGTCTTTCACCTGTGTCGAACATCCACTTTTTACAACTACAGGGTGTAGGTCTAATTATCAAGCCATGATATGCACAGCTTAAATACAAAAACATAATGCTGAACGCAGAATTAAAAAATCATTCTCAGATTTGGTTGACACATTGTGCGTGAAATATATCACAGTCCATTATTTGAATGCATTAAATTTTGTGGATTTTTCAAGGACTTTGGATAGAAATAGATGTTTCCACGCATTTTCCATAACATCTTGTAATGACAACGTTTTGAATTGGAATTGAGCAGAAAGCTAACACCAAGGCATAAACGGAGCTATACCATGAGTCTACTTGGTTTCATCTCCTGAAATTCATTTCCTCCCGCTGGACACTTCTAGACAGAACACAAATCCAATATGGCATCATGGCAGCTATTACGGAAGGCGATGTTGTAATCAGCCGTTTCTGGAACACTTAAAATGGTCGAATGCTAAGATAATTCAAAAAAATTAAAATTGTGTAAGGCATAACCAAATGTCAGCAATGGATTGTTTGAAGCAATGCTCAACTTGCAAGCAAAGGTACGTTTAGGCTCTTTTTGTCCAATAACGTGATGCTACGTTCGTGTATCAAAACGCCACCCAAGCTGCATGGAGATACTCTCCACCCTGTAATACTGCATGTAAAGTATTTCGTTGGAGCTGGCTCAATTCCATCTAACAACCACGATCAGAGAACAGTTTGTACATTGAAAGGTTGTTTCAGAAGGAAATTATGTCTGTTGGTGGGAAATTTTGTTTTGACTGGTAGACCTGATCCCCAGAAGTATTTGCTGAGTTCCCTAAATTTTCTGAAAATCATAGGAATTTCCGTTAGGTAGTACAAAAGATCTGCGATTGTTTTGTTATTTGATAATAGTTTGGATAGAGCACCTGAAGCATGATGCTTGAAATAATCTCTGCTTGAAACGCTTTAAGCAAAGCAGAGCACCAACTGTTTTTCTTCCAAGTAACAAAACGCAGATTCGAAATGGATTTGAAATTTTTATCAAGTGCTGTGTACTGATATTGATTGGATGACTAAGCCTTGTATCGTGGATGAAAATAGGATATGAAAATAATGTAGAAGTGATAAGCGTGTAACATTTGGTCACGATGCTCTGTGAACAATGATGATAGCTTTGGATTTTCATAGATCAACAACGAGTAGCTTGCACAATTCTTCATACGGTGGCGATAATCGAATGATTGTCAGTCAACACTGGCTTAGCTAGCCCAAAATGTTTGGGAGCACAAAAAGAATTTGGGCAGACCAAAATGCTTGATTTCAGGCGAATGACACTATTTTGTTTGGGATACCGCCTTTCAAAGCACAAAATGACTATATATGCTAAAAATTTATGGGGGGGGGCTTTGGTCCCTGCGCCCACCTGCTCCGCCTATGTCAGCAAACCCTGCAAAAAGTCACGTTATTAACTGTGCACGTAACAGAAAGCAGATATCGTTTGTATAGGTAACTTCAGGCAAGACCATTTAGCGTAAATCCTTTCATAAAACAGCTTTTAGGAACTAAAAAGTAGTTTTGCGGCAGTTGAAAACCACTTTCGTTATACAAGTTTTGCGATTAGGAGAAATTCGCGTCGTAGAATTTGAAGAATCGATTCCAGACAGGCATGTATTTTAACAAACTCACAAATGACGTTGGGTTCAATTGATCCCATGAGAGTTTGGTGAAGGGATGGTCTGAACTATAAATTGGTTTCTGCATGCTTGTAGACAATGAACTAGACAAAGGCGTTCTAATAAAACCTAAAAATATCTCGTAGACAAGGTGATTGCATTCAACTCAATGAATGTAGTCAGCTTACAAAGAAAAGAATTTTCGAAGTTATGAAATGCGGCATTTGATGCGAAATTGCATCTAGAATAAAATGAAAGCATCTACTTTCATCAATGATTTTATTTCTCAATTTTTGAAACAAGCTGCTTTTATTTGTAAAAGTTAAAATGGAGCAAAATGATTGTATATCAAACATTGCCTACACACATTTCGAAAACGATGGTGATGGAGCATCCCATGATTACGCCAGCATTAAAGCAAATTTTGCGCTTTTGCCGAAGACGATGCCAACCCCTGCAGGTTTGCTGATTCCTTCATTTGATTTCACAATGCATTTGCTGTTGTTTTCTAAAAATTTCAAATCTTAGAAAATGATCGTTAGCAAATCAACATCAACGCAATTAACGCTTGTCTCCAGTTGTTTCCTGTGAGAAAAGGTTTTACTTGCATTGAGGAAATATATGCTTCATGAAATTGTGATTCATGCAATAAATACCTTTTCCATTAATTTTGGCTGCAAGATAAATCTGGCTTTGCCTTGGAAGATGCGTTGTAAGCACATGCACTACATCTATTAAAATTTCATGCTCGATTGTAAATAACACAATTTGCTGTGCATGCATCTCTTTTAGAAATCAGAGATCTTAAACTTTCATAAACTTTCAATGTTTGCAAAGGCGTGTTACTTGAGCTTTCCAGACAACTTTGGCTTTTCCTCATTTTGTCATAAGGAGACTTTGCGATTTCCAACTCATTGGTAATATAGCAGCGTTTTCGCAAATGATGTTTGCTTGACTTCATCAATCCGGACAGCTGGAAAATCTTGCACTTTGTTTTGAAATGAAGTCTGTGGAAGTTGTAATGGCCAAACAACTATTTCTGTTTTACAATAAGAAAAAGCATTACAAACAGATAAAACTATGGTTATATGTAAGTGTTAATCAAGCGTAATTTTTACATAAAAATTTACTGGTTGTTTTTTATCAAACATAATTTGTAAAACCCTTGCAAACAAATGTACGACTAGACACAATTTGTGTTGCAATGTCGTTGATGTGAGCAAATAAGAAAGAGCTTGTTATCCTTTGTCTTGTACTACAGAAGCTTGATCAAATTATTTTTAATCGTGATCTGTGTTAACGTCAAAAATGAAAATCGTGGCGACATAACATCAGGAGCATTAAGTGGTCAGAACAAAGTCAATACCGTTGCTCCTTTACTGATTCAACGTTTGATCAAACGACAGGGAACGAAGGAACAAGTCTGATGAAACAACCAAAAATTGGGCAAGGCAATGTCATGAAACTCATGGGAGTGATACTTGTTGGGATGCTGGCTTTGCTGTGCCTAACGATTGGTTTTGGTGTTCTTAAACCGAAGGTGATGGTCAAAATTTGTAATTAGCTTGGAGAATTTAGAAAAGTTAGCAAAGACCTGAGCACTAAGTGCAACAAAACTTGACATCGTTGATGCCTATGACGGATTGTACTATATTTTGTAGATGAGCACCTTTAAATTGCAGTACTAATTTTGTAATTACTGCGCATAACAATGTGCAAAACAAGTTGGTACATGTTCCTAAAGATGTTTCAGATAATCAAAACATGAATTCTCAGTTAATCGTTTATTTGTAGCTAATAGTTTTCACATGGATATTTGGGCTAAGCAATATACAAAACATTAGATTTTGTTTATTTAAAAATACAAACAATTTCAAAGGTTTGCGTCACTGATACGTTAGCCTCTTTAATACCATTAGATATCAAGTGGTGAAATGGCATGTTTAGTTAAGTTTCTTTTAAAAACCAAGACAAGTGGCGCAGTCGTCCTATTTCTGTAACAACTTACAGAAGAGTTTGTTAAAACTTTTCAAATCGATGTGCTTTCAACATTCTGAACTATTTTTTCGCTATATTGGTTTCGCGTTTCTGCGACAAACGTTAGTCGCCAGCCGAATATCCTGCTTCTTGCATGGACGCAAAACGTCATGGAATGGATTCAGGAATTATCAAGATTCAACCGTTGCATTCAACTCCATTCGAGTTGGTCTCTGAGATCATGAATTGTCTGAATATTAAAAGTGAAATATACCTTGCTATTAATGCTGGTTAGTTCATTCAAAATTTAAAAGAAGCAGGTTGTTGCCAATTTCAAAGCAACGCGAAGGTTATTTCTAGAAGACAGAAAAAAGTCGAATTTAAGCATTTTACGTGTATATTCAGTTTAGCAAAAAATCCGCACATCTAAGCTTGTTTTGATGGAAAGAGAACCTACAGTGACAGAATTGGTTTGTTTGTTAACTTTTGGATCGAAACTGATTTGCTTAAAATGAGTTGTATTGATTTCATGTAGATTCATAACAACCTTTCGAAAAGAATCATTAACCTGATCCGTCCTCCAGGTGTACTGCGATATGTCTGCGGCCGGAGGAGGCTGGACTTTGATTGCATCCATTCATGAAGATGATATCAATTCCAAATGTTCTCCCAACGACAAGTGGTCCTCCGCATCCTACGATTACGACATGTCCTCTTCGTACCGCAACTGGGACAATCTACTCACATTCGGTGAAATCAACGCTGCAACAAGTGCCGATTTCAAAAGTCCAGCCTTTTACAATTTACCGGTATTTCATTACAGGATTTCAATTTTATCGTTTGAAAAAGAGAATTGCTGAATTTTTTTGTGTAAATATTATTATGCTCTTCATAAATATATAGGATTGATGCTTCCATTTGGAAAACATACTTTGATTTCTATGGTGGTATAAAAAAACACTGTTTCGCCTGTCTTCTTGTATCCGTAGTATCGTACGTATAACGTGCAAGGCTAAATGGGCCAAGCTTCCTGCACAGACATTATAGGGTGTTTGTCAGGTGTATATTTTATCCTAAGTAATGCTGAGATACAAAGTATTTTTTCGTCTGGCGAAACAATACCATTTGCAGATTTTAGATTTAATCAACAACAAAGGATATGTAGTATGCATCTACCGATTAAAATTTGCATTGCATAGTAACCTATTGTTTGGAGCTTTAAGTCATTTTTCTTACCTTTTCTCTTGAGTTTGAAAAAATACAATTAGCTACGAAAATAGAGCTACGGTCTGCTTTTCATGATGTGTAAGGAAACGACTTGACATGTCTCCAAGTTAAGTCATGCCTATGGAATTTCAGAACCAAGGAAGAATCTAATTGGTGAATAAAATCTACGGAAAAAACTTTTGCTTCTAACACCGTGCCAATAAAGTGATGCGTGTTGGCGCAAACATTAAACAGTTTCGTGCAAATTAAAGTTAAGGCGCTGGGACGTATCAATGCTGTGGTAACTGATGAAGAAATCGCATGCAGCAATTCATCACTGTATGTTACGAAAAATGACAAATATTCGCCACTTCTACGAACAGTCAACTGCTTTGATATTGTCATTGTTAAAAGTTGTTTTAATTCTTACAGGCCTCAGATCTGATGGTATGGCACGTTCCCAACAACGTGCCTATGTATTCAGCAGCGAGGGAAGCATTTTTCAAATATTACACTAACACAAAATTTCTGAAAAATTACGGATCAACATTGCAATCAATGTACATGAAATATGCTCCTTTAAAGAAGATCAAAATCGAAGGTAAATATTTTCTGTAGGCAATTCTTGTAGGTTTGTGGCTTTTGCACCACCTGCTGGTTAGGAATTTGTTTGTCTCCGATAGTTGATCTTAGTCCAGTCTGATGAGATCGATCTTGTGCGGTATTTTACATGTCAAACGGAGTTAAACTTAAAGTCTATCGAAGTAGAATGGTAAGACACAAAGCAACAACCATTGATTTGAAAGGTCTTTTTGGGTATTAAAAAATTAATTTCATCGTCACTGCAAGTCGAATGATATTAGTAGTATGCCGTTCACGATTCTTTTTTGTGCCAAATTTGCTGCTGACAATCAGAAAAGCAGTGGTTTGCCGAATCCTACATTATTATGTGATTAAAATCATCAATGATTCCATCATCGCTGCTTGTTATGCATATTCTACCGTATGTGATTGTTGTGTCTGGTTGAGTGCATGGAAATGCACAGTGGAGGCAGTTTTACAGACATTGCATAATTCACCTGAAAGTAAATCAAAATTTAACACCACAATAAAGAAATGACTGGCATTGAAAAGGAGAGATCTGCACATTTCCGAATAGGTCTTTTCATAGTAAACAATTTGAAATTCTCTATCTCTCCCATTGTCTTCCCTGATATCAAGGATGCTAATAATCCAAATAAAGTTGCAGCGTTCTCTGCGACGTCTGCAAAGAAAGGAATATTAGCGTAATTTTGAAAATGCCTCTGATGAGTTTTTTTCTGTTAGCGTTGCAGTGACAGACCAGAGATACACGTTTTTGAAGTAAGTCAAAGCTAAATTTATTTGCGAATGGACGAAAGTCAAATTGAAGTAACGAAAACTTAGAGAAGACCAAACGGAAATTTTGCTGGTTTCAAGCGCATTTTTTGCGGATATACTTGTAGTAATTGCAGTATTGTTGCAAATAACCACGATGACGCACATTTGCACAAGTTTGAAAAGTTAGAAATCAATTAAACAAAGCTTCAAATGGTTTTGGTTTGTGTTTCAGACATTACACCTAGGATTTTGACATGTTTGTCCAAAAATCCGACGTTGCGATCGTTGATGTCGAGCAGCAATTCATTCAAAAAATATGAGCCAGAAAATGCCGTAAGTACATCACCGGGAAACACAGGTTTTACTGTTTTTCGTTAGTGTAACTGTTGAGAACAGTGAAAGTCACAGAAAAAATAAACTTCAATTTTAAAAGCACACGAAAGTCCTTTGAAAACTAGTGGTTCAATAGTAACTCGTCCAGCTCATTGTGTCCTGTTTCAAAATCGATATTTGATGTCAAAACACTTGTTGAGATTTAGTAGCATCAATGTTTCATTACACGCAACCTGCAATAAACACTTCAACAGCTCGGGTCCGTTTAACGTGGTTCACAGATCTTCCTATGAATTTCCCAAACCTTTTCCAAATGCAGCTTTACAAAAAAACCACAGTGTTGCGCACAATCCACTAATGATAGAAATATCCAGGTCCATACTGCAGGGTTCTGTTTGGTTGTTGATTGCATGCAGTATAATTAGTAACAGCAGTGTCATGAGAATCGATAAGGATGTTTATGTTGTCGCAGCGCTCGCGTTTTCGCGAGCTATGGACAACTACAATTCACAAGATTTTAAACGCCCACTTGACAACCTCTCGCTAATGTTGATTGTTAATACCTGAAGATGTATGTACATCAGCTACTTTGTAGCCTTGAAATCCTTGCAGAAATTACTTAGGGAGACAGTAAGGTTTTGAAAAAAAATGTTTTTTTTCAAACGAGTCAAGGTTCAAATTGCGATTCCGTCGTCGAGTACAGTTTCCGAAAAATAATAGAAACAAATTAACATTTGCCCCAGCGCGCCTAAGGG
>Ga0210059_1003996_pt1 | contig 23755 bp, 14 predicted proteins | sample Ectturendosymbi2_FD_188042 | JGI IMG/M metagenome (GOLD analysis project Ga0210059, IMG submission 188042) | Ecteinascidia turbinata endosymbiont from Florida, USA - Sample 2 (SPAdes) (version 2) | ecosystem: Host-associated > Tunicates > Ascidians > Unclassified | place: Key West, Florida...
CCGACCAGTTTACTCAGACCTGCCAAATACCTTGCAAATTTTTTTCAAGTGCCACGTTTCCGACTGTCGACAGCAGTGCAACAGCATTAACTGCTGCCTGTGACGTAAATCGTACTATATTCGGCCCTCCAGTGGCCAGACAGTCGTGAATTCGCTCCTCGGGTCAAAACGTTTGGCCACCCTGCAGAGGTGTAACGAGGTTAGATGGGGCCCGGGGCAAGAAGCAAGTTTGGCGCCCCAATTTTCGAACCTGGGGTCTTTCGGAAGCAAATGTACTGCGTTAATGAAAGTACTTGTGACAATGTTGGGACTTTTCGCGCCTCACGCAGTCATTCGGGGCTCCCACAGTGATTTGGCGCCAGGGAAATTGTGCCCCCCTTGTCCCCCCTCCTTACGCCGCAGTACCCCTGATTTACGTTAATTGGATAGACAGTCACAGCCGAGTCGAAGATGGTGTCACATTTGTGAGCTGCAGGATCAACCGTTTACTTTTGCAGACGATTTGGTACTGCTAGCATCTTCTCAACAGGGTCCACAGCATGCACTCGATCGGTTTTCCGCTGCGTGTGACCGAGCCAGAATGAAATCAGTACTAAAAATACCGAGGTATTATGTCTTTCTATAAACCAAAGCCAGTGTTTGCTGCCAGTGAGCGGAATACACTGCAGCAGGTGGAGAAGTTCAAGTACCTAGGGGTGGTATTCACGAGTGACGGAGATTGCTAAAGCTAACGCAGTTCTGCGTGACCTTTATCGCTCTGAGGTCACAAAACTGGAGGTTTCAAACACCGCAAAGCTGTCAGTTTTTAAATAGGTCTTTGTTCCCATCCTCACCTATGATCCTGAATCTTGGGTAATGACCGAAATAATATTATCTCAGGGGCAAGCGGCAGAGATGGGATTTTTGCGATGAGTCCATGGCGTGTCCCTTCGCGATAAAGTGCGTAGCTGTGACATCCGCAGAGCCCTGAATGTCGAACCACTTCTCCGAATTGAGGGCGCACAGATATATTGGTTTGGTCATTTGTCCAGAATTCCCCACGAAGGACTGGCGAGGCAATTTCGGCTGGCTAAACCCACGGAAAATCGGTTCAGAGGTCATCCAAAGGCCTAGGTGGAGTGACTAAATCTCCGACCTTGCTAGGTCTCGTCGTGGTGTACAGCCAGCAGAATCATCTGAAATTGCTGTTGGCCGTTAGGCATTGCAAGTCCTGCTGGCCCCGCAACCTTCACTAGAGGAAAAGCGGGCACGAAACTGAATGAAATGAATAACATTTACGTCATTTTGTTTATTCACAGGTGTTTAAAAGTGCTCGACTAGCGAGTGAACAAGTTCCTTAGATGGCTAGAAATGATTAATACGAACGTAGAGACGGCTAGAAATGGTTTGCCGATAATTCATGATACCTTTCTCAGGAAATAAAGATGCCAAAGCTGTTTCTAGTAAGTTCAGGTAGCGCCGTTGTTGCGTCAGCGTTATAATGCGGCCCGCGGGTTACCATATAAGACCTCATGTGGCCCACAGCGCAAGTTGAGTTTGAGACCCTTGTTTTAGACTATAAGCAATGCAGCTTCGTCCTTGGGAGGTCTGCAGCCTAAATGACTCTTGATGCTTCGCAACATCCCACTCCCTCATGCATGTTAATTTGTTAACGAGCTTGCTTGAGCTCCTCACGAGAGCCCACAACTACGATATTTTCATGCATGATGGTGCTCCCTCATGTCATCGAACCAGGATAGTGAATAATTTTTTGGAGCAAAAACGTATTCAGCGGTTGGAGTGGCCAGGAAATAGTCCGGATGTGAATCCTACAGAAAACTTATGGAACTTTATTATGAAGAAAGTTTCAGAAAAGCATCCTTCAAATCTTGATGCACTTCAAACAGCAATTAAAGAAGTTTGGGTATAGACATCACTTCGGATTATTGCTGCAAACTGATAGACAGCATGCCACTCCACCTGCAAAAAGTCATCAGAAACAAGTGTGGCCGCACAACATATTAAGTAAAACCGTATTTTTTCAAATCTGCGTAAGCTTGTTACGTTTTCAATTACGTTACGTAACTAATAAATTATGAAATACAAAAAATGTGTGAATAGATTGGGTGAAACAAAAGTTGTGGCGGTTTGCACAAAGAATTATCACAAAATGCAAAGTGTCCCTAAACTTTTGTCACAGGCTGTAACATATCAAGCAAACATGCTATAAAGGGCTTAGTCTTCAGCAATTACCTAATTTCAAACAAGGAAAATGACTTCTTTAAAGTTGTTGAGGGGCGCTTTCGCACATAATTTTTGCCTTTTTGAAAAACATAAGACTTGTTTTAAATCTTGTTAAATGTGTTTCTAGAGTGGTTCATAAGATTTTAACAAAACAACGCAAAAACCAAGTGCAAAACTCTCGAAGGGGCAGGGGCGAGGCTGCCTCTACTTTGCCTCCCTGAACACAATGAATGTAATACAGAACTGTAACGGTAAGAAAACCGCTTGTGCTTTGTTTGGAATTTCAGCTGGTAAGTATTCACAGTAGGCCAAATGTTTACAAGGCTGACGTATTCTCTGCATCAATGGGCAGCGCTCACATTTTCTGCTGGTAGTGTATTTTCTGCGATAACATCGATCGAAACTGTATCGTAGAAACCAGATAAAAAATATGGCGGAGATAGCGTGAACTTTACAAATCTATCCTTGTTTCGACTTTGCTGACTTGACACCAGGGCCGGCGCTAGGTGGTTGGGGCCCCCCTGAACCTGGACGTTGGGGCCCCCAATATATAATACATTGCATTTAACACATAGTATTGACGTGAACAAAAACATCGATTTATTTTAACAAATGTTTATAACAGCATTTTCTACAGCATCAACACAACGTATAAAGCTGACAAACTTAAGCATTTGCTATGTTTCAAGCTAGGAAAATTACTTTTCCAAGTTTACAAAAATGCAAATGTTTTTGTCAACTCAAACATATCACATATTTTAGCAGTTTCACTTTCAATAGATATCATTGCCACATTTGTAAGTTTTTCATTAGTCGTAGTTGATCTGCGAAACGTTTTTATTAGCCTCAACTTGCTGAAGCTCAGTTCAGCAGTATTGCGCATAGCAGTGATCGGCAAACTTTCATTAGAATGGCCCCAAGCCCCCTTTCTATGGGCATCCGCAGTAATTTTTCCAGGGGGGGCAACGTCGACATTTTGCTTATACTTTTCAGGTTGCTGATGATGCAATGCAAACGGACGTTTACAAAGCGCTTTACCCTTTCTTCACAAAAAAATTGCTCCATTTTACAGCAACAGTAACAAAAAATTCGTTTCGTTCGCAGCAATAGTCAGGTATATTGCGATAAAATACAAAATAGAGTATCTGCAGGGTACTTTTTTACGAAGAAGCAAATTGCCATGGTCTTCAACAAAACCACAATTATGTATATATTTTACCTAGCAAGACTTGCCAGCATCACTTAGGAACAGGAACTAGAAACGTCTAAGACAGGGGTCACCAACGTGGTGCCCGCGGGCACCAGGTCGCCCGCCGGCCTGTTCTAAAACTAATATTCACATTAACGAATATAAATACTAAAATAATTGAAGGTAAATTGAGCAAAATTTTTATTTCAGAAGTGCGTATATCAAACCAGTAGCCCTTCACATTAATCGGTACACAAGAAGTAGCTCGGAGTTTCAAAAAGGTTGTTGACCCCTGGTCTAAGATCTCGCCCAAGGCAATCAAACGCCCTTTTCAATAAATCCTTGCTTGTGTTTACTGACTTTTTCACGATGAACGCTCATCCATATAAACCGGACAAGCGTTCAGTCTCACACTAACAATGGATTTTTCAAACTTATGATTCTTCTTTTTGCACAGTAGGCTACAAAAGTATGGCTAAATGTGGCTATCCACTATTAGAACTCACTGTCTCCCTGCATTACTTGCGTTCAACACTTGCATGCGGAAAAACGCAAAGTGAGCACGTGAAGATTCGTTGCCATGTTCTTGTTACGCAATAAAACCCAGCAGTTGAATAATCTGCACGCAAGTTTCGCAACTTGTCTCTGCAGACAGGCAAAGCAACGGACATAGTGAACTGCAAACTTATCACTGCACAGCCCGAGGACAGTGAACCTAGTTCTTGTGCTCTGTGATTGTCATACCGGCAAATAAACTGTCAATGCAAGAACTAAATCAATTTAATCGGAACTACGCTTCTGATTTCAGGTTTACTAGTAATTCTTGGTACTTAGTCCCAATTTCCAAGAGGGGCGAATAGCGTTTTGACCCCCTTGCGGACGCAAACGCCTATCTGTAAAATAGCAATGCTATGTTAATGTAATAAATCCTATAATGACAACATCAGTGCCGTATTAACAAACAATTAACGTTCTATGGATATAGTTGTTGCACTAGCCTACAGTACTGTATGTTTGAGCCCACGCAACCGGCGCAGCAAACACGGCCCACAAGTGTTGCGCGGCCCAATAAAAAGTGCTGAACAGCCCACAATTAGGCCGAAGCCCACCACTGGGCACAATGTTATTCGTTAAATAACTGGCTTTCTCATTGGTGTAAAGTTTCGAGTTTTCATTGGACAACTCTGATGCAAGATACACTGGATGTTATAGGCGCGGGCTACGAATACGATTTTATATGATTGTACACCGATTATTCGATACTTGTATAGTGAAAGGACACAACACAGGTTTACAACAGTGGTGTGACTGACGTGTGTACAAAGGTGCAAACCTCCCCCCTAACAAGCTAAATAACAAAATTGAGCCCCCCATTTTATTATTTTTCGGTATGCAGTATACTTTTTTAGTTTTCAGTAAGTTGTTGTTTTACGCGTTTTTGGACTGTTGTTGTTTTCGGGTTTTAGTACAGTATGTAGAAATCCACATCCGGATACACTTTTATTTAAACTTTTTCTGAATGTTGGCGAGGGGCGCCTGCGATGACCAGTGGGCCTCTTTCAGCTACGTTTCCCACCCTATGGTCAAAACCTCTAGCTACGCAACTGGTCTACAACATAATTTTCCTGCATCATTTTTTACTTGGCTATACTAAAATGCTTACAATCAACATGGATTCAGCAAACGTTACCTGCACAACAGCTAGCTTGCCAAGGCAAATGCTGGCAACGATGCTATTCACAATGCATTTGGCAATGATTGGCTTTAGGAAGTTACGGGTCGTGTGAAGATGAATTTCTTTGACGTATTAGTTAAATATGAATATGGAAAGATGAAATGTGTGAAATCAGTTATTGGTGAGTTCAGTTCTTGTGTTTCTATATGCCGTAACAAAAATACTGTCAGATATGGGGGCCTCTTTTTTGCCCGCCCCCCGGCCGGGGGTACGGGGGCCCTTCCTCCGGCTCTGCTTGACACACGTTGATATACGCAGCTCTGTAAATTTGAGCCTTCAGCAAACTATTGAGGCTGGTGTTCACGACCCCACAGTCCTCCGCGATCCACTTGGGGTCGCGACCCACCGGTTGAGAACCACTGGCTTAGATAACAGGAAGCTATGGGTTGTGAGAAGATCAATTTCTTTGACGTAGTAGATAAGTATAAATGTTGACAAAGGAAATGTGTGAAATCAGATCTTGGTGAGTTCAGTTCTGGTGTGTCTATATGCCCTAACAAAGGTCCTAAGTCGGATTTTTAAGGGTCCCTTTTTACCAGCTCCCCTCCGCAGTCGGAGGGCCCTTCCTCTGTCTCTGTTTACACTGCAAGAAAATCCTGAGCGAGTGGTTTGCAAAATTCAAAGCGGAACAATGCCTTTGATCTCGGTGCGGTGTTTTCTTCAACTGCAATCGAAGATCAAGGCTGTTACGTGGTTGATCCACGCTTTAAACGTCATTGGACACACGGAACATTCGCACATTACTTGCGAGCGTGCACCAAGTGAACATCAAGATTATGTACATTTTTAAAGAACCGTTTGCCAACACGACGTGTTTGCAGATCACAATGAGCAGCACATCCAATTCACCAAACAACCTGTTTTTCGGACGAACATTGAAGATCGATGTTGTCAAAATCGGTTGGTAGAGCACAGCAAGAAAAAAGAAAATGCAACGCAGAAGCACAATCAAAGTAGACGAAAAACGGAGAAAATTTTGTTGTTCAAATAAAACAAATAGTAAGGAGACGTTGTTACATCTGTTCAACAAATGTTGAAAGGTAGGACAACGATCCATTGCTATGATCAATGGTTAGAGACTGTACGAAATGTACACAACACAGTTGCATCAATGTCAAGAACGACCGTGGTGGAAACGAACGGGCTTTACTGTTGCATCACACGAAAGTACACGATATGAAAATCGATGGACTTTTGTCTGTTCAAGTTATTACTGAACGATAACACTAAAACAAGCGCGACATAAAAATACATGCCCAGAAAATAGCACAACTATAGCATTAACACCGAAAAAACACAAGCACAGTTTCAACAGCATCAACAAAACGCTCATTACTCAAGGTAGAAAATGATGATAATGCCGGGCAGTATCATATGCTAAGAAAAAGTCACTAGTTTTGAAAAAACGAACTTTGATTGCACGGAAGGATTGAGGCACGTGACAAATGATCAGAGAAGAATCTTTTGTTCAGATTCTTGCCACCGGTTGACCACAGACTTTATTGCAGATATATCTTTTGGCTTCACGTAACAGCACCCACCGATCCAACCAATCAGACCGCTGTTTAGCCATGATTCAACGTTGTCCAACCATGGTAAAGTAAGGGATCTACAGCGGTAATGTTAAAAATGTCGTTAATTGCTTACAAACTTTAGGATACAACGTGTTGATACCGCGGCCGCATATCTTGACTTTACAGCAGATCACGGCAGTGGTTCAGTTTCTGTTACATCACTATTGGACACCTTAAGACTGCAGTATCGCGACAAGAAGGTGACAAGCTTGTGGCAGTGGTTGAATGAGCAGGCAGTCTATTCTAAACGAAAAAAATGATACATGATCTTTAAGAGTTCACCTTGTTACTGTCGCTCAACGTCGCACTGGACGTTAATGGACGGGTGCTAAGTAAACCGTCACTAGAGGTGCTACCATTGGTTTCCCACCATTGCAGAATTCACTACCATGGCAGCCGCGTCTACCACACAGCCACGATACTAAGTGATGTCTACCTAACCCACATTACACAAAACCCAACGGCACTTGAAGTTTGAGTTCTACGGTAGCCAACCGCGCATTACAGCAAGCAGGAAAGCGGGAGCAGCGGTGGGGCAGGGGGGGAATAAAAATTTTGGGGGCAGTGGAAGCTTCTAAATGCAAGAAACGTAGGCAAAACGATCAAAACGTTTCAAGTATTGCTACGTTTTCATGCACCACGAGTTTAAAACCGTTTGCTTAAGTTCAGTGCAAGAGCGCACACTGGGAATAATTGTCGCATTTGGATGTTCTGCAATAATTTTGACCTTAAAAATAATGACACAGAAATTGCAGAAAAAACAGTCTGAATTTTCTGGATGCGCGAAAATCGGCAAATAAATTTGTTTCAAGTCGATCATGATAAACCACGAAATTACCTAAGATACTGTTATGAAAAAGGCATCTTTCCTCTTTCACTCCCTTTTCAAAGGTTGGGGAGGGTAATTCCCCCGCCCCGGCGTCTCTCGCAGCAACTACCCTTACAGTTCACGCCCAAACATTTCGCATTTACACGTACGTCACACAGAATAATAAGCTAATTCCAACAGAAACGACTCTAACACACGTTCGACACACCAGCTGACCGTATTTCGCAATTTAAGAACGCAAACCACGTATACATTCCTCAGCATTAAACCGTCATTGATGACAAACGTTATCAAACAACAACCTAAATTGTACAATTAACCCTAATTAAAAATTACGAAACACCAAAGGATATGTATGAAATTAGTTTAAGACAGACTGGAAGTTGTAAGCCTTGCAAAATTTGTGTTTGAAGCAACAGTTTAAAGTGATGTTCGCGCTTTGTTTCTTGAATCTGTACAGAGGATGAAAACAGTTGTTTTTCGAAACGTCGAATACGATTTCCTTTATAACAGTGGGTTGCTACGTTAGTGTTTATTAGGCAACCTTAAAAGATTTTTAGAAAAAAACGTAAGAAAATTCCTAAACTTATTGCTTATGCCTTATATCCATCATACGAAAGCAGTATTGCGAATAAAATTTCCAACCTGATGAACCTCCTGCCTATGGAAAACGTCAACGATAATGCCATAATTATCTTCTGATTGTTACCCATACGTATCTGAAAAATTCCACTGGGATGTTTTTTTTAGAAAAGTTTTCAGCGCAAACATAACCAAGGAAATGTTTTTAATGTATTTCATTGTCTATCCAAATGAATCCTTTCACAGCCAAGAATCAGACACGGCGATCTTATCACAATATATATTTCGCCTAGTATAGGTAGATGTCATCAGCTCTTTCATAAAAACCTATTTACAATTTATTTCATCTGCTGATTTTCAGGCAGCTGTTCAACAGCTGAAAATTTTTTTTACATGGCTTACGACAATTAACTTCACATTTTGTACATAGCTTACAATCAATTAACTTCACGTTTTTTGCATGACTTACGACAATTGACACTGTAGGAAGGTTTGAAAATTACTAATTGCCGGTCATTTGAAGTTAACACGTCTGCATAAGTAGTGAGCCGCCATGGACGGTGAAACGATCTTTAACTTTCCAATCGATATACGGTGATTGTGAGTGAGACCGTAGCCAGTCTATAATTGTTAGGGGAGCTGACCAAATGGTTGCAGTATGCAGAGCTCATAAACCCAGAGGCGAATTTTCATTTTCAGGATCCTAGGCTATTTTAAATTGGGGGCCCTTCTGCTGGAGGGTTTGCGACGACTGATGTCATACAAATTAGCACTACACGTGCTCGTTACATTCACTGAACAAGTTGTTCCAATTCATAAACATATTTGCGACTTTATTCTAAACTCCCTCGATAACAGGAACAAAAACAGTCACAATGAAACTAACGAAAAAGACAGCAATGAAGTTATCTGATCACACACCCATTACATATGTAGTGAGTACCTCACTGACCTCGTGTAATCTGAAAAATGGATTCAGGCGTTTTCATTCACAAATCAGACGTAACAGTAACCAATTCTCAACACCATAAAAAGAGAATGCTCATCGTCATTCACTTCAATCATTCGCGTTTATTCTTCTATATACAGACCTTTTGCTAGCGGCATAGTAAAAAACGTGCGTTGAACCAAAACAAAAATACAAATATAATTGCTTGCATAAATGCTGGAAATTGTCCTTACTCCCAAAATGTTGGGGGCACCCCAAAAGCGGGGGCCCTAGGCTGAAGCCGTTTTAGCCTAATGGTAAATCCGCGCCTGCATAAACCTTACAGTTTCTTGTAGATTGTGGGATGGAACCAGTGCTTTCCCAAACTTTTCCCAACCAGTAGTCTCCCAAGCCTTTTTCTTGCTCGGCCAAATGTTGTTTTTTGTGAAAACGACGCGGCCAGGTATCTCCATAGTTTGGATGCGTTGTCTTTTAGGTACAGTATATACGATTGTTACAAAGCCAACATGCATCATTACGAAGTGGCACCATCTTTGGGTTGCCTACTGGTGGACTGACCTGTGTGTCATGGCCCGCTGGCGCGTGAACACAAAATTGGAAAGATTAACCCCTACTACACGATTCATGTCGATGGGGATGATCTGAGTTACAGTTGCGCTTAGAAGCTACTGATTTGTAAAAACGCAGCCTGATAAAACAGAATGAAAAACTTACTCAAAGTTTTTTGTGTTATCAGGGTAAACCACAACGCACTGATGGGATCCCAAGCTCTTCTTCGCTGTTTCCAAGACCGATGGAACAGACGACGCATCACAGCAGTTGGCACCGACCGCTACAACTTGCTCGTTTTGCGAAAGTGCTTTGAAAGTTTCTTCCAAGCTGTCACCGTAGCTTGTGTGCAGACCGTCCTAGAACAAAGTCGCCATTGAACTGACATGCGTTGATCTCAAGATTCAACGACCCAGCTATTGCTGGACATAACACCGAAATGCGATTTCCTTCGAATTTGCGAACATTTCGCGTTGTTTTTTCGTCCATTCGTTCAAAGGTTTTTGCGTCCCAAGTGAATTAATGCTTAATACTTCACATAGACAAACTCCATGCAAAGTGCGACACAGTTGTTCATTTTCGAGAAATACTTACACGTCAATATTGGCCTGTTTGTAAACGCATCGCCAGATCGCCTGAATGTTTCCAAAATCGTGAGTGAACCTTTTCAATACGCACCGGACGCCAAGATATATTAGAAACTCCCTAATTCTACTAGAATCAAGTTAAGAGGACTTCTAAACACAAGCAACTGACGCAAAATCAGGATATGGGCATTTTGAAAACGCACACGATATTTCATCGCAAAACTGGGAGGACAAAATGCGAAAACTCGAAATTCGATAAAAGTTTTGCTTTCACAGATGCACAAACCTTACGCGTTCGTGAACAAACTTACACACGACACAACGTACTTTGGTTGTGAAAGTAATCCATGCCTTCACTCCAGGAAAATCTTTAAGGACTTCGGCGATGGCTAATGCTTCCTCGCTACATGGCAGTGTTTCGCAAGCGAGGATATCCACGCCCTTTTGTGTAAGTATGTCAATGTTCGTGCGATGGAAGTTTGACAGAAACTGAAAAATTCATCGAACGATTCGCGCATCAGCAAGCAAAAAAACTCTTAATTGGAGAACTAGCAACCAGGTGACAGCATACATCAACAGTAAGATCCAAAACAGCAAGCATAGTCCGTTTAATTGTAAGAAAATCCAGGCTAAACTAACAGGCGAGCAAGTTTGCACAGAGCCCATCACAATAACAATTGTGTTACTTTCAAGAATTCAGGTTGTTGGCATTTCGCCTACTTTGAAAAGTTCTTGTTTGTGCAATATTATGGCGGCAGATCAGACATGAATTTGTTTATTGGTGTACTTACCTTTCAATCTCGTTCAAAGCATCTTTAAAGCATCAATAGATTACAAAACGTTTTCTCACGACTTGTGCAATAGAGTTTACAAACCTCTCTTGAAACTGTGTCTATGTACGTCCCAGTGTATTCAGACAAGTCGTGTAGTACAGCCCCATATGGGCTAATTGAACCAGCAACAGTAATTTCCAGATCGCCGCCATATTCTTTTATTGCTTGTCTGGCGAGATCCACGCTAGATCCAATGACTTCTTTCGCTTTCTAGCAAGTGACATAATAAATTAACGATTTATAGGCGTTGCAACAATTCCTCACACAGTCGACCAATAAAAAGATAGTCCGGTTCTTCTGCAGAAATAAGCTCTTGAGATTTTCGTGACAATCACCAGCGCTTGCATTACACTGCAATTTGTAACCCGAGCGCAGTTTTTGCCCTGTTGCCTCTTGAGCCCGTTGAACACATCACGTTATTACTTGGTTTGAGTAAAGATCTACAGCATTCGTGAAATTTTTCAGCTAGCATGCGCGAGAGTTATTTTTAACTGGAGCAAGAATTTGTTCAAAACCACCACACAGGTATAAAATAGTAAAATCTGTAAAGAGCAAGAATTTGGATGTTTTCTCTAAACTAATGAAGCTAAGCGCCACTTGGTCATCTGGCTCCATTTTACACTAAAAATCAAGTCGTACTCTGACGAAATTTGAGTAATTACCGCAATAACGTGTCATCACGCATCATGACAATAGTTTCAGCTAGACAAGGCCGAGGCTATGATTTGCCATTATGCAGCAAAATCACAGCGCTTCTTCGTTGGCAAAAGATGTAGGCGCAGAGTGGCATTAGTTAGATTTTATCTTTCCTTTATAAGCTTCGTTCGGTTTTCTTTTAACAGGAATGCTAGAAGCAACTGAGAAGAAGCCAGACGTTTTGAGTGTAGAGACGTATGCTGGATTGCTGGCGTCTACAATCTGCGCGTTGGAGAATTAACACTGCAGACCCAATCTGCTGATAAGCGGATCCGAATGGATTTCAAGTGGACTCATTTGCATTTTTTCTTCTCTGAAAGGACTACCACCCAAGTTACGAACTCACTCATCCAGGCCAAAGAAAATACCTACTCTTCGAAGACCCCGACGGTGGGATAAGTTGTCCTAATTGAAAGCTTAGGAACTCGCCATCACAATTCTGTTGGTCACGTTGGTCACGCAAGCAAAGATGGTTTCGTGCCATTTTACAGCAGTGTACTTCAAATATGGGTTACCGCAATGCATAAATATTTTCCAACGAATCTGATCACTATAAAATCTCACCAAGCCATTCCATGCAGAAGATTGTTATTCACCTCGCTGTTTTTAATATTGTAACGTATGGCACTACGGTCTCTCAAAAATCGATTTGCTATTACCAGAAACTCAGGCAATAAAAGTAACCATACGGCATTGGAAAGCTAGAACAGGTTTTCAAACTTATTGTTGACGAGATAAAATACTTGAATCTGCGCCAAAGGTATGACATAATTAAACATTTTAAACAGTACCTTGAAATTTTTTGATAAACGGTGTCAACTCACCTGCTCAGTTACGTCAAGATGTTCCACAAAACCCTGGACAGACGCTTGATACGAAGCAGTTGTGATCACGTTACTTCCAGCATTTAAAAATCTGTTGACGATTCAAAATTCACACGAAGAAAACATAAGTCGCTTTAATAAAAGCAAGGAGATCACATGATTAAGGTTTCTATTTAACTGAAGAGTTTTACAGCACATAAATCAAAGAGACTTGTTTGCTGCTTTCGTGGCAAAAAATCCAGAAATCTCGCAATGTCATGGCCAAATATTGACTTATTACCAAATGCGAAATCGACTTAATCACACGATCACTCAATTAAAATGTAACGTGACGAAAGTCACTGCATTGTGGAGTAGTGGAATTTCATCTACTGTACATATACAAAGGGAAAATCTTGAAGAATAAATTAACTAGTTTGTATATAAATGTGTGATATAACTTGGTGGAAGAAATGCCATCTTAAAATAACGCGTCCACGCATTTTTCGGTTGGATCTGTTTTTTTTCAATCAGTTTTTGGTCATAGACCGAATTTTGTTTGAAATGACCTATAAAAATTAAGTCAATTCGGTCAGAATGAATGAAAATATAGGCTAATAAACACTGTTACGGCGAGTTTTAATACAACTGTGAGACATGACCGATATGTCTCAGTGACCAAAATATCTCAGCAAAAAATGACCGAAATGTTCCAGCGAAAAAAAAACATGCTTGAATAATACGCAGTTCTGAAGGAAGACGATTTTCACAATGGATAAAACCAGCTAAACTCCATGCTTCATTAATAAGACCACGAAATTCGATACGGTTCCGTCTAAATCTAAAGGTTACGCAGAAGAACCTTAAGACTAATGTTTAATCTTCTCACCCACACACAACGAAGTACAACTCACGCAAACACGGCGCTAACGAGGAACACACATATATGGAACACGAGCATAGATACGTGACGCTAAAAAAAGAACACACACATAGATGGCCCTTGCACGGTACCTTCGACACTTAGCATTGCTGTATGCTGCTGTGGTAAAGTAAGAGTAGATCAGTTCATAACAAGTATGGGGGAGGCTGCACAGAACCAGGGTTCATTTGGGCTGCAGTAGTACCCACTACCCAGTGAGAAGCTACTTATAGTAAGTAAAAGTCTGTTGCCGATACTCTGGGTGCACGGTTTCATATGCGTTACGCGTTTATGCGATAAACGTAAACAAAATGCGATGTACGAAGACGATTTTCATAGTGGATAGCGTTATGAAAATTATTCTACATTCTAAACATATGTATTACACAATGCGATACGGGCTCACTGTTGAATTACTTGTTTTCAGTAGATATGCTGGCTGCTGCTGCAATACAAACTTTGTTCTTTTTACCCACTAGCACCTTTGTTTTTATTTAAAAAAAACTAAAGAAAAATAAGCCTGGGGCGACTGTTCCAGACTAGCTGCAATTAGTCAGTTAGGTGAGCATATAACGTGTGACGATTAGTTAGAAAAACGTGTAGATCTGTAATCGCATAATGCTTTGACTTGATTACACTGTTGGTAAGCCATCAGTATTAGATAACGCTACAAGGGATGCAGGAGCAACGGAAAGATAAAGGGGTTGCAAAGTAAAAAGAGTAAGGGAAATGTGAAATGACTCAAACGAATATTTATAAAACAAGCACTGCGCAATATTAGATGACATATTTGTTTCATTTTGGCTGTGCTAATAGTTTGTACCATGTCTTTCCTGAAAAGGTAATGAAAGCAGTGACCACTGCTTTTGACCAACTGGTATTTTGCATGCATAATTATGTTAAGAAACCTGAATATCTTTTGCTGAACTGTTTTACACTATATATTTTTACCCCTTACTTTCCCAGAAATGTCAAAAAAATATTTTTCTGAATCAATAAACAGCACATATCAAAATTTGTAAATTCAGGAGCAGAGTTTCTCTTGCAACCTCAAGATTATGTTTATGCATTCAGTTGTAAGTCATTGTGAAAATCAAAGACATATATAAATTTTCCGTAAGAAACACTTTAATAGTAGGAATATAGTATTTCTATTCAATACAATTATTGAAATATTTTTTTAAAATATCGTGAACAACAAATGCAATGATTGGGAGAACTAACGTGAAAAGTCAAGAAAGCTGCATGATTCACCACAACTCACCTATCTGCAGCCCTTAAAACAATAATTTTAAACATTCAACTCAAGTTTTATGTGTTCAACTGTAGCACCTTCGGACTGCCAGCTATATTATTTTTTACCATTTCTGTGGTCAACAGTTTCAATAACTACTTCAAATTTTCCTGGTATTTTATATCGTTTTCAGTAACACCACTAAAACACCAAATAACTCAAAAAGGAGAGTTTGACATACCGCAGATGAGTTTCCACAATCGCTCTAGGGTTTTCAAAGCAAAGCCTAGCAGACCACAGTGGATCACTCTGGAAAAACAAAACAGACGCAGACATCAATGCACTTGTGACGGAGAACACGTCACATGATAAATAACTATCAGGTAGAGCTATAACCCTAGATCAGTGTTTGCTTATCAGGGTTGCAAGACTGATATCTTGAGCATGCAAAATTTGCTCAAAAAAATTCAATTTTCAGAGGGTGGCGATTGCTCAGCTGTAGAGTGTTCATCTCTCAATCAAACATCTGGGTGATTGGTCCCCAACCACTGAATTAATTGCTCCATGGGCAAGATCTTTTACCTTAATTGCTTCGAAAAAAATCTAATTTAGGCTTCATCCCACTACCAACTGCTGCCAACCCCTTATTCAGAAGCATGCAGGAGTAATGTATTGTTTTCAATGTAACATAACATTCAACATAGAGATCACAAAGCTTTGAAAGAAGATCAAATGCAGCATTTTGAAAGTTAATTGATAAAGTTATAGATCCACAATACACAAAAAATAATTATGTGCATAAATATTTCACAATGTCTGTTACATTCAACTTTTTTTCATCCAATCCTCCATTAATCCAAAGATCTGAACCAAGTCCACCAGACAAGATATTGACAGTTCTTTGGGTCAAAGGCATTACAATACTTCAAAAACCCACCAAGATGAAGCTTAATATACCTTACACTTTAAAAAAGGCAATTGAAACATGTGAGAATCACACTATTGCATATAGGTATGGCCATGGTGAAGTTTACCAGAAATCATCAGCAAGATAACAATTAATTCGCCTCACTGGTGTAATGAGCCACACACCACAAATCTTTTGTAATCTACATTGGTTTGTAAATATTCATTAATATACAAATGATGCACCATTCTCTATCTGCTTTCTTGATCTAAATTTTTGTTCTGCTAATCTGTGTAGTGACAAGGTATGATTGAGCTTTCAATTCACACACCAAGAATACTTTGCATTGCTGTAAGATGCTGAAAACAAACCTACAGGGAAGTAAAAAACACACTTATCCTCTTTATTGGTGGAACAGACCCAAAATCTCTGTACACGAATCTTCTGCACTGTCCACAACTAACGCCACTACATAAATTCACTGCAAAATTCTAAACATATAGCACACAACAAGCACAGATATCGCTAGTATTCACCTCTTCTCTAAAGCTCATAGCTGTGTGGCATGTTCACATTTGACATTTTCTCTTGAAAAACTTGCAATATAATAAAAAAACATTCTCCTAGTATTTCCACAAAAGATACATACATAAGAATATTTTAAAGATCACAAACCTTGTGTCTGGCCTGTGCATCCCATAAAAGAGTATATATTGCTCAATCTTCACACAGTCTCTGCCTCAAAAGTTTGCTCTGCAATCCATTGTATAGCTTCAAATTTTATAAAAAGTGTTTAAGTCCTCTTCTATGCAGTTGTACCTACTTTTTGGCAGCATTTGTGCCCAGCCATGCAAAAAAGAGCCCTGGCTTTTGACCAGGTCTAAAATTTTAGGTTTCTTTTGACGATAAAAGTAATTTGGAATTGTTTTCCTAATTCATAATATGCAAGTGCAGCTCTACTGTCTGGATATTTGTTGCAAAATGTCAACTATGGTACCAAATATAAAAAATTTTAAATGAACGGGTTTCAATACAACCAGGTTGTCAACTTTGACAGGCTGTTTTATGACACGGCAGTGACATCATTACCAAATTTGGTCTGTGACCTTCTCTCACTGACATCAAAGAAGATTAGATAAAAGGGAGAAATTGTATACTAGACTCTTATAAGTTCTCTTTAGTTAATAATAAACATGCTTTTCTTTTTAGTTATTATTATATATTCTCTCTTTAATCCTTGTTTTCTTATTTTTGCATTTTACATATGAACAGCTCAACACAGATTTTATTGTTTTTTTTAAAAAGGCATCTGCTGCACCTTAAGCTTGTCTTTAATTTTTGTACAGTATTTGCTTTTCCCATGACAGAATAAATGAAGCAAAATTGTTAGCGCCTTTTTGCAAAAAGTTACACATGGTTGTTATTAAATAGTATGACATGAAGAACACAAAGAAGAGGACTAGGTTTAGTCTATAGTTATAATTCAAATGGTTTCTACTGAAGTCAGACTGTTTTTCAATTTAAAATGAACTGTATTCCATTGAAAATGAACTTAGACAGGACATGTCTGAAAGATATATTGTCTTTCATTGAACTAATCGTTGTGCTACCCTTTAAGGAACGCAAAGCCACTTTAGTGGATTTGAGTTTGTCAAGTCATAATTTTCCAACCAATAGGGCTAGAGAGTTGTACAGCAGGCCCTCTAACGAAGCAGAAAGCCTCCTAGGTTTGGTTTGAAAAAATCTGTGTACTTTTGGATTTGAACTTTTTTTGGGGTGATGTCATGAGTGAGTGGGGTTCAAGGGATTTTTAATGATGTCATCGTGGGCCTGAAAAAAAACGTAAGGGGTAATTTCTTTGTTTTTTCTTTCAAAATAAGATAGATGAACATCTGCCAATTTAGAGCCCTTGATTAGCTTTCTAGCGTTAGTGGTTAGCATGTTATTGCCAGAAAAACACAAAGTAATTCGGGGATTAATTAATTAATTATATTGTTTTCTGACGATAACTTTAACCACTAATGCTAGAAGGCCAATCAAAGGCTCCAAAGATGCAGTTTTTGCTTAGTTTATATTGAAAGAAAAAACATAGAAATTACTCATTATATTTTTTCTCAGGCCCCAATGATATTATTCAAAGATCCATTGACCCCCACCCATGCGTGACATCACCCCACAAGTTCAAAACTGAAAGTTCCTGGATTTTTTAAATCATACCTAGTAGACTTCCTACTTATTTAAAAGGTTTGAACAGCTCTCTAGCTTTAAATATCGGCTGGAAAGTTATGACTGGACAAAGTCAAAGCCACTAAGTGGTTTTGCAGTCCTTGAAAATTACATCTAAAAAACAATAAATCTAGCGATGAAAAAACAAATTGAATTAGCCATGATTAAAAATATTGTCATTGTTGTTCAAGCTGATGCAATTTAACTACAGACCATGACGTTGGTATGCTTTGCATGTCTTGCTAATAAGATAACTGCAAACACAGATATCAGCAACCTACTGCAAGCATAGATATCAGCAATCATCTGTTTAAGCATCTAAGAATAACATGTGATACTTTTTTTTTAATAAATCAAAGAGGCTAAGCAAAAAAACTACAAACTAAAAATATGATTTTCAAACTTTTGATGTGACTGTCATGCAATATGATAAATTCGAATTTACTAGCTGCCATCTGCCACTAAAGCACACCAGGGTTACCAGGTCCACATGCACCAATATGCTAAATCCCTTATCAAAAAATGCTAAATAGCTTAAACATATTCCAACCAAACCGAAACAGGCCAATGGCTGTCGGTTTTGAATTGCTTGGATGATCAGTGCCAAAAATGCAATGTTGCTATGGTACTGTTGTGATCGGAAATCCCGAGCGGCATATGCGCAAAGCTTCGCACTGTGGCAGCAAGCAACAATACAGTTCACATGCCATGATCACTCTATTGTTGCTTGTTCGCGCCACATATATGTATGGTGTTGTTCTTCACGCATATCCCGTTCGTGGTGAATCACACAATCAATGCAACATCACTGGAGAGTTTGCAACAGTACTAAGTCTAGGGGTCTATGGGAAAAAAACTTTTTTTTAAGCCTCGGGGTATATGGGAAAAACTTTTTTAGCCTAGGGAACTTTTTTCTTTTACTTTCAAGTTAGTAAAATCAAATTTTACCACAGTTGCCCACCTAGAAAAAATTCTTTTGGCCACCCACTGAAAAAATCCACTGTTTCCCCTTTGGAAAAAATATATTTGACGGCCACGATTCATGGCTAGTTACTAGTAAGGGATAATGTCATATAAGAACCAAAAAGTGCAAATCGTTTATCCTGGGCCATGGTTTGTGAGATGATTTTAATATTTGCTTTTCAAATTGCAATTGCTAATTTACTTAGAAAATAATTACATATCACGCAATCAAATGCAATTCATATCGTATGATTTGAATGCCATGATACAGCACAATATCAATCACTACTGAAATTCTAAAAGCTCTTTCAAACTTTTGGTTGGGCCCTGGACAGGCCTCAGGGTTGCTTCTGGATCCGGCTCGTGGTTGAACATGAATCTTTGACTCAGGCTTCTGCGTAAATTCAAAATCCAGAATAAGTCTACTATGGCACATCTGCTCTGTGATAATCTCTGATGTCCCCCAACATAGTCTGTTTGCTCTACTCAGCTGTCAACACAGCACAGTGGATCATAGGTAATAAGCTTTACTTATTGGCCATTGTTTAATTGTCATAGCTATTTTTTTCAGTTGCTTTATTGTGTGGAAACACTTAACTATTCTACATAGTACAGATCTGTTTCCAACATAAGAATGATGAAACTAATGCTTTTTAGCAGTTTTGTTGTGAAATGCTTGCGTTTCATGCTTTTAATCACTTCAAATGTTTGGGCTGCACTGGATGAAAACATTAAGCTCTAAGTGCAGCATAGTGTTTAAGCAAGGCCTCCTAGAAAACAAGGCCGTGCAAGGTTTGATTGAGGTCAGAGAAGGTAGTCATGACATTTGCGAAACCAAGTGTCCACTGGTGCGGAAACTTGCAATCCAATGTTATCACAAACGCTTTTTGGTACCATTTGTATGAGCACTGCAGTGTTAGTAGCAGTTAGCTTCTAGTTAAGAATGTTACAAAAGTACACCCTTGACATAGCAAAACTTTACCTTTAATGAAAGTAAGTTATAACGAAAGTTAAAGGTTATGTGCTAAAGTTACGGTTAGTTCGCTGCAATCTCAGATAGCATCATGCTTATGCACAGCCATTTCACGATGAACGTTGTGATCAAATCGCTGAAAAGTTTGTTTGAACCATTAAGTGTGTCATCGATGTCAAGGAATTTGTGCAAAGTATTGCCATGCCCGTGTACTAGAGATGGCACGGGCTGCTAACAGTCCAGTCTTCAGGCCGTCCGCTAAAGGTTTTGAAACAGTCCGCTAACAACTTCCTTAGCGGTGACATCATTCCGGGCCACTGCGGTCTGCTCGCCAACAAGGCGAAATTTTTGTTTTTTGCAAAGTTTTAAAATCTAACAACGAAATTGTTTGCTGCCATTCCTTCTCTTTCACCGTTCTGCTCATATTCCGTTTCACTTGTTTCCATGCAAATCAGTGAACCATGTTAAGAATCAATCAAAGCAACAAACACTTTCATTTATAGTCTGTCGGTGTTGCCCAGGTTCAGGTTTAGGACAGGTGTTCCCAAACTTTCTCTGGCCATGTAGGCCCCTTCAGCATTTAGACAGATGAGCATGTACCCCTAAACTTTCTTATGACAAAAAGGTTGACGAAAATAACAAAAATATATTTACCAATAAGCATGATTTTGAAAATAATATTCACAGATGGATGTATAAATATTTCAAAACAACATAGCCTATATGTAAACATATTTTTCCCTTCAACTGCCAACCTTATTTGTACCCCTTCAGATAGGAATGGTAGCCTTAAGGGTACATGTATCCCAGTTTGGGAACCCCTAGTTTAGGATAAGAGGCTAAGTTTAGGTTAGGGTTTAAGATTTAGATTTAGGGTTTAGTACGTTACTACTAGCAATTGTAGTGCAGCCTAGTGCACAATGCACACTTGTCGTGTGACACGTTACAGTCAGTGGACGAATAAGTTTTCAAAAGTGAAGGTCCCATGGCCGATGTATAGCCACTGCCTTAAGACTACATGGTTTTAGCGTCCAAAGGACAATGAACTGAAAACTTAAGTGTTGTTACTTGGAAGTAGCTATGGAACCACCCATGGATCTTCCTATTTCAAAACTTATTCGACCATACTGCGTTGCATGACGCCGTTCAAATAAAGCGGTCACTTTGTCACTCAACTGGCATTGATCTGGTAGCCTAACGGATAGTTTCCAAGTCTGCCGTGCCAATGGTTGAGGGTTCCCCTCTTGACTTGGTGCCTTACGTTTTCATAAGTGAATGCTTGCACATTTCAATTAGTGGGACCAGTTTTTCTTTACTTTTTTCAAAACTTTCTAAGCTTTTCCTTTAGGGGTTAGGTTAGTGTTAGTTTTAGCGCGTTAGCTTAGCGTTACCTTAGTGTTAGCTTAGCGTTAGCTTTAGGTTAGGGTTAGGTCAGTGTTAGCTTAGGGTTGGGTTAGCATTAGTTTAGGCTTAGGTTTGGGTTAGCTTAGCTTAGCATTAGGTTAGGGCTACGATCAGGGTTAGGTTTACCTTTTGTGTTTGCTATGTTTCTACAAAGCCTACTGCAATCTCCTCGTGTGTATCTGTCACGTTACAAGAGATGGTTGAATAAGGTTTCAAATTTAAAGATACATCGATGGTTCTGTAGCCACTGCCTTGTTACTTGGCTTTTGAGGTTACATTATATTACAGGCCACGGGCTGGTCCAGGCCAGAAAATAATTTGTGGATAGCATGAACAGTCCGGGCCAGGCGGTTTCTTGTTACCACCGGGCGGGCTGGGCTGCAAAAGTGCTGGCCCGTGCCATCTCTGCCATGTAGACTGCATAGTTTAAATAAAAATATCGCCAAAACCTTCTCGCAGTACAACTGAATGCATCGCATACTCGAGACAGGCGACTACTCGCTGTGACTAAGTCACATTTTTTGACGCATGCTGAACGGCCTTGTTTATTTAGGAGGCATTGGTTTAAGGTCTGCTGGAGGTTTGCAGAATGTTGTTTCCATCGATTTTCTGATGTCGACATCTTTTCTTCCCAGATCCTATGATGTAATCATCAAGAAGTTTGGCATATGACATCATCAACTGACCATGATGTCACTGTGATGCATAGGCGTAGCCAGGGGAAACAAAGGAGCAATGCCCCCACCAAAATGTTTGGAAAACATAGTCATTTTGTGCTTTGAGAAGCATTTTTCCAGACAAAATAGTGTTATTCACCTAAAATAAAACATTTGGCCCTCCCAATTTTTTTTGCCCTGCCCCCAATTTTTGGGCTGGCTATGCCACTGCTGTGATGTCATCAGTGACATGTTTCTCAAAGTTTGGATGGCGGCAGTCTTCAGTAGACCCCCTGGTAATCTTTGCTGGACCCAAGCCTGAAACTATTGCATATCAATTAACAAATAATAGTTAATATCCCAAGTACCACATCTTCTTGTAGAAAATCATAATGCTTAATAATATCTAAAATTGTTTGAAACAATAAAATACAGGTTACTAAAATACAAAGATAACCATAGAACATGACATAGTTTTTTATTTTTTATTACTTTGAATCTGGTATAACAAATGTCTGATATGTTAGATATGTCATAATTCCACAAAATATGTATTACAAAATGCTTGTCACAGGGAACCCAAACAAAAAGCATTAGGTCTTCCAAGTTCAGATGAACTAAACACCTCAAATCTTGAGTATAAATATGTCATATAACTTTAATAAACGCCAAAGAGACAAAACATTATATTTCGACTATAAACTGGAATGATGATATTCTGTATATCTTGTCTCTGTACTAGTATGTTGTGCTATCATTGTTACTACAAAAAGAATCTAGGCTATTCATAATTTGTTATTAGAAATAAGTGGCTATGAAACTGCGTCATATGACACGGTTGGAATAAAATGCTGAGTTTATCACTAAAGCAGCACTGTATTTGAGTGTAGTGATAGTGTTTACGTCCACTGTGCAATGCTTTTTGGTTCGGTTCTCACCTTGGCAGCTTTTGTCTAGTAATGTAGTGCTTGTATGTTTCAATTCATCATGGGTCCAGTTCTTCTTTACGTTTTTCAAAAGTTTACAAACTTTAGGTTTAGAGGTTAGGATTAGGATTAGTTAGTTAGTGTTAGGTTTCAGAAAAGGTTAGGGTTTACCTTTTACATAACATTTAGCACATATCTACCAAGCCTACTGCACTCTTGTCGTGCGTTACTGTCACATTACAGGAGGTGGTCGAATAAGGTTACAAATATGAAGATCCACAGGTGGTTCTGTAGCCACTGCCACTGGCACTGCCTAAAAACAAATGCCAATTGTTAAAAAATCCTCCAAGCAGACAGATTAGATTGAGGTTTTGAAAACATGCCCAACAACGTCATTTTCTGCCAACACCACTAAAAATTACCAAAACCGTGCTGCACTATGACTTACATGCCAAACAACATTTTCTCATACCAAACCACTTTAAACAAGTCCAAATTTCTGAAATTATGCATTAAAATTGCCAACCTGGCAAGTCTGAAAGCACAAACACAGAACCATTTGAAGTGATCGTATCAGGGTAAAACCCTAGTGCATAACACACCTATAACACGCACAAGTTCATTCAGAGCGGAGGTTAGAGATGGCACGGGCCAGCAGTTTTGCAGCCCGGCCCGCCCGGAGCTAACATGAAACTGCCCGGCCCGGCCCGTTTATGCCAAACTACAACATATTTTCTGCCCCGGACCTGCCCGTGGCCCGTAATATAAAGTAGGCAGTATCTTGGCGGCAAAATAGACACATGACATAGGTTCGCCAGGGGGCCTTCACTAATCAATTTTTAAAACATATTTGCCCGATGCTTACAACATCACACTAACACATGATAAGCAGGGGCGGAGCCAGACATTTTCATTTGGGGGGGGGCCACTGGAGGGGCCAGTTTTGCAACAAGGGGAGCTGTCAATGGTCTGTGTAGGACTTCAATGCAGTGACA
>Ga0210059_1003997_pt1 | contig 23748 bp, 11 predicted proteins | sample Ectturendosymbi2_FD_188042 | JGI IMG/M metagenome (GOLD analysis project Ga0210059, IMG submission 188042) | Ecteinascidia turbinata endosymbiont from Florida, USA - Sample 2 (SPAdes) (version 2) | ecosystem: Host-associated > Tunicates > Ascidians > Unclassified | place: Key West, Florida...
TAGCGTGCAAGATTTCTGTAAGATTTCATAGTCTGAACAAAATGTCTCGAGACCGAAACGGCTCAGACTGAATCAGCCAGGGCGAAAATTTCTGTTTCGATTTCTGAGTTACTACGTTTTGACAAAGCTTAAGTGAAGAAATCGCACAGTATCATCAGCCTGATTCAATTGTACTGTATTGTTGGTTGAGTGCAGTGATTTACAACCAGGGGGTCGCGACCCACACAAGGTCGTGAACCATTTTTAGAGGGGTCACCAGCAGATATTTTATGAACACATCTGTATTACATTTGCTTTATTCGAGTTTTAGATGGGGGTTGTTGGATTAGAGTGGGTTGCTGTAATGGGTCGCGGTACAAACAAGGTTGAAAACAACTGGTTTAGTGCGACAGTAAGCAATGCACAACAAAGACACGAACAGTCATTCAGGACCATGTGCACGACAACCTCTGTCTGAGAGAAAAGGTTCACATTTGGCTAGGAAGTTTGCAGGTAGCTGATTTCATTTATTGCCTTTGTGATGACTGTTGTTTTTTATTTGTTTATCAGAAAATGTTGGGTGTGTACGTGTTGGAAAAAGTGAAGACCATTTTTTTTGTCCTTCACCAACAATGGTTGATGAAAAGCTTTTTAGGAAAATCTACAAAGGGCGCCAAGTTTCTTTTGATCTTGACGGCACTTTTTGGACACCAGCCGACTTACAAAAATCTTAGAGGAAACACTGCTTACTACTACAGATATTTATTTCCAAACCCTCAACGCTACAAACTATGGGATTATTTACGTATTGGTTAACTCAAGTAAAGTGGCAAGATGACAGATCAATGAGGATTCACTGCGTCACCAAGGTTTTATTAATTTACCACAACACGTATACCTATGTCATATTGCTGTACAGCAATCTTGGACTTGAAGCGTACATCTCAGGGTTGATAAAAATCATGATTATTTTAAAAAATCAAAAAAATCGGATTTTTTTAACTTAAATCAGATTTTTTTTATTTTTATTATTTTTTTGATTTCATGTGTAGAGTGTGGCCACCTAACAAGTAGTAATCTATAATTTTAAAGAGTTTATTTTAATACAACTCTTTTGTACTTTGTTTCTTCAAGTTTAGCAACTAGAATTCAGCTGAACTTTCATTCAAAGTTGCTTTGCACTTATGCATCGCGCTTAAAGCAAATCAGTTCATAACACCAGTACCAATGTACAAAACGAAATATTTTGGAATAACAATACTCAAACCATTAGTTCATCAACTTCATTAACACCTATGGCATGTTAAGAAGCTTGTACAAAAATACAAGCTTGCTAGCCTATTTGGTGCGAAGTCTATTGTAAAACTTGATTATTGTAACTCAGCTTTCACCAGTTTAGCTTTTGCAGAAGTATAACTTAAATGCATAAAATGGTAAAAACCTACAATGTGTTATTATAAATCTGTATGTGTGTTAGTATGTATATGTGTTATTATGAATCTGAATCAAAAATGTAAATATGTGTTATTATGAATCTGAATCAAAAATATGTTCTAAAACTATTTTTACAGTCAACAGCCAACTGTACATATTTGCTGGAGTTTAGATGTAACTTTTACCTTATGCCAGGCCCGTAGCCATGGGGGCATTCAGGGGCAGTGTACCTAAATTTTGTAATTTTGTTGTGCCCAGAAGTTTGTTTTAAACATATACTGTAATAAAAACAAACATCTTGTCCCTCTAACAGTTTATTTTGCCCTGCAAACCTCAAAACCTAGCTACAGGCCTACTTTATGTCAGCCTATATACTTTCAAACTCGTGGCATTCTGACAGTTCTAACTTCTGAGTTTGCAAATGTTAGTGATTTCAGTTCACATATCATTTTTGCAGTTGGTTGACATATAATCTGTGACCTCAAATTTGCTATGATTGATAGAAATTTAATTGCTTTTATAACTTGTGTTGTCATAAGAAGTCTCTGCCTTCTTTAATAATAAGTGAAAGCAATTAGAATACCAATTACATATGTCATACAAATCACAGAAAGCTTCAAAATTGCATAAGATTTTTTGCTAATTTTTGTGGTTTTATCACTGATTTAAATGAAATTGTTTAAATCAACCAACCCTGGCTAGAAACAGCTGAATTTTCATTCAATCTTTTTTGCACTTATGCAAATCCAATAATGCAAATAAGTTCATAACACTAGTACCAGTGTACGAAATGAAATATTTATCGAAATGCCAATACTGAAACTGCCAGTTATATAGTAATTTCATTGATACTCCTGGCATACATGCATAAAATGTTAAAAAACTATAATAATATTTCATGAATTAAAAATATTTTCTAGAACTATGTCTACACACAACAGCCTTCATATTTGATGGAATTTAAATGCAACTTTCATGTTAGGCCAGTCTACACTTTCAAACTTTTGGGGTTCTAACAGTGGCAACTTCTGAATCTGCAAGGGTTAGTGATTTCAGTCTTCATGTAATTTTGGCAGTTAAACGACATGGAATCTGTGACCTCGCAATTGTTATGATTGATAAAACTTCACGCAGTTATAACTTGTGTCATCATCAGAATTCTTTGTCTTCTACACAAATACTGCATAGGCCGATGAGAATGAAAACCTATTAGTATGCTAATTAAATGTGTCATAGACATCACACAAAGCTCTAAAATAGCATGATTTTTTGCTTGATTTAAATCATGATTTAAATCACTGATTTAAAATCATTGATTTAAATTGAATGATTTAAATCAGTCAACCCTGGTACATCACGCTGCAATACTCGAAATACAGTTGTTAGTTGCAGGCTTCTCAAATGAACATTGTATCAATAAATATATGCCAACAAAGTTAACAGCATTATTTTGGCAAGACTCCTTACCTAATGTTATGAGCAGCTTTGCAAAGCTACAAACGCATCAAACTCTAGCTGAATTTGGAATTGTTGTGTTTTCTTCCATGCAGGGTACTACTCATGCTCTGACAAAACTTCATGATCCTATTTAGAACTTCAAACCTTGGGAACGTGATCCGTAGTCTTGTGACCTTGACTTGCAGGAGGTTGGTCATCTTGCTTCCCTTTCTTCAACTGCAAGTCGGCGGGGACCTATAATAAAATTACAGTCACACCACCAACACTTTAAATCAAGTCACCTTAATACAACAATTGTGAGTAATCCAGTTGATGTGAAACATGAGCCGAAAATTGCAATTTTCCGCCGACTTTTTGTGTAATAGCAAGTCATCTTCACCAGAATTTTACCAACGATGCACTCCGCCAGTGCAGTAGTGACCGAAAAAATGCTATCGAAGTAAAAGGGGGATAGATGAAATTTTCGCAAAGAGATCACGGCGTGACTCTTCGCGACAAAGTGCGCAGCAGTGAAATTTGTAAATCATTCAACGTCGAGCCATTTCTCGAACTAGACATCCCAGCGATATTTAAGGGTGGTGACCAGAATGTCACAGGAATTATGAGATTGTCGAGAGTACTGCTGGCTACATCCACGGGGAAGCAATACATGGACCGACCGGGGACTAGGTGACACGACTGCATCTTCGACCTGGCTTAGTATAACCTTGTTGCGGAACCAGCACAACTACCAAAGGTTGCTGAAACCCGTGAGGTATTTCAAGACCTGCGAGAGCTGCTGCCCTCGCGATCCACCCATCAAAGAAAGCAAGTGTGAAAAATCAGTGAGTATTCTGACAATGCTGAATCACTCCGTCGTCATTTCACCAACAGGTAGCGCTTGACAATTCAGAGCTGTTGCGGCAGTTTTAATTGACACTTGCGCGTCACAAACAATTGCTACATAAGAAATAAAGCAATTACATTGCGATTTCATTTTCGCTATGGCGCGTATTTGCTGATTTCTTTTTAAAGTCTGCAGATAAGATTAGCTAAGGCGCAACTCACAAACAACAAAATTTGATTTGCAAGGAAATACACAGCGAGCAATGGTTAGAGCACATTTTATTATTTTTTATTAGTAGGATCGGCCCATACGCAATATAATTACAATTAAATGGTTGGTTTAACCCTGCTAAACAAGCACTTAATACCGAAACTGGTGCACGCGGGGTTGGCAGAGGACCTACGTGCGCCGAGTACGGGCGTGAGCGGAACGCTCGCATTTTTGCCAATTGTGTTCCACGCATGCTTATTTTTGACATCCATTTCGCATGATCAGCTATTTTTCACTTTTTCATTGAAGTTTTCTCCGCTATGTTATATCAAAATGATTCCAGCTGTTTCACGATATACCGTATATAGCAAAATGATCCCAGATATTCATGAAATACTGTGTCATAGGTTGGACACGTCATGGATTTTGAACGTTCGGAAAATCAGCAAACACAGCGCCTAGAAGCAGTGCATAAAATATGTCTTGAACCCTTGGTGTTGACACCTCAACACAATTACTACTACTCTGTGGCACTAAAACGCAACTAAGTTTTGCGAAATATCTTCACATAGATCTAAGACACTTAACATGTGTTAGCGTGGATGCTAAAGGGAATTGTTGGATTCATGTTGCGAAAATAAACTACGAAGTGAAATTATTCACGAATTTTGCTATCATGTCAAGCAACATTTGAGGGCAGCTTTCATCGTAACGTAGTGTCTCAGGTAGTATCACAGTGGCATGATTTTTCACAGAAAAACACGCAAGACATTAGTAACTACACGCGAAGTGAGCAATAAACGTACCAGTACGGAATTTTTCTTCTGTTCGGAGTATTCAAACTTTCTCTGCAGATTTTCAAGGCGCTTCTTCAGCTTTGAATTTTGCACAAGTAGCTTGCGACTTTGGTTGGACAATTCTGAATTCTGCATCAAAGAGACAAATATCAACGGGCCAGAAATAGTCTTTATCTAGAAGTAGAGGCATAACTTTGAAAAAGCAATAAATATGCTAGATTTCATCGAAACAAGTAAAGAATAAACCATATTTGAGCATTTAAGTTGCCTGTTCTGTTGACGAAAAAATGAAAATTAAGAAATTGTTCAGCGCATCGCAAGGAACGCAATTAAATTTTTCTGCGCAGGTACCACTTCAAAGTATGCACTGCTCCCTAACAACATGAGGACAAGAGCAAATACCACATTTTCAATATATTTGCAACAACTAAACAGTGTAAAAGACTCACAGGCCCAAGAAGTGAACAAGAACTCTAACCAATTCCATAACAACGTAACATTTACTGCAGCCTTCCACATTCGATGTACTGACCTGAGATTTAAGCTCTTCGTTTTGAGATTTGATAACTTCAAAGGAATTTTTTAGACGCCTAACTTCTTTCATTTTTTCGTTTAGTGCACTTGTTAGCTCACCGACTTCTTCAGAATGATGCTGCACAAATATCACGTTTGAGTTGGCAGCCCTTTGGCACACTTTAATTTTTACTTGAATATACTTAAAACACCTGAAAGAACGAAATGACATAGGACAATGCAAGCAATACACCACGAACGAATATTAATGCGCTTTAAGACATTAAAGTAGCACAGAAACTTTTAACACTTCCCACTCAAAGACGGATCAAAATAGAACAATTACCTCATGAAGGGCTTTCATCTTTTCCTCAACCTCCGCTTCCATGCCCTGCAAACGGACCATAACATCCTGCGCTTTTTGAACTCTTTTTATATTAATTGCCAACAGATCTTCTTGTTCGGCAACAGCTGTTTCACGTTCTGAGACTTCATGGGTTTGAGCGTTTATGGCCATCTGTTGTTCTGCTAGACTTTGACTTTTCTGCATTAGCTTTCTGACAAAAAAAATATTAAGAATGTGGCACAGAGCTCCTCAACCTGTGTGCCGCGAATATGTTAAGCATAATATTTTGGAGTATTTTGCCAGTTCAGTTTCGTTGCGCTGGCTTTTGTACTGCTTTCGGAGTGTGACTAGTGGTCTGCAGCGCCCATCACCACTTGCTTACCCCGTGGGCCACGCAGTTGCTTTCGCAGTTAATGTTGCACTGGTGGGGGCAGCACCGCGCGTGAATATTTGTCGCGAAGTATTTCATGTATGAAATATGTTAAGCGTATTTACTGTATTAGTTGCGTGAAATTGTGTCGCGAAAACGTTTAGATTTTTGCAGTGTGCCGCAGCGTTAGATATGTTGATTGAGAACCACTGGTTTAGCACATGGTTGCTGAATATAAAGCATAATTTTTAAGAGTGGAATCACACAACTTTAGGTATTTAATATGAAACATACAGTTTGCATTTGCAAGAAGATGCAAACTGGATCTTTTTCTGTTGATTAACAGCATTACTTAGTAGAGATATATCGGCAAAACGGTATCGGCCAAAACGACCGATTTTATCGGCCTCAAGCAGGTGTTGACAAAACTCTGCTATATTCTTCACGCGTCCAGACAATTTACGCAAGAAAGCACAACGAACCAAGTCAAGACAGTTACCTTGCAGCAACGCTAGCAGGTGCGTTTCATAAACAAGCAGACAAGATGAACCATGGAGCACACGTCGGCCGTCGCAGCCGAAACAAATGCATCATCATTAATCAGATCAATTAAAAATCATAGCAAAATATTGAAATTGCTGTAATTTGAAAATTTTAACTCATAAATCCTGATTTTAGAAGTTTTTGAAAAAAGGTAAGGCATAGAATACATAATATTTTTGATAATGAAGCAGAAAACAAGATTTAAAAATTTTGGAAATATCGGTTATCGGTCCATGAAAAGCCGATATATCGGTATCGACATCGGTCATATCAGTCGATCTCTATCCCAAAAAATCATATCGGTCGATCTCTATTACTTAGTACATACCTGTGAATATTCATAAGTTCTGCATGTATAACCTTCACATCGGTGGGTTCTAGAGACTTTCTAATGGTCGAGTTCCGCAAAATGCCATGACTAGGCCATGTTTCTTCCAATCCATTTGACATATAACTACTTGTAATTGACTTGGGCTCAACAGAAATTCTTACAGACTTGCGAGGCTTTTCAAGTGATGCTTGGGCATCCACGTTAATGGTAAAGTCTGATGACATTGTAGGTAAGCTAGCTGACTGAGCAACAGTATTTTCTGAAAAAGAAAAACTGATTAACATACAGACCAGCAACCTTTATCCACGACGGTCGTCTTAGATAGCTGCCTGTCAGTTCAATTTACCAAACAATGTTTCAGAAACCAAAGAAAACCAACCGGAATCACGCAAGGTTTCAGAATCTTCATTATTTGAAAACTCATCTGCACTTTCCTGGAGTTCTTTCCCTGAAATCTAACAACATCACATCCGATTTATATAAAGCAAACAGCTAATAATAAACTTTAAATCAGTAAAATATAATTCCAACTTCACATTACTTTTGCAATGTGTATCTAGCAAACAAGTCTTAATTTGACATTTCATTTTAGCAACTAATGCTTTGCATGCCTATGGCAGACAGCCAAAGCAAAATCTGTCTTGGTGGGATTAAAAATATTATTGCACTTTAACATATTATACACATTATTGTTATGCCGCAATGCACCTATGCCCAGGAAGAATATTTGGACAAATAATGAAGAAATTAAGCAGAACATTTGAAAAAATAATAAAGAAAAGTTACAAAGAATTTGCATGTGATGTAACACAGCGTTTCAATTTACATCAATGATGTCAGTTTTTGAATAAAAAATATCTCCACTGTGAGGGTCTTTTCCTTCTGAGCACTGATCTTTGATAAGAAGGTCTTTGAGGTCCTGCATTGCTTTGTCATAATGATTTTGCTCACTTTCTGTCAATTCTGGCAATGGTGAAGCATCCTGAAAAAAGAATATGCACAAAACTACAGTAATTACAAACCTTCAAGAGCATGGTCAGTAGTGGGACAAACTTTGATATGGAAGTTCATACACGAACAACGGTTTCCAACTAACTTAAGCTGTGAATTTTGTTTGGTTTTGCTTCTGTCAACACCATAAATACAAAAATGATATAGCTGGGTGGGTAGTCCACCCACCAATTTCTGCTCCTGGTTGGATATTTGAAATATTGACTGTGACATTTTGATTGCACATCATTAACTTACCATGAAGTGATTGTTCAATTTAAAAATTCCAAACTGTTTTATTCACATAATGCATAACAACACATGTTGCTTGATGCTGTGTCAGTAGAAACCATGACTGAAAACGCTTCTCACTACAGCCATTGTCAGTCTTCCAATTACATCAGGGGTTCCCAACCGGGGGTACTCGTACCCCAAGGGGTACGAGATTGAACATCAAGGGGTACGAAGATCCTTGGGTCACAGAGCAGCTTATATCTCTTATAGAGCAATATATATGTCAAAATTTTTTTGGGGGTACTAAGAATGCTCTGACCTGACAAAGGGGTACGAGCAGCAAAAAAGGTTGGGAACCCCTGAATTACATGGTACCACATTTTAAAACAATTCTTTGCAGCTGGCACTCAGCCACTCAGGTGCAGGCCTTAATAAGTTTTCTCATTTGGGTGCCATCATGACTAACACACAGTCAAGCTGAAGTGAGGTTCTGCAGTAAAAAATTGTTATAGCAATGCCATTACCTTCACTTGGGCATGAGAATCAATGTTATACAGGGTGGTCCAAAAAAGAACTCTTTTTTATTTAAAGTTGTGTTTCAGAAGTTTTTGCTTTATTTTTCAGGCAGTGTGGACAGTACTTCTAAGAAATTGTTTTGACGTCAATATGGATGATAGTGGACGCTATACTATGCAGCAGCAGACAAAAAGAGTAGAGGGGCACTTTGCCACAAAATCGGTGGTTCTGACACAAGCGCAATGCAGGAGAGATTTTGGCAGGGACAAAGTACCTGATAGATGAACAATTGAACATTTGGTACCAAATTTCGGGAGACTGGAAGTGTTCACCAATGCCAATAAAGGTCACAGTGGTCGACCTCATTCAGTGAAAGTACCCAACAACATTAGCACCCTCACTGCCAGTAGTTTTCAGTGAAATCCGGATTTCTAGTGTCTCTTAGAAACTCTTATAACTCGCCAGCCAATTGTGCTAGAGAGCTGTTCAAACCATTAAAAGACTCAGTGAGTCTTCGAGTCTACACTGAAAAAAAATTTTACTTCCATGTAGTGGTTTGTGCTCAGGGCCCGATGAAGTGGGCCAAAGTCACCTAAACCTACTCTACTTATGATGTCACTCACAAAAAAACAATCCAAAACTTAAAATTTTTTTTCAGTGCAGACTCAAAGACTCACCAAGTCTTTTGAGGCTTTGAACAGCTCTCTAACACAATTGACTAGCAAGTTATGGAGTTGCAAAGTGGCGCCAAAATAGTGGCTCGTTTGGGATTTCTAGATACAATATATTCATACACCAGCAGCAAATGTGTTAAGAATTGGTGGGAACAGCTTGAGGAATCTTCCAGAAAATCAACGCGTCATCTCTCAAAAGAAGTTCTCATTTCCAGTTGATTACTTTTGAGAACCCTCCATGAAGACCTTAGGCTCTTTCCTCACAAAATTCAAATCTTGCAAATGCAAGCTTATGACAATAAAGCAGAACTTGTGTTTTGTCATGATATGAGTCAGAGGACTGAAACAACTCTGGCATGATTTCCCTTGGCCACCATACTCACCTATCTTAACTGACCTGTCTACTTTCATTGGGGGCACCTCAAGGAAAGGATCTACAACAACAATCCTCTGACTCTGGCAGATTTGAAGGACAACATAAAACAGGAGATCAAGAGGCATACCTGACAACATGATTGGACAAGTCATTGACAATTTCAGTATTTGTGTTGTAGTAGTTATTCACCAGAAAGGTGCCTGGACAGAACATATTATTAATAGGGTGATTTTTTGGACCACTTTGTAAATGAAGAACATCTGCATAGGCCTACCAGGTAAAATTATCTAATCTGCAACCCTCAATAAACTATTTTTAGTAGGTAACTGACAGACTCATTTATGCTATCAATTACGTTGGTTTTAGACTGTGAGGAGATAAACTTACATGCTACATACTTTGTGTGTTCATGCTTGAATGCAATTGTGACAATTCAGGTGTTTATGTCTATCACTGTACTGTGTGAGTCTGCTTGATGAGTATCAAAGTCATCAAAAAATGGGAAATGTTAGCTCTGAAAGGTCAATTACATATTTCCTACAGTATTATGTTATCAAGATCATAGACTTTTACAAGAGTGGAAGTTAAGTATATAAACACAGCACTGCAAAAACTAGTGATTAAAATGAAATTGGAAAGTAGAAAGTAACTGTTTTCACTGTTAGCAATTAAATGAAAATTTGTTGTTCATGAAAACAGGTGTTTTTCACTCTTCCAATCTCATTAATTCAAGTCCTTGCAGTCGATATCTCGAATAGAAATTTAACGTCATAATTTATACACTTACTGGTGATTTGCTATGCAAATACTTTTTTCGTAGCTCCTCAATATACGAATCACCTTCATCCTCTTCCATCACCATTTACAGGTTAAACAAAAAATAATTATGAAAGGTGTATGCTGGAAAAATGTACATATTTAGATAACTGAACTTAAGTGCAGAGGAACATTGGCTTTAATTCCATACAGCTATTTTTCTGGTCTTTTGTTGTCAGAACAAATGCTTTCTAGAAGATACATAGCACAAACCAATGTTGCATATAATATTGAATTTGCTTCAAGTTGAGCTGCAACAAACACATGACAATCAATGCCACCACATATCTATGCTTTTGTTTTTTCATTTATCTGTGTGTTCCTTATTGTTACCATTTATGCTTAAGTGTACTGTGTTGCATACGAGAATATAGTTGTTCTAACCAGGGTTGATAAAAATAATGATTTAAAAAAATCAACTAAGGTTAAGGTTTTAGGTCACGTGAAAAGATCATACACTAATGCAAGTGTATCATCCTAGTCAGGTGACAAATTCAAGCAACCAAGCAAGTTCTGCTGTAGTCAATTTTTCTTTTTAACAAGATCAACCATGCCGGTAGTATCATGAACTCAGCATTATATCTGGACAAAAGCTGGATACAGTTTGAAAAGGTTCAAATGGCAAAATAAACCCAGCAGAGTTTTTGCCGCTGTTGGCAAAATAAACTATTGCCTACCTACTTTTAAAGATTAGGATGTACAGTTAAGATTCAGTCAAGCTTTAGGTTTGTTACAATCTCTCCGTTGGCCTTGTGCTGAATGCGCAGTTCACCACAAACTAAATGTGCGCGAAGAACTAATATATGTCTATGTGGTGAGAACAAGCAATAATAGAGTGATTGTGGTGCATGGTCTCTATTGTTGCTTGCTGCCACAGTGCAAAGCTTTGCGCACTTGCCGCTCAGGCTTTCCAATCGCAACAGGTTAAGGGTTTGGATTTAAGCTAAGGCTTTTGGGTTAGGTTTGAAAAGTTTTAAGCAATGACTCTTCAGTTCTCATGCAGCATTGCCGCTGCCATCTTGTGGCTGTGCACGGTGCAATAACTGAAGTTGAGCTATGACTTTTTGTGAAACTATACCTTAGAACTAAATAATTCTCTAACATACTAAACCCTTTTTTTGTTGTTTTGTTTTTCATGTACCTAATACGTATTGAAATCAATAATATTTATATACTGCTAATAATACTGTAACCTGCTCACATCCTTTACTTTTCAAATTTATTCGGTGACACCATGCATCCGGTTGGGAACAAGTTACAACTCATCCATGCAACCCACCCAATTATGGTCTGTGGGTAAATCTATTTTTCTTCATGATGTGTATTTACAAACATTGTTTTCCGCCCATGCTACTTGTTTTTGCTATGAAATGTTGTACTAAAATGCCTTGCCCTTTGCCTCATAACCATTATTGCTGCTTGCTTTTTTCACCTATTAATGCTTGCCTCACCTGCTCATCTGTACGTGCCTCATCTCGTCACCCACTGATTGCCCACCATCATCTGTGTTATGTTGATGTCTATTGCATTTTTTTATTTTTGCTATATGCTACATTTCCTTGTGATTCCATTTAAGCTTGTTTGTGCACATATTTTTGTCTGATTGGTTTTTGTGTCTCTCCATTATTTTGTCCATGTTGTTTTATTATTTTTTTAGAAAAAAAAGTTATAAAAGGGATAACAATAAACGGAGGGCCGGCGGGTTGGAGGGCCGTGTTTTCTAATGAAAAACATGAATTTTCCACAGGCTGGCAAGTTGCACAGAAGGGCAGGCTAGCAGGTTGCACTACAGGATGGGCCAGTGGGCTGTACATTAAGGCGGGCTGGAGGGCTGCCCTTTTCTGCAGCCTGCCGGACCACCGCCTTTTTGTGCAGCCCGCCGGCCCACCCTTCCGTCTTTGTTCAGCCCGCCGAAAGTTCACATTTCTCATTGGGAAATACGGCCCTCCAGCCCGCCTGGCTCTCTGATTAGTGTTATCCTGTAAAAGTACCTTGCATAGGTGAAATTTTGATTGGGGAACTTCTCGTGAATACTCAACAATGACTCCTTTCATGCTTATATAATATATTCGTTTTTCTTGTTGGTGCATTGGATTGTAACACGTCCACCAACATGTTTTTACTGCTATTTTCCAAATTGGTGTCACAGTAGAATTTGGCCCCAATACCGCAGAAAAATTTTTTTCCTCGTGCGATGCAGTATTATGAAGAGAACTGGTATGTAGGAACAGTCCTGTGGGTGGGTAACGCTACCCCTGCAACACATTCCAATCAATATTTTTGTTAATCGTTATCTGAGTGATACTGATTGAAGACACCCATTCAACGCAAGGATTAGGAAAATGATGATATCATTTGAATAAAAAAAAGCATAAATTAAATATAACTGGACAGCGCATTTTCACCTGAAAGACACGTTACCGTGGACTGCGGCAACGTCATTGACTGCTGCCTGTGTTCAGTACAATAAATAATCTTGCCTTCAAATATCCCACCACCCAGAACTCTGCTGCTGCTCACCTTTCAATTCATCAACTCCGCTACGCTTCAACGGGTTCAATACGGTTCAATACGACTCATAGACTTCATCAACAAAAGGTGGCCGGAGTCGTCAGAAATGTACTAGGTTTTGGATTAAAATCCTGCAATATTCTTGTATTTTGATGGGCTTGGATTATATAATTTCTGATTAACCGGATTTGCATTGCATTTGATAATTTTGTTTTGAACTTTTTTACAACTGTTCTTTCAGTTTATGAAGTACAGATTACTGCATTTAATCTGTGAAATTTCGTTCAGTGGAGTTTCCAACATCCATCGGGATTGTGCATCTTGTTTGTTTAAATCTTGAACCTGGACAATGCCCACTGATAAAGGTCTGCTCTCTAATGCATCATGTCATGAAAGTTACGGAAGGGTGTTACTTTCATTGATCCAGTGCCTTTTCTTAACTCATGATTATTTTTTACGTTCAGTACAGGAATACAGAATGATCGAACTTTGCAGTATCCGTTTGATTGATGGCGTGCCATGCCACAGTGCTTTCGCATTTCACCTCGACTCAACCAATTAAGGAATAAACCTTTTTCAACGCGAACCATCGAAGTGGAACGTTGAAAACAGTCCGTGCGACATGCAGAGGCCATAACAGGTGAACGGGGGTTCGGGACGTTTTTTTGCCGTTTAGAACGAACAGCACTTGCCTTTTCGCCTGCATTTCAAGCTAAAATACTTGGAACACTTTGTATAAAACCTTTTTACAGCGATTTTTTCCTTTCATCGCTATTCCAGCTTTATAGGATTCAGTGAATGTACTGCCCTTAGTAGCGAGCAGCCTAAAGCCAATTTTGAAATCCCTGGAGTTCTGGAGTCGAGACCTAGGTCAACGTGTTTAGAAATTTGGCTAAATCAACGTCTGTTGTGAAAGGTATGCTGAAAAAGTAGCCACTGCTACGTTTACAATTATATAAATTGCAACATTTAGTCTGCCTTGTCAGGATCAGTGGCGTAGCAAGGGGAGGGGGCGCAGGCCCCGGTCGGCACTTTCAGGGAGGCGGCACTTCGCTGACTAAAAATTAATTTTTGAAAGGAGTTTAAAAGTTCTAGTTTTTCGTTATTATTTTAAACTACATTTTCTACTGCTTTTCAGTTTTCATGTTTAGAACTCTAGACTGGTAGGATAGCCTAAAAGAACACGACATGTGGCTTTGGAATGAGTGAATTAATGAAATGTTTGAGGGGTGAAAAGTATCCTGAGAGGGGCCCAAATTTTTCAAACTATGAAAAATTTAGGCCTCTCGTTTCAAACTAGGCTACATCCAAAACCTTTTCCGAGGGGGGCAAAATAATTTCCTGCGCCCGTATTTACAAGCATGCTTTTTATTTCTATTTATTTTATTTAACGGAAAACGACGGTAGGCCAGAGCCTGTAGTGCCATGTGCCAGAACCAGTTGCGACAATATGATAGTAAAAAGTCAACCTATAGAGGCGAAAAAAGATACTTTAATAAATCAGTAATAAATAAAGACGCAAAAAAGAGGGCATGCTTACTTGAGGGCCAATTTCGCCCCAGTACCTACACCTTCCTCAACAGACAAAGCCATTTCAGCCATCTCAGTGAAAAGTCCTTTGCACAAACGAAAGAGATGACATTCGACCGCAGACTAAAAACGTTAGGACTCCAGTTGTTTTCGGTTTATATTACCCCTCCTCTCAAAATCTGATAAAATTTTTTTGCATGAAATCACGGTAAATAGTCAATACTATCTTAATCCTTTTTCTCGTATCGTTGGTTTCTCAGTAACGCCCCAACTGCACACAACATTCCCCTGACACCTAGGCATTGGCGATGAAGATTTCGCTGGGGTGGCGATAGCCCAGTGATAGAGTGTCCGACTCTCAATTGGAAGGTTGTGTGTCCAATTCACAGACACTGAGTGACTCGCTGTGGTGCTCCTTGGGCAAGATCCTTAGCCTAAACTGCCCAGGTAAGAAATATATTTCAGGCGTTGGCATGCCGCTAATTGCCGTAGCCAAAATTATAAAAAAACATTCTTGGTACAACTCATGCTATTTTTTAATGTTCCGTTGGGTATTTTGCATTAACTGCCAGAAGCTGTAGCCCAGTCATTAAGTGGACCTATCAACATTAATTTTTGCCGGTTGAACTGAAAAACTTTGCAAAGATAACTTTTATCAGTTTCAATACAATTGCTGAGTTTCTGCATGACGTAAAGGTGCCGGAAAATGATGTTCTTGAAGCAGGGCAGTGTTGAGTTCGTTTTGGCTCATCAACATGACACGTCTTGTAATCCTGAAATAACAACGAAAGAAGACTTCGATTACTTGAAGAAAGTGACTTAGAAGTTTACCGATGGATTCACGCCAAGCCAAACGAAGCTGAACACGAAACAACGAATAGGGACATTAACGCTTTCAGAACATTGTCATGCGTATCTGATTGATTTATTGTGTATTTGTACTTTGCATCTTTATTGTGAGTCATCTTTTGGAGAGAGGGTAACTTAAAAACGATATAGAAAATTATTACATTGAAAAATAACTTCAAATTGCAAATAGAATTAATAATGAAAACCGATAACAATATTGTAGTCAAATACCGATTTGAAATTCATGTAAACAATGATTGACTACTAGTGTCGCTATTGCACTGTATACTACTCGAAAATTGTCACGTGACCGTGGTGTCATACGTTGGGTGTATATAAAGAGTGGTATTACTAGGTCCATCATCAGTTGATGTCGTGGGCTTACCAGTCTCGACACCTAAACTAGTAGTGGGCTTACCAAACTGGAATAGGCCAACTTACCCAGAAGAGATGTACGATTTAGTGGCTATGATGCTACTGACAATTCGGGCTCTCTCTCTCACGTCTGTAAAAGAATAAAATGCGAATTAACCCCTGTCATTTGTAATAATGCTTGTGTATGTTGAAGTATATTATAAACCCCATAAAATCATGAGTGAATACAATCTTGTTGTGATAAACTGAGCGGTGTCGAGCGAAACCGGCAGGTCTAAGTTTCTTAATTGTTAACTTGGGCGTGCCATGGACATTCCTATAAACCAGTGCTCTTGCGGAATTGTCCTAAATGTGTAGTGGTTCTCTTCTTTTAGAAGTGGACTGCCAAATAAAAAATGGTGCCACCAGTGAGGTCTGCTTAACACTGAGGTAGTGCCTAGCTAAGGGTACTGCCTTAGCTCGACTTCTTTTTTAACAGATCCACGCGCTGTTAATCTAATTAGTTTAAAATGAATACTTAACTATATGGAGCCACCATGTTGTGCTTCTTCTTTTAATGGAGAGAGAGTGAGCCCCTTTAAAAATCTTCATGTTCTTACTCCATAATTTGTCATATTTTGGACAGGTGAATTAGCACAGAAGATAGTAAATCCATACAGAACAGAGTCTTGTATGCTGAAAACAGAAACAGAATAGGCGTGACTTACATTGGAGTATAAAAGTCACTAGATTAGACATATATTAGAAAGATTTATAATATTATGGAAACAAGTGGTAAGTTTATGAATTCTTATTTTATTTTTCTGTGTTCTGGATGTTTCTGTTTAGCATTGTCATTCCGAAGTTTATGAAAGTATAATTAAATTGTTCAGATCGTTCTAAGATTAAGAGTGTTGGGTCAGCAATATTTAAGATGACAGTAAAAGCCAATGGAAATTGTGTAACAAGTTTAATGGCTTAAAGCATAAATGCTGCCGACATTGTGGTATTGGATCCAACTGTCACTTTACTAAGTCTTATAATATATTGTGCTGGTCAAGTGGAGACACCAAGTTCAAGCTCAGAAAATTGGTTTGAGGAATTTTTGGAATGTATGGATGTGACAGAAGCTGAATTAGACACTTTGCTGACCGAATCAGAAGACAATTTGATGTCTGACCCAATAGACTGCATTGCACAAGCCATTAACTCTATACACTTTGATGAGCCCCAATGTCCTATATTAAGACTACAGAACCAATTGCAGGCCAAGAATTTAAAGATAGACGTTTTAGAACAAAACCATTTTTTTCGAGATGTTTAAGCAGAAGCTGTACAGAGAATTTCAGAACTCTCTTTTCTGGTACTGTCTGCTTCTTCAGTACGTGACCATACATAATTTCCAATGGCAAGTTATGTGTCTCTGGGAATTTCTGGTAAATACATCAATCGATGAAAACACTTATAGTGGTTGCAAATGTTGATTAATGTGTAAATCGATTGTAAAGTACATTCAAATTTATTAGTGATAAAACAAGTAGTGGAGTAGATATTAACTATAACATGCCTTTGTGTAGATCATTTAAACATTTATATGATAAAAATGACAATTAACGCCACAGAAAATTGTATAGAAATGTTGATAGTTGAAGGAGCAAAGGCCTCCGAAATCATGGAAATGACTCCAGCCATTGTGTTGACACCTGTGCTATTATCTAGTAATCATATGGATCGAGCTTACCAAGTTGTTGAATACTATTCAGCCGACTCAAGCTTAAAGACGCTGCTTGAGAACTATTTGCAAGACATTGGTTGCACGGAATTTGAGGCTCAGACCGTTGCATCAAGTCTTGAGCAAGAACGATCATTGACTGGCAGATTAGCCTATGCCTTACAAGTGATTAGAAGTGTGAAATTTGACTGGGACAAGTGCCCTGTAAAAGTGCTAGAAGATCATCTCCAGGAGAAGAATTTAGGATTAGAAATTCTGGATGATAACTCAGTGTTGTTTTCAGTGTTTAAACGAAAATCGTATAATAAATTTCGCGATTCTTTTCAATTATATCGACTACTACTCGATCTTGTGAATATTACATTCTATCGATGACGAGTGACTTGGTTTGGGAAGATCTGGTAAATATTCCTATAACCACGGAAATCTATGAGAGCATCTATACCATGATAGATTTATAAAATACTGCAATTTGGACTAAACCGATGCAAAACTTCGAAATGGAGTAGTTCTCTAATTACAAAACGTACATTGAGTGAACATTCTAAATAATGGATTTTTACTTTAACGATGTATCTTGTTTCAGAAAACTTAGAAAATACCAATAAATATAATATGATTGGTGACACATCACCCTAGAATGAGTGTAGAAGAAGGACAACAATTTATTGACGGACAGATATCGGATATGGAGGAAGTCATAGAAAGAGAAATACGAGCACATAAGGCGCTCTTTATGCTTAAATCAACGAATTATACCTGGTGTCAAAGCCCAATTGCGATCTTGCGGAACAAACTGCGAATTCTAGGACTAGGTTGGACTGTTTTTGAAGAAGATCCAATACTGTTTTGTACATTCAAGCAGAGATTGTACGGAAAGTTTCGTGGGAAGCTCAGAAAATACCAACCCTTACTGAGTCTAATAAACCAAAAACATTAGTGGTGTCAAGTCAACACAATGTGGGAGACCCTTTTCAACGGACCTATTCAAGAAGACAGTTATGCGATGATAGAGACATTAATTAACCCACCTTAATTAACCCAGACAGACTAGTTATCGTTAAGAAAAAAAAAATCAGTGATGCAGAATAATCAGTTGCTGTTGACATATGATATTGTAAAAAGGTGGTTAAAGTGAAAAACTTTTAGGAAATATAATGTTTGAAAAGACGCTTGGTGGTACAGAACTTGAAGATAGCATGAAGTATGAGATTCATCCCAAATCTTTTCATCCGACACTCTTCAAGGTATATCGTCACAATGAAGTGGAGATACTACCGAGCTGGTTTATATACAGAAAAGAAGAGATCTCATTGGTTAAAACAGTGGCCAATAAGAAAGGGTTTAGGAGATAACAAAAGGCGAAGCTGGTATTGGTTGAAGATGTAATTTGGACCTCGTCGAAACGTTGGAACGGTCAACCAATGGAAAGTTCAAGAGCTTAGGAGATCTTTGATCTTTAAGGAGTAAACGAATTCTTCTTGTTTGCAGAGAAGAGGATTCAAAGATTTGATGAAAGTCGCTTCCAGGGTGGAGAGATGAAATGAAGTGTGAGCTCGAGCGAGGACGAAGAATTTGTCCTTGTTGTAATGTAAGGCACAGGAGATGTATAATTAGAGATGAATAATTGCTTATGCGACACATTTACAAGTAACACGTTTTCACATTGATCCAGCATGTAGTTGTGACTTTATCAAAAGTCAAGAATGGCGTCCTAACAATTGGTCGATGCTAGTTGAACAAAAACAACAACAACGTATTCAAGGTTATGAAATGATATACTTATTTTGACCACTTGCCGATCATTTCATATTTTACACATAGATTCATCCAGAGAAGAAATTCAAGTCATGCATCCTTATTACATTACAGATATACTTATGTTATTTCCTTATGTTTTAATATCTTTTTTTGAGAAATACCAATGGATTTCATGGAAACTTTTCGTTGATGACAGATCCTGTCCTAGACAAGAGACTGATCCCTGTTACATATTACTATAAGATATGCCAACCATCCAATCCATAGAAGTAAATCACAATATTGGTAGTAATGTAACTGCATCTACTTTAGAAGAATGTTACTTTCGGAAGAAAGTGCAAATTATCACTTTATCAGACTCAGAAGTCCAAATTCGAGTCCCGGCTGGACGAATTCGAGATATTCGGCCCGATGTACAAAATGAAAAACATCATCATGATCGTTTATATTTATATTTTCAATGGTATTGGAGTTCCCCAGGCAGACCACATAATTGGGTATTAATACACATTAGACACGGTCAGTTAAGAAAACGTAAGACTACTGTTTGGTGGATACTTGACAAAAAAAGGACCTTTATAACCTATGATAAACATTACTTTATGCCACCGTCCTTACGACCGAGAAATTCTATATTTTCATATTGGGGCCCACACACACATTGCGAAAACAATCAATGGACTATGAGAGCATCCAACAGACGTAACTTGGAAAGCACTGTTACTCTAGAACCAAAGTCTTCAACTCAATGTTGGACACATCATACCAGCCCTGCACAGTGTTCAGATCATGAAAACCATACTTACTGCACACCCACTTTGGGCAGACTGGAAAAAATATCATTACAATCATCTACGAACGTTATGAATTGGGAAGATCGGCTACAATATGAGCCATTTTGCAAAGCATATTTTCAAGAATTAGAGCCTAAACATAATATATCCCGATATTATCAGAAACTTGTTCACACAGGTCAATTTTCTGAACTTTTTAATATTAAATGGTTCTCTTTGCATTCTATGCATTCAACTAATACTATCCATGCGCCGAGACAGTTCAATTTTTCCAATCTTGAAAATCAAATACAGCAAATACTGATGCAGTTTTACCAGCAGAATAATTTCACTATGGAAATGGTAAAGAATTATGACTATTATCAGATGCAAGTACGACATTTTGATTCATCACTTTTACGTTTGGTGGACCAATTGGAAGTAATTACAGACGCAAATGAATGCATACGTTTTTCTCAAACAAGGACGGTAAAAAGCAACAAAGCTAGTACTGTTGAAAGAAATCAGCTATGGATAAGAACCATCATAAAACGTCATGTTCAGACATTGAGGAGTAACTTGGAACGTTACTATGTCCTAAAAACCATTCAGCAATCCCTATTGACTTTGGATACAATTACTGATTTGTATCAAGATATCATCTATCAAAACCATTTTCGTAATGGAAAAATTATCAGTTTTCCTAAGTTTAGGATTGTTGATCCTGCTACCCCTCAACCTGAGATTGATTGGGAAAAAGTAAATGAACTAGATGCACGGGAATCTGAAAGGATTACAGGAATTTTTACACCTATACTTTCAAGTATCCTGAACACTTTAATGGCCATTGGCTCGACTATGGTCTATGGAGTTTATCACATATGTACATCTTCTAATACTACTATAAATAGTAATGTCGTTCCTATCAGTCCTTAAGTAATGTATTTTGTGTTTATGTTTAATATGTAGACGTGTCTTTGTTTGCTTTCGTAATATTCTAACCTATGTTTTCCTTTAGAAACTATTCCATTAGGATTTACCGTCAAATCATAGTAATCAAATAGAGGCATAATGAGTAAAACTGACAATGAGAAGAAAACTGCTCTTGAAAAACTTTTCAGGAAAAAGGAAAACAAACACCCACCTACCTCAGAAGAAATTAATCAAGTGTTTCAGGCATACTGCTCGCTTTTTAAGGAGCTCTGTTTTGGATTCCTGCAACCTTTAATCATAATCATTTGCACGTATGGACCTCAAACATTCATTTGTTGAATTTCTTTGTATTAGCTTTTGAATTAATTAATATTTTAGTGAGACGTAAATACGCTGAAGCACGGCACGCATTCCATAGTGAAAATGGACTATGTATAACTTTTATTTTAACATTGTTTGAAGAGCAAACCTTCTTTTTAAGACGTTGTACCAGTGTCAGTTTCGGGAAGTGTAGACTTTTGCAACCTTGGAAAATGTTATTTTGCTATCGTTTCTCTAGGCAATTCTCTACCATACCCATGGTTTTTTGAATCCCTTTAAGCATATTCTACTTTTTAGTTGTTATATTTTCCGTAACGCTCGCCTAGATTTTCGAGTTGTATTAACTTAGAATTGTTTTGGTTCCTTTGTGATCATTCCTTCACAAATACAATTACTCAAGGCCAACAGCCTTGGTCAAGAGTTAGATTGAAATACCTAAACCATTGTTTAATTTTATTTTGGCTAAGACCAGTTTCAAATTCCATCTGTCTCCGCATACCACAAATATCTCGTCGATATCAGTTGAAAAATAAATGTTCAGACTTTTGCTATGAATTTATTCTAAAAGAATTTATTACATCTTGACAACTATTACTTGACATTTTTGAAACCCCGTCTATGAAAACTCTGATCATGACCAAGATTGCTTATTACATGCTTGTCTTTGCTCTTATGTTACAGGATACCTTGGGGAAAATCAAGTCGACTTTGGTTTTAGAGATATATATATATACTAAGCCATTGTAGCAGAGCGAAGTGTGTCTGATCTGGCGACCTTTATTACTGAATACATCTTTTGAAATTATTACCATGACAAATTTTAAGTCGACGCTAGACGCTGTTGTGTCTAGGGTACCTACTTTCAGTTGTCCTATCGCACATATTGGCCAACCCATTTTTCATTTCGAAAAATCCATTTCTAAAACACCTAAAACGCTTCACACATCCGTCGACATTTTGTCCTCGTTGACATGGAGAGAAAGGGAAATGTATTTACATTTCATAATAAGTGTAAATGTAAGAAATAGAATAATTGAATGTTAAAGTAAATATAAGCTTATTTACGGTTTATAGTATGATCCAGTCACTCACTAACAATTATCTTTGGGAAGAATAAGTCACCATGAGATTGATGAAAGTGCCCGGAGCGGTGTCTGTCCCATGACATTATCTGTGTTTTTGGACGAGTATTATATAAGGTGAGCTAGGTGCATAAATTGTTTATAATAAGCTCACGCTCCTCTGGCTTTGGAAATTTCCATCATTTACGATGATGCAAAACGAGTATTTTGCTCGTCGGATACTCGATAAGAGTTAAAACTTACCCTCTGCTTGTAATTTACAGTGGGCTTGTCCCTTATGATTCCTACCTTCCTTGGAACCGGACCGTAGGAAGAAGGAGCGAGGATCTGATTCCTATAGCCAAGAGGAGACTTATGATTTTCATATTCACTCATAGACACTAGAGTGCATTATTAAATGCGATATTTTGTAGGGATGAAAAGAGGTCCCACCCTGCTAGTAATCACATATAAAAAAGGAGTGAATAGGATGAGGACGACGTTGAGCAGTTGAATGAGAAGAAGTGATAGACTCTTTAGTCCGATGTACGACACTGATGTCCCGTGGCTGTGAAGGACTATGGTTCTAAATCCTAGTTCATTGATTACGATAACCTGCCGAGTCCTATGACATCCGTGGATGTCATACCTAGGATGCTGAATGTAAAGGTAGTCCTTAGGAATTTCGGACTTCTCATAATCTTGTACAGGCGCCATGCAGATTGTGTTCACTCTTCTTTCTATGTTATGCTGACCACGTTATCTTCATCCTCATTGAGCACCTTATTACTGTTTTTGTATTAGTGAAATGAGACAGACACTAGCTCCATGGTGACTGACGATTTTTCAATCCAAAACTTTAGTAAAACTTTAGCAAATAACTATATAGTGAATGTGACTGGAACATCGGAAATACATACACGCTTTTCAATTAATATATATAATTGACCAACGAAAAATTAGACCCTAAAAATACTAGAAAAACCTTCCGATCTGAAAATGGTCGGGCGGCATTGGCGAACTCGTCACTCGCCACTACCATGGGACCAGGCGGGGAGATTTCTTTGGTGACGCTTAGAGATCTTCTTGCTAAAAGATCGGGGGATCATTAATAGAAAGCCCTCAGTCAAATTCAAAACTCACTATGAATCTCACCAATTCATGGTGTTATTAATGATAAATAACGTGTTTTCTGAATAAATAATTGAGACTTTATTGTAACACCTCTGCCATTAACGACACCACCCTTGATCTTCAAGGAGTAAACGAATTCTTTTTGTTTGCAGAGAAGAGGATTCAGAGATTTGATGAAAGTCACTTCCAGGGCGGAGAGATGAAATGGGGTGCGAGCTCGAGCGAGGACAGAGAATTTGTCCTTATTGTAATGTAAGGCACATTGGGCGTTGTCAAGAAGATGTTGACCGATGGCGGATTCGTGAAATCGTCAGGGACTGGTGTCCTTACCAGGGCAGGGAAGGCTTTGACGGATGTGTGGAGTGGGAGGATTGGT
>Ga0210059_1003998_pt1 | contig 23746 bp, 21 predicted proteins | sample Ectturendosymbi2_FD_188042 | JGI IMG/M metagenome (GOLD analysis project Ga0210059, IMG submission 188042) | Ecteinascidia turbinata endosymbiont from Florida, USA - Sample 2 (SPAdes) (version 2) | ecosystem: Host-associated > Tunicates > Ascidians > Unclassified | place: Key West, Florida...
GGTCGAAAATCACTAGTTTAACGCAATGAGCGTAAATATGTTTTCTTTCGTGAAAGTAATTAGTTTTAGGAGCAAACGAATAGGACTTTCTTGTTAATTTTAATAAATTAAAAGAGCCAAAACAGAACTAAACATCGTAATTGTGATTATAAAATTTTGTTTGGTGTTCCCCCAAATTTTTTTATTGCATAAAGTGGTCCGTGATGCAAAAAAGGTTGAAAAACACTGCTCTAAGCGAGCAGTTACGAAGCTTAGTGACGGGCGAGCTTCTGTTTCCAGCAGTCAGCACCCGCATGTGGTATGACTGACTCCTGCGTCACAATTTCAGATAGCCAGGGTTGCGAACTTTCCGATTTCGCTCTCATGCTATAGTTGCGCCACAATCGGACGCGAATACAGAGTTCACGGTCAGTTTTGCCACTTCTGATATTTCAACATAAGATCTGATGTTTTCAGAGAATTCTGATTTCTTAGTGACGAAACTGATGTTGACAGTTTTTGATTTCTACATTTCCTCCCCTTTCAGGATCAAAATAAGTCAGATGCATTTCTTTCATCAATTTCCAACCTTCAAGGGTGTTTGGTTATAGTTCCAAACTGAAGCTCTCTTCACTGCGTTGAGAATGACATATAGGCATACATTACCAAATACACATAACCGACTTTTCCATTTAATGACGATGCTGTACTTCGCTCTGTTTTCGGATCCAGGGTCATCGCGCTTTGTTAGGTATTGGTAGTGGAAGCATTTAGCTTATATTAAACTTTAAGGCAAAAATCTGATGTTAAAAAAGGCAGCAATCTGATGTTGACAAGACTGGCCTCAGTGGCAACACTGTTCACGGTGTATGTAATGGCTGTGGGTGTTCTTACAGCAGCGGTGAAACTTATAGTATGTTGTTACGACAAAAGATCTGATGTTTAAGAAAATCTTTGAGCTTTGATGTTTTGACATTCGATTTGATGTGGTTCTGAAGGTAGTTCTGATTATTTTCATTTGTGGGATATTTGAAAAAATGCTGACTACATTTTCAAGACAATAATTGCAACTGTGCAACAACGTTGAGTATATTAGTTGTAATTGTGAAGTTTTCAGTTACTGCTGCATGTGTTTCATATTAATTCGACCTACAAACTGAGCATCTCCGTGGATATGATTCTCCAAATTCAGGTCACAAAATTGCTAACCTACTGTATAACGTCTCACGAAGCGCCAGTGGCCTTAGAAATTTCCTAGGTTAATATGTTACGTTGACACATTTAAATTATATCAATTTATTGACAAAATAATTGATAAATTTCCTGTAGAAAATGCAAGAAAACTTTTTATTTGAAGTTAGATAATTACAAGTAAACCATTACAGTACATCGCAGCCTTTCCTTATTTTCTGTTGACTTTCCAGGGTCTTATATCCAAAGAAATGTTACAGAATTTTGCAATTTTATATTTGTCTAGTAGTTTTGTATAAAATCATTTGCCTTCAGTTTTTTATATGCATTTTTATGTCTGTCCTTCACTTTAATCTATTCGTGAGTCTGCCCTCAGTCAGTTTTTTATGCCGTTCTAAAAATCTAAGCTCTGGGAGTGCATGCTCCAGAACCCCTACAGCAGGGGTGTCCAACCTTTTGCACACCATAGGCCAATTTTTTCAGACCCGATTACCAATGCGCCATACCGTCGGGTACTTCTTGTAACGATGTTATTTCATATCTTTCGTGTTTTTCCAGGTAATCTGGTAAAGCTGCAAACAGACTTACATTTACTTACTTTTTATTGAGACTATGAGCTTGTTTAGATTTTACCTGTTTTTTTGAGTTAATTTTTTTTACTGGTTGCAGCAGAGTATTCTTCAAATTGGAATGAGTTAGTTGAGGCTGCGTTTTGCTTTTAATTAATTTCATGGACGAAAATGCTTGTTCGTACATCAAAATTGTTCCACGGGTAAGGATCGCTAGAAATTAATCAAGTCAGAAGCACCAGGGACTGAAAAAAGCTCATTAAATTGCGTTTACAATATTGAATTTATTTTGAAGTCAATGATTTCCACCTTGTATGCTACTTAGCATTTTCATTATCTTTTGTTCACTGAGTAAGAATAGGTTTATAAATGCCAAAATATAGTCTTCTTCCTTAGCAAAATCACAAAAGTCTTGCAATAACTTGATCTTTTCTGTGACTTTTCTCAATTGCCATTATCAACAGCACCTTCAATTTACTCCTTTTACTGTAATATGGAAACTGGCTGATATCCTCATTTTCTAACCGCAAAATGAAAAGTTTTGACTTCATCTTGAATGCATTGATATGATTATTAGATTAAGAAACAATTTATTCTTGCCCTGTAGTTTGATATTCAGATGGTTGAGATGGTCATTAACATTAACTAAAAATGCCAGATCAAATAGCCAGTTGTTATCACAAAAAAGAGCTCTTTCCTCAGGTGGCTCGTTTTGTTCATCCAGAACATTGTGAACAGCTTGTTTCAAGATGCTAACAAGCAAATCACAAGGTATTGGTACGAAACAAAAAAAAAGCTAAAATTATTGGGTAGGTTTACTATCTTACTTTACGATCACAAAGATGCGCCTCTTCAAATCATCCAATGCCCAAACCTTGGCGCTTGCGCCATAGGTTGGCCACCCCTTCCCTACAGCTCGCACCAGCGGTGATTGTGACTAGGCCTGACGAGAGAAATAGGAACAAGCGGGCACGTTGCATTTAGAAAGATTTTGTCCCTAAAAAATTCTGTCATTACGATTCATGAAGAATTTTGCAGATGAGAGGAACTTATTGTCTAGCGTTTACTTTTTCTTTCACTAGTTGCTAAAATTCGAATGTGTTGCTGCAGCAGTTTGGGAATGTCGCAATACAACAGTTTGAGTGTTCAACCTAAAATTCAAAGTGGGGATAGCTTCACGCGAAACGATTAGATTCTTCTTAACTCTACAACAGTTAATTATTTCCAAGATTCAATGGTATTGACCTCAAATCCATGACGTCATAGTCATTTGAAATTATCAGACGGATCTAGAAACAACTGCATGCGGAGCCCGAGTCAGCTTTCGACGTCTCTTATTAACTACCAACCCATTTTTCGCATCTACGCTGCCATTGACGGACTGGGTGGGGGCGCCAAATCTGACTTTGTTCCCAGGCGCGGGAAACCCTAGGTGCGCCACTGGGATCGACTCTGCTTCTCATCAAGGATATTTTGATTGCTCTGCCAACGCGCTTAGCAACACATAAACATGTCAAAACGTTTTTGCCGCCGACTGGCAAGGTTGTCGTTGACTAGCTTCTTGTTAGAACATTTCAGTGGTGCTTTGCCGGCTCCTGGCGACTTCCCCACCCTAACTTCATATATACAAAACATGCAGATTTTAAGAATGCTGCTCAAAAGACCACATAAAACAACTCAGCTACTGGAAAGCTCACCTTGAAACGGAGATATGTCGTATGCTTGCATCACGCCTAAGTTCATTCTCCATATACGGGTAAAATAAACCTGAGCAGGTTAAATGTCCTTTAATTGTAATTCAGTTGCTGAAACCACATCGTTTTTGACAACCTTCTTGCTTGATCTGTTGTCACGTCAAAAAACATTCACTTTTTTGTTGCAAACCGCGTTGACAACAACTACATTATTTGTACAGAGATTCAGTTCATCTTTCATCGCTATTCACAATGTAAAGGAAAAGTAATCACCACGTTGTAGTAGATGAGAAGAAAAATTGTGGCATGTCCCAAGTAATAACCATCTTGTATAAGAGTTATAGGTTGTATGCACAGGTGCCGTTTGCCTTGGTAAGTGTTTAACAGCGTAGTGTGCATCAGTGGTCGCTTGGTCACATGATGTTCTGCTCAGTTGTTAAGCAAATAACAAAACAGGAATGATTTCCTTAACCAAGAAAAATTTCGCAGCTTTCAGGATAGTAAAACGACATTATAGAAAATTGTCAAATATGTGGTTGAATTGATCACTGTTTGGTTTGGATAAACAAGACCTTTGCTCAAGGATGATGACTCTAGACGACCACAAAGAACTATAAAGATTAATCTTTAGCCAGTGACTCAGCAATCGTTAGGCTGCCGCTGAATGAGCCAGAAAAACAAATAGTGATCAGTTATGGAAAATTCAATTTGTCAATGTTCAAAAAGAGATCGTGGATGTACAATCCCCCTTGATGCCAAAACAGCAGTGAAAATGAGTTATTTAGAGCCTTGGGGAAAATGTTTGATGAAAAAAAGATAGGGCAGTCAATGGAAAATGCTACCAACAAAGGTTTTCTTGTTTCACAACTAAAAAGTGCCCTGATGTTTAGTTTTGCTTCATAGTAACATTTTTGACTAATATTGCCGAAGTTGAAAAGTTAAGCATCTTTTCACATTCCTGTGAAAAAAAGGTTGGTTTTGAGACAAACTGTAAAATAAGTGGTTCAAGTTACGTATCAGAGAACAAGAAAATGTCTGAAAATATGGCATTTATTCAGCTTACACTAGTAAAGAACAGTTTTTATAGTGACTGAATCGTACAGTGTCCTTTTTGCTTGCTTTACTGATACAACCGTCACTGAAACAACAGGGAAAAGTTATGATGCAGATGCACAGCAAGTTAATTATAGACGTAACGGCAAGACTAGGTGAAGGTGTGCAATGTAACCGATTGGAAATTTATTTAAGGCACGAAAGAATCTTTTCAGAAATTGGTTAAGAATTCATTTTACCATAGCAGCCGATGAGTTTGCTTCAAAGTCTTTGTTTGTTTCCTCAATTCGATTCTTAGACACATCAGTAAAAGTTAAAACAATATGTTTTCTTTGTTGGCCATAAGTGAATGAAAGCTGCTAAAGCTTTTCAATGGTTTTGTGAATAGAATTTCTATTTCGTAAGGTTTTCTTAAATTAGGTTGTCTGTAAATAAAGATAAATCAGTGGATTTAACATTCTACCACCATCCAATCAGCCCACCCAGTAGATCCGTGTTGATGACATTAAAAGCACTAGAAAATAATCGCTGAGATAAGTTAGCAGCTGCATGACGGTTACTGACATAGATCCTGGTAGAACTCATTTTGCTTGAAGAAGATTTCAGGACGGAGGATACGCAGTGTTGCGTGATATCGACTTCCTTTTTTCCATAGGGAAAATTAGGAAATTCCCTTAATTACTTAATAAGTCTGCACAAGGGCGCCGCAATGCAATCACTTCTCAAAGTGTTTTACCAGAAAATCGATTTCACGTAATTTACCCGCTTCAGGCCAGTAAATTGCAAAAACAAAAGTAAGATTTAGAGAAAACACCCAAACTATAGTTTCAAGCACACGCCATGACCACAATGCTGTTTTCACCGAAGCCAAAACCTAAGTTGACGCCCGTTGCAAAACAAAGCAGTGATGAGTCAGGTAAATATTGTTGGTGCATGTGCCCTGTTCAGCCAAGAACTGCTGATCACTCCTACTGGACTGTTAGCCATTTTATTATTTTCATAATAGGAGTTGGCCAGACAAGCGACAAAACAAGTTCATGCAACTTTCACAGCATCCTGATAAGAAATACGATGTGATATAAAATATACGAGAAAGTAAAAATCAAGTATCGCTTTGCAACAGAACTGCAAATTATGCAAGTCAGTCAGAAAAGAAGTTTATTCTGCACGAAAGGCACCAATCACCTTAATAAATTGCGAGGATGACCACAGAATAGACACCTTTACCTATGTTAAGATACACCTTGGCAATGCGAACAGGAACATGAAATGTGACGGCAAAGAACCACTGATGCAAGTCAAAGAATCATTTACGTTACAATGGAAGTTTCAAAGAGCCTCAGAACATTCATATGCCATTTATCAACGAAAATCCAAAGCAGTGTAAAAGTGGCTGAAATTACGATCAACACAAAACCTGGAATTGTGTCACAAATTGAACTTATTTCTGTTTCACCCAGAAAAGTTATCAGCACTAGTTTGTGAAATCAAAGTGGAGGAAATTTTTACCTGAAGTCAACAATGGCCTTTGCACATTCACATCATGTTTGCTAGTTTTGCATCGGACTTCAAGCAGCAATGCATGCAACCATTAAGTCAGGTTTCAGATCTTGGAAAAAACAAACAGCTTACGAAATATCACCAAAGGCACCACTGGCAAGCTCTCTTTATCACAATTTTGAATATTCCAGGTATTCAAACGGCTATTTCTACACATCTTCTGCGAAGAAGTTGCTTTCATGCTGTCGATTCACCACACCTTCCATGCAAGAAAAAGTTTTATTCATGATCAGCGGGGGCTGCTGCCCCAGCGGCCATTCGAAGAAGAAAAGTGGCGGTGAAAATGAATGAATCAATGTAAAAAGATAGTCGGTGTAGTTTTCACCCCTAAAAATGTCAACTGTGTGTTACACCAGTTGCCTATCTGTGTTGCAAAGGTGCTGAACAAGTCAATTATTTTGATGTATTATTTTATGACTCATTAAAAGATGCCCATGATATTCAGAGACAAGTGCAAGCACTTTATTGTGCAGCAAGCAAGCTTAGCAGAACTTTTGCTGAGGGGGTGTTTGTGACAGAAAAAGGACAAAATATCATCGTCCATCCTGTCCCGTCACGAAAGGTGATGGCGCAATCAGGCCCACAGCTACGGGGTAATTCGAGGGCATTGAACTCCAAATTTTTTGTGCCCTACAAATTTCGTTGCGACAGGAAATTTTGTTTAACATGTAATATAAAAAAACCTTCCCCTCCCCCCACATATGAAAACCTGGGTACGGGCCTGAACACAATACATACCTTTTACTTTTCGGGTGAAGCGATTGCCAAATAACGACACTTGCAGTAGATTGAATACAAGGTCTCTCCTTTACAAAATGTGACCATTAGAGTTCTGCGTTAGGCGGGTACGGGAACCTGCAGAGCTATGCGTGCGTGCGGGTGCGGGGCGGGCGCGGGTTAAGACGTTCTTTGTGCGGATAAATACATCTTGATCCAGTGGATTTAAAGGTGACATAAGCATGAAATAAAACGTTACAGAGAGCTTGCGATACAAGGGTGTAGTAACATTCTCCAGCGGTAACGAGACCACAGATTGGAGTTTCCAGCTCTTAGTGATGTTGCAATAAATGCGTTCTGGGTGATGACAAGCAGCGCTACTAGTGAACGCGTGTGTAGTATGGCTGGGTATGTCGTGAATAGCAGAAGAGCAAATTTAAAGAGTTCGCCAGGGGGCGACACGCGCTATTTGAACAGTGGTTTCAAAGCTAAAACTGAAGCTTTCAAGGCTGACCAAAACGTTTCACATTTTTACGTTAGTCTTTTTCAAGAGCTTCCTTGGCTTTGCAATGAATCACTGACTAAATTTCCACTAGCATGCGATGAAACCTGTTTCATGCTTTTTTAGTGGTTTTCAGACACGCAGTGACAGGTGCAGGTGTGGGGCGAAAATATTGCGGTTTGGGAGGGTGCGCGCGGCAGGTTCGGAGCGGGATCAAGTAAAACTTACACCTGCGCAGGACTCTAGTTCCCACAGCAATGGCAAAGCTGCTGTGTAAATGGCACGACCGGTCTGCCCACGTTAAAGAATATCCTCGTTGAGAGCGATTGGTGGTTAATTAGATCTGAAAAATTTTCAAAGTTTTTGACTTCTTTGAGTTAAAATGATTATTGACAGAATCAGATCCGTGGAATAAATGCATCAGTTTTGAGACGAGTTCCAGTTGAAAAGGTGGTTATTTAAAGCTAAATGGAGGAATATTTCCAACAGTTTTCGATTTCGAGAAATTAAGAATCTAAACAGTTTTTTGCTTTTTCTGGCTTCTGAGTTTTAGCCACAAGATAAAAGTGATTATTAGTGTATTGAATGTAGCTTTGAATGATTGTTACAAAAACATCTTGTAAAAACTGTTAGTATTTAGATAAGCGTTGAAACTTCATAGGTATGCTAAAATATCACACCCTCTTAGAATCTACAAAGATCTTAAATTTACTATTTGCTATTTTCTACTCGGAAGCATTTATTGCTTGTTTAAGTAGAATGGGTTTAATTTATTTTCAAAATAAACCGTAGTTATTTATTTTCAAACCGTAGCTATTGTTTTATTTGAAAATAAATTAAACCCATTATTTCATCAGGTGATGCATGAACAAAGTTAAACCGGTTGTGGTGAAATGATTGAATTATGTAAATATAGATTTCATACCGAAAAATGCGTATGTTTCTTAAACTCCTGTGTGAGTAAATGAATACGTCTACTATGTCCATAGCACTTAAACTAATATTTCCAGTGTGTCTGCTAAAATTCTAACTCAAAAACTTGAATGAATTTTGAGGAAGATTCCCAGGTTACTTTGGTTTGAAAAAAGTTTCACTTCATTAGTATATGCGAAACATTAGCAGCTGCTACAGAGATTGGTTTCTGATTGGCACAATAGGCATTCCATGGTATGTTTATTGGGTGACCGCAGAATGACATAATTCATTCAGAGCGGGACTGGACGTAATTCAAAAATTTTCTTTCACTTCAAAAGTGAAAGTTGTTTCTGTTTTCGAAGTTTTTCGAATCTGTTTCAACTCATGTTGGATCGGCAGAACAATGTGATAAGTTTAGTCATGGCAAATTGAAAGAGAGCAAACAAAAGTGAGAAGCGATTGGCTTAGACGGCATTTGCCCAGAAACACGGACCTTTCAAGTATTCCAAGGTTAATATGTGACTAAAACATCATACCACGGACGGTTCAACGATCAATTTCTTAACAACGTTTTTACGGTCAGATGTGAAAAATCTTTTCAGGTTTCATGTATTGGTTATTACTCTTTGACGTTTAGGAACTTTAAACATTTAAAATCTATTACGCAAATGAGTTTGTTACTGTAGTTTAGGTTGAACAGCAAGCTTTACAAGCAAAATGTAAACAATATTTTGTAATAAAAGTGGTCAGTGGTAAGGCGTCCATGAACCTGGATTTTTTATTTTAGATAGCTCCACTGCAAAAATGCAGGAGGATTAATCTGAATTGTATTAGTTCACAAAAATTCAAAGGCCAAGAAATATGCAAAAATGTATTCCGGCTTAACGATTCTTTAAAAACGATATCAGTGTTAGAAATTCATGGAAACACCATCAGTTGAAATAATGAAGCGGTGGTTGCAACACAGTCAAAACCAGTTTTAACCTCTTATCGCTACAAATGCAGTTACGGATTGCTAAAGTTTATGTCTAGTCTTTTCTGCAAATTCTTTCTTGTGTTATAAATTTCAATTCCCTGGTTTATCAATTATTTGTGTATACTTTGGCTGCACTGTTGAAGCCTTACAGATTCTACTTATCGAACCTATTTTGGTATGTTTCTTTTTTGTTTATGATATAAAACGTTTCTAGAGTGGATGCCAGTAGCTCTGAATTAAGATTTTCTTTATCTCAAAGTCCGAAATGCATTTCATAACAATTACGGTAAACATGCTATATAAATATTTAAATAAACCCTTGATTTGAATTTTTCCAATGGAAGTTCGAGAGGCAAAATAATTGCAAAGAATTTTTTTAATTTTACACAGAAGACTGTACACAAAGAATGTAGCTATAGCAAATGCCATGACATTCATAATGCTAAACTTGCACCTGGATTAATTTCGGTCAATCTAATCTGATATGCCGTTATCGTCAACGTTTTCAAATTTAATTTTTCAAACATGAATCTTTTACAGTGTTTTCGAAAAAAGCATTATTTTTGTTCAAAGGATCACAACTCACCTGGCTCAGCAATCAGGACGAATGAAACTCTAAAAAATAATCTAAAACTCGTTTCACATTTGTAGCGTAAAGAGATAAGTTGTATTTTCAGCATTGACTTTCAGCCAGGGTTGCAGATTCAGTGTCGGAGTCACGAGGAGTCTGGAGGTCTTTGGGTGGAGTTGGAGTTGGATTCCTAGCAGCATTAGGAGTCGGTGTCGGAATGTTTTGTCCGACTCCCAAAGTCTTGGATTATTTTTACATCACACTCCTAAGTTAGGAATTCCTGTTGAAATGGTACAATTTTTTTTGAAACTTTTGTTGAAACAAAGAATTCTTGCTGTGTACCGCGATTTCCATTGATTGCTAGTTGCTACAAAATTGATGACAGCCAAACCTCATTAACTTTATCTTAAGGTGTCGGAGTCGGGAGTCGGAGCCCGTGTTGGAGACGCAAAATTTGGAAAGGTCGAAGTCGGCCTCGACAATTTTGGAAAGGTCAGAGTTGAAGCCGAGTCCGACATTTTACCTCCGACTCCGCAACCCTGATTTCAGCAAATGTCTTTTTATTTGCAATCGCAGTGACTGCATTGTAAAATATTGATTGAACATCATTCATGTTTTAATGTTCAAACAGAAACGTTCCTCTGGTCTGATGTACATTGGAAGTAGTTTAACCTTAAAAGCTCTTCTTGAAAACATTTTTCTGTGAATTAACTGACGATGTTATAATTCTTTACAAGCAAAAAGTTGAAAAGTAATGTAAAAACGTTTACCAGAAATTTCACCCAAAAAGCTGTAGTTGTTGGTTACAAATGTTTGCAGAACTGATATGAATTACGAAAGAAACAACATGCAAACTTAAAATAAGTAATTACAAATATTTGTATATAGTTAGATCATGCAGACTAGGTCTTACAATTCAGGAGACTTCAGCAAAAATTGAATAAAAGTTCAAACTTTCTATCAGAAGGGCATCGGATCGGCATTTCCTAAAATAGCAAGATCTTCGATAAGCTGCATCACCCTAATTAAATATGTAAAAGTAGATTTAATGCCCTGGATGATCTCATCAACGATCCTACAAGCTGATGATCCTCTTCTGGACAAAATTAATTTTCTGTTGCAATCACACTTTCGTCCAATTTTTGATGAAGCCTCCTGAATTATAAGACTTGGTGCAATTGTTGATGTGGAGCATTTATCATCAGAGCGCCGACGATCGAATCCCACAAATGGTCAGATTGATTCCAAAACCACTGAGCGCTAGATAGAGAAAAAAGTATTATTGGATCATGTGTTCTTGCTAACCTCCAGGTTTGCAAAATGTTCAAATCATGGATTTGTTGAAGCATACAAAGTTAGCCAAAAATTGAAGCAGTGCCAATTTCAAGATTTTGTTTGAGTAGGCGGTGATGATGCCTACTTAGTAGGCGAAATATATACTCTGTAAGATCTTAGTGTCTGATTCTTTCCTGAGAAAGCATTCTTGTCGATAGATAGTGTCCATATTTTAAGAGTAAATTCTCGCAAAAACATCTGTCGAGCGGATTATAACAGAGTATATAGTTTCCACTACTAAGTAAGCATCTTCAGCTCTTGCGGGAGGTTCATATACTATTTATGACATAAAAGTAATATATCATATACTTTTTATGATGCAAACGTGTTGCTATATTACCCGAAATGTAATTCTCTCAAATTTGTTGTTTCAGGTTGTTAATTTGTTTGTTTTCCAGTATTTAAACTTATCATCTTCAACCATGCCCCTGCAGTTATATCATTTTCATATTAGTCCACCAAGCCGTTCTGTGCTGATGACATTAAAAGCCCTTGGAATTGACTTTGAAGTGAAACCAGTCAACTTATTTGAAGGAGAACAAAAAAAAACAGAATATTTGAAAATCAACCCCCGTGGAAAAGTACCAGCGTTGATGGACGGAAACGTCAACGTTTATGAAAGGTAATTTTTGGCTAAAAGTTGCAGTTTCCATGGATTTTAGCGATTTGTGTCAACTTGTGAATGCATCAATGCATGCAAAAACACGAAAATGCAGATGAAGGTCAGGTTTCAAAATCCGTTAAACAAATTATTAGCGATTTTATAACGTCTGCTAAGTTTTTTTTCTGGAAAGCCACCAATTTTTTAAACATTTACTTTGGTTTCTATGGTAATTGGCCATAAAATTTAAAAATTTTTTTCACAGTCGAGCAATCGCTACATATCTTTGCAACAAATACGCAAAAGGAGCAAAGCAATCTTTGTATCCGAGTGATCCTGATGAAAGAGTTCAAGTAGACATCATGCTCTACGCCACAGAGTGGATGTTCGATGAGATCATCGGTTACCTGGTTTGCATTATTTTCCACTCTTTCTTGTTTTGCAAACTAACTCAAAAATCTGGAAAAGACAACAATTTTCAAATATTTTTATTCAAAATATTTGACAAATGTTTGAAGATGCGTCGCCAACGAGCTTCAGTTTCTTCAGGTGTATTTCAAAAACAAGCTCATTCTTTAAATGCTTTCTACGTTTAATCTTGCAAGATACATCAGTTTAGATCAGTGGTCTCCAAACTACGGCTCGCGAACCAAATCCTTCCCACGAAGCGATTTCATTGGGCCCGCAAATACATTTTGTTAGCAATGTAAAAATGATTTATTTACGAAAAATTTTTTGATTTGGCATAATGCAGCATATCCCGAAAAAATCACATTAGGTACGATGTTCGACCTCGAACTGTTGTGTAATAACTTATGTGGCCCTCTTACAAAAATATTTTGAAACCCTGGATGAAATTTCAAATCCGTTCTCTAAGCTGCAATAATGTTTATGATGGGCGCTGCTGCTTGACCTTGTATCTCCTCTTCTAAAGTTGCTCGCAACTCGCGCGTTTCCCAAAATTAATTGACCAGGACTGAACTGCATCGGGCACAAATTATCAGTTGAATTTCAATAAGCTAAATTAAGATCTAAAAACGGTAAAAACATCGTTTACTGTATAATTCATCTTTAAAGTTGTTACCTTACTTGACTTGAAAGAAAAAATTGCTGACCTTTTTCGGATAAATATTCGATTTTCAAAATGTTGAAGATATTACTAACTTATATCAACACTGCATAAAAGCATCATAAAAATTTGCATCAAATTTTTTCTGCTGATTTTTTTGCGACTGAAACCATAGCAGGAATTTTTTTGTTTTGTCGGAGGACCACAAAGTAGCTTCGCTTGAAATGCACGTATTGAGCGCTTTAAGCTTCAAGCTGCCCTTCAGCAAAGCTTCTATTTGATCAACGCATATCACTGTCAGTTCGAATGTGCTGTGCAATTACCCGATTTAAATTCTTCGCTCCAATCACTAAGCTCACAAAAGAAAAAGAAACAGTTTTAAAAAGTTGCATAACAACTGGAAATCAGTTGCGTTTTCCATGTTCTTTGGCTGAGAACAGCAAAAATATTTCATTTTGACAAAGATAAATATTTCAGAATGCTGGAGGTGTGTTCTTTCGAGGCGAAAAGACTAACGAAGAAAAACTGCCACAAGTAAAAGAAGTATTGACCTTTTTGGAAAATGTCCTGAAGAAAAAGCAATATGTCGCAGCAGATCGCCTGACCATTGCAGGTGAGCTCTCTTTGATGGAGCACCAACAAAAGGAAGACAATTTTACGTTTATTCATGCCTCCTACGTCATTCATGCCTCCTACGTTTTCTTAAAGCATAGCTTGGCGCAAGATATTAGGCGAACGAGGCAGGAAAGCAATGGAGACAATATCCCCAAGATTCGGACATGCTTTGAAAATATTCGGGAAAAATGCCCGATATGTTCATACAATTTTTAAGCAGAATTATCGCTTTCTTTTCAACACTGTATTTAAATGGCGTAAAAATTTCCTATTGTGAATTGTATTTTAATGGCTTAAAAATCGGAAAAATCGAAAATTTTATTCCACCAAAGCCAAAGATCCCTTTATGCCTACGGCACAAAATATCATATATTGTATGTATTTGCTACTATTGTAAAGGCATGGATCAATTTTTTGATTTTCGCAACTTCCATCGACGCTCAGTTGATTTTGCGCTTAAACTCCAGCGTATGTGGTCGTGGTCTGCATGGCTTAATTTATGCAGCTTTCTAACAATGGGTACACGAAACTAAACCCTGAAAACATTTTGTACATGGTTGCACTGCATTTTAGTCAAGTCAGAAGTTCAAGTAAACCTTGTCTCCCATCTAAGACCAGCTTTTTGTGTAAAAGTATTCATTTGCCATTTCCTACTTTGTGTGTCTCGCAGTTGTGCAACTTTTCTTGTGCACAGAGTAATTTTATTACTTTAAATGCGAACCAGCTGTATTATATCGTTGGAGTTAAAAAAATTCCAATCACTGCTTTCTTTAGTCCGATTAATGTATTTTCAAGTTTTTTCAACAATACAGTACATCTCTCTGCGAAAGCAAGAAGTAAGTGTTGGTGCTAAGACTGCTAACTACAATTACCGATTTAGTGAAAACTCTCCAACATAGTTTTTGTGCATATTGTGTTCATGAATTTATCTCGTTTTAGATTTTTTTGCCGTCACGACAGTTCTTTTCTTGGATGGAGCACTTTACAAGGATTACGACGCCTTTCCCAGCCTGGTGGCTTGGATGGAGCGCATGAAAAGTCTCCCTTACTTTGAAGAATGCAATAAAGAACCCATGAAGATGTTTGTTCAAAGTTACCAAGACAAGATCAGTCCCAAGAAACAAACAGCTTTTTGAATTAAACAATGACCAATCTGTTTGAATCATGTTAATTGTCTTTATTACAGCAACAAGAGCTTAGAAATCAGTACAGCTTATTATCGCTCAGTTTTGTACATATCATGATTGTTGGTTAAAATAAGCACCATTGCAAGTATTTTTGTTTTTATAGGTAACGAAATAACCTCATTCAGTTCTGTTTAGTTTTCACGTGTGGCTTTGTGGTTATGCAAACTCCGTAATGCAACGTAACATACTGTAAAATTTTGTTATGTGCCTTCCCTTAAACTCTATGTACACTCTCCAGTTCGCATGATGATGATATAAATTTTATGTCACTTGCCTCGGATTATTAATCAGTTCGAGTTTGATTAACACCCTACTGAATTGGATGGGATTTGTACCAAAATAAATTACTTCATCAAAGTGTTGTGTCCACCATGAAAAGCTGATTGATCGCAATTTGTGTTACATCACAAAACGGACGTAGACCTGGGTAACTACAGTGAAACCTTTACGTTTGTTAAATCTTTGCTTTATAAATGTCTTAATTTAAATTCTTCCAAAAATCCGCACCCTTATCAAGAAGAGCTTTCTTGTGATGTTCGTTGCACTTCACAAGATATTTCGTTGTCAAACGAAAAATTTCCCAAACCTTTTCCTTGCTGTTTATTTAATTAAAAAGACTTTCCCCAAGTTATTGGTAAACACATAATGAATGACTCGCAAGTGATTTATGGCAGTGAAAGACCAAGAAATGAACATTGACAGGTATGGGGACATTGCAGCATCACCCACCCACACTTTGGATTTGCAAGCAACTCCTCGCTATCCTAACTGCTTGGAATGCTACAATGGAAAGTGTAAAATATGAAATCATTTCATCACAAAAGATGTACCTATAGAAGACAGTGAATTGCTGTCTTTCGTAAAGAATCCTTTCGCAGCCGTAAATCAAAAATTACGATATTATCAGAGTGTATATTTCGTTTATTAAGCAAGCACTATAAGCTCTTCTTCAAAAAGACTCCGATTGATTAGACAACGAATTTTTAATATACTGATTTTCAGAAAAAAGTTTGATTGAGATGTGTCAATTTTAGAATTTAATAAATGTTTGAAAATGTGGAAAAAACAGCTTTTGCGTTTTAGACCTTTTTGAGAACAAACTTCAACAGCGTCATCATCCTAATCTTGTATAAAAATTGCAGTTCATTTAACTTTCCACCACCTACGAATTTTATGCTATGTCACAAAGTGTTGAGATTTATGTTGTTTCACAACGGTATTCAACTAATATAAGTGTTACAGTGAAAAAATTTGTAGCTAATTTACGTTGTTTCATAGTTTGATAGAAGATAAGCTCAATGCACAGAGCAGGTGTCGAATCCGTCAAGAATGTTGACGTTTGCTGAAGGAAAACCTTGTAAAGTGTGACAAAATATTTTTCGGAAGAACAAATCCAATTGAAACAGAACTGACTATATTCAGGTGTTTGGCGAGAAAAACAAAGAAGTGCTGAAGGTGGACAGAGTTTTGTTTCCCTTCAATTCCAAGAACACTTTCTCCGCCTTCGCCGCTTTTGAAAAATTCAAAATTTCAAAGTCCGACTCCGCCTGAACTCTGATAAGTTCAAAATACACCGGAAACATAGCGACTTAATAATGAAGTCCCGCTTCCGCGACACCTTTGCACAAAACGTTTCTTTTGATTTTCTGCTTCTGTTTCAAACCTGCTGACCCTGCTCCGGAGACTGCTTAATGGCTTTAATACGTAGAAGTGTTCTCAGGTAAACTTAAGTATGTTCATTGTTATCGATGCACTTACGTTGAAAGTGAGGTTAAAGCTGACAACAAAAGAGATAAATTGAAAATATAAGCGAAAGATGTAGAAAACCTGGGTCGATTTCTAAGCATCTTCTGCCCCGATCAGGTCTCTGGTCATTCTGTAATTTCCGGGTGTTTTTTGCAAAAATCATAAGAATTTGATGCACGTGTTTGACTTAGCTATAATGGATGAAGAGACTTTCGGTGATATGCAGCAATTTAGCTTTGATTACAATCTAAAGTGAACTAAATGAATTGAGCAATTCTTGATGACTCGAACAATAGTTTCCATGAATTTCGAATTCCAATTGTTCACTTACCAACGCATTATACTTTTCAGTACATTAGACTTCGCTTGGATTTTTTTGTTAATCAAGAAAAGTTAATCTCACTTGATCAAAAAAATCACAAAAGTTTACAAAATTTAATGAAGGTTTTTTGTTGACGTAAAAATTACGATTATTTTGAGTGCAGTTGATCTTAGAAATGAAGAAGACCAATCGTTGTCAACAGGGGCGTAACGAGGAGGGGCAAGTGAGACACAATGCCCCGGATGCCGACTCAACGGTGGACGCCGAAAAGCCCTAACAATGCAGCAAGTACTCTCTTCAATACAGTGCATTTGTTTCCGAAAGACCTTAGGTTCGAAGGTGGAACATGATGAGGGCGCCAAACTTGTTTTTGCCCCGGGCACCATATAGCCTCGTTACGACCCTGATTGTCATTCAACGAGTTGACTCAGAAGTTGCTGCCAAAACTTTGACCTTGCAGTATTTGGATTAAAAATTCCAATTGTACAACTGATCTTGTGTTGAATAACTTATGTTTGATTCTATTAATACATGCAACGCTGGATAACAGTAATAATTCTTTTCAAAGCATGAATGCACAATCTCAATCAGCAATTTTAGCCTACTGAAGTGAAGACGTTTGTTTTTTTTATTGTTTTTTCAAGAAATTAAAGGTGATTTGGAGATTTTGACCTAGTTCAAAGTTTTTGTTGTTGTGTGTGTACCAGAGGTGTGCGGGCTCTGCTTTTTTGAGTCCGGATCCCATCCTGTTTTCCAAATTTTCATTCGGAATCCACGTATTCGGTACCAACATGACACAAGCAATCCGAATCCTGTTTGACTGCGCATAAATATAATCAAGCCAACAAAAAAGCAACGTTTTTTTCAATAATCACAAAATCCAAATACATGCCGGTTCCATCTACAGCAAAAAGCCTCATTCCTGATCCTGTTGGAGGCAGCAGGAGTAAGGATCCAAAAAATCCAAAGTCCCATCCATGCACACCTCTGGTATGTACAATATAATGGCAACCTGTCCTTATCTTATACTTGATATTTGTGTTGCAAAGGTCACGTCTGCATTGTGCGCTGCAGACATACAACATGTGTAGCGAAAAGAACAGCGGATTTCCACGAGTCCACTGATGCCTGGGTGCAGAACTTACTTCTAGTTTTCTGATCTCTAACCCTGTTATTCTATTCCAAGTAAACTTACCTATGACGTCACAATTGGTGAGTGATCAGGGCTGCCAAACGGTCGTTATCACTGCAGTTAGGATTCGTGCAATTTCAGTAGAGTTGCTCTAGTTTGCTAAAGTCTAAGGGTGCGACCCTCATTAAGATAGTGACGGTATATTTTGACCAGTAAAGCTTTTCATTTGGACAAAACTGCCATAGGCGCTGGCCACTCCCAGCAGGACCACGCAAAAATGCACGTGTAAAAAACACATTGATTTAAGGGAAAAAAGAAAAAAAACTAACAAACAACTCAAGTTTAAGCTGGAAATGCAAATTTCGAAAGAGCTTCTGGCACGACAAGCAACTTCATTCAAATGGCAGCATCTCCTGTGTATTTAATGTTTTTATTTTGGCAAGAAATATACACAGTCCTTCCTTCCCAGAAGTGTCTGACTCGGTTGCCTATTTGCTAAAAGCTGGGCATTTTAAACTGGCTGTATGATTTTTTCTTAAATTACACTTGAAAAAAAGAACGTCGCTTTCGGTGACAACACCGTTGCAAAATTTTCTGATAAACTTGAAAATTTGAATCCCAAGATGATTTGGGAAGTAGTTTCTGATTGTCGGGCGAGTTGCTGAGAAGGTAACTGTTTTGAGGATTAAAAAAAATATTTTTATTTGCCAAAAAACATGCAGCCCAAAGGAATTGAATCCATTGGCACCCAATAATTATATTACCCTAACTAATGCCATTGAACAATTTTTGTTTTCTATTTTATCCTCCCAAAACAACAGTTCTAACACTCGACGAGGAATCGTAAACGGTTCCCAAAAGGTTAATCGTCACAATACGCAATGTAATCGTCACAATACGCAATGTAAGAAAGAACGAAAACCACCAATCTTCCTTACTGTGACTCGAAACCTGAAAACTGTCTACGGATAAATAATACCGCCTCCAATGCTAGTGCTTCAGAAAAAAACGTCGAATGGTGTATGCGTTTCTTGCAGGAAGGTCAGTCACGAGTAACAATCTGGTGCCTAAAATAACAGGGTCACTGCCGCTCTGTTAAACTGACTTTTTATATCATCAAAACACACGTTTCTTTGCATTTGAAGATAATTAATAAAAGCATGACAGATGTTCCTCAAGGAATTTGCGTTTCAAAAACGTCCTTTAACTGGAAACGAAGTTGCTGAAAACACATCGTCTTTGATAACCTTCTTGTCTGATCTGTTGTCATTTCAAGCAACACTCACTCTTGTTCCAAACCACGTCCGCCACAACTAGAATATTTTTGGTGAGATTCAGTTTATCTTTCATCGCCATTCACAACAAAGAAAAGGCAATCATCACGTTGTAGTAGATGAGAAGAAAAATTCTGGCTTGTCCCAAATAATCACCGTCTTGTATAAGAGTTATAGGTTGTATGCACAGGTGTCATTTGCTTTGATAAGTGTTTAGCAACGCAGTAAGCATCAGTGGTCACTTGGCCAGATGATGTTCTGCTCAGTTGTCCAGCGAATAACAAAACAGGAACGAAAGATTTCGTTTACCAATAAAAATTTCGCAGCTTTCAGGATAGTAAAACGACATTATAGAACATTGTCAAATATGTGGTTGAATTGATCACTGTTTGGTTTGGATAAACAAGACCCTTGCTCAAGGATGATGACTCTAGACGACCACAAAGAATTATAAAGATTAATCTTTAGCCTCAGCAATCGTATCTTTAGCCTCAGCAGTGACTCAGCAATCGTAAGGCTACCGCTGAATGAGCCAGAAAAATAAATAGTGAACAGTTTTCGAAATTTCAGTTTGTCAATGTTCAGAAACAGATTATAGATGTACATTCCTCTTTTGATGCGCAAATCTGAATAAAAATGAGTTATTTAGAGAACTGTGGAAAAGTATTGAATAAAAACATGTTGAGGCAATCCATCAAAAATTCTTCCAGCAAAACTTTTTTAGTAAAGCAATTAACAAGTACCTCGATAGTTAGTTTTGCTTCATAGTAACATTTTTGACTGATATTGCGGAAGTTGAAGGGTAAAGCTTCGTTTTAAATGCCCTTGAAAAAAGGTTGGTTTTGAAACAAGCGACAATTCATTTGGTTCAATTTACGTATCTGAGAAGAACAAAATTTCAGGAAACTTGGCATTTATTCAGCATACACTAGCAAAGAACGGCTTGATAGCGACCAAATCGTATAGTGTCCTTGTTGCTTGCTTTACAGATACAGCTGTTGCTGATGCAACAGGGAAGGTCATGATACAGAGGAAATTTAGCTTCAAAAGTAGCTGCAAGAGATAAAGGTGTGCAATGCAACCGGCTGGAAATTTATTTAAGACACGAAAGAATCTTTTTAGAAATTAGGTAACAATTCATTTTGGCATCTCAGCCGATGAGTTTACTTCAAAGACTTTGTTCTTTACCTCTGTTCGGTTGTTAAACACATCATTAAAAGTTAAAATACTCTGTTTTCTTTTTTTGCCGTAAGTAAAATTAATAGAACCTGCTAAAGCTTTTCAATAATTTTGTGAATAGAATTTTTATTTCATCAGGTTATTTTTAAATTAGGTTTTCTGTAATTAAAGATAAGTCAATGGATTTAACATTCTACCACCATCCAATCAGCCCACCCAGCAGATCTGTGCTGATGACTTTGAAAGCATTAAAACTTGGATTTGAAACAAAAATAGTTAATTTATATTCTGGGGAACAAACAAAACCAGCGTACAAGAAGATTAACCCTCGCGGAAAAATTCCAGCTTTGACAGACGGCCCGACGAATATCTACGAAAGGTGAGAAAACAGTTGTCTATTCTATGTCACAGCACCACTTCGCCAGAACTTGGCTACGTATTGAACATAACCAGGCTACAATTAAATTGTTGAGTGCCGCTGAGATGCGTTGGTAGTTAGATATGAATTTTGCTGTAGAGCTCATTATGCTTAAATAAGATTTCAGGACGACGGGTACGGAGTGTTACCTGAAGTCGAAATCCTATTTTATTTAAGTTTGCTGATTGATTCAACTTCTTTGGCTTTATGGAGAGTTGTTACTTTTATTCTGTGGTTTAATTATTAAAAAAACATCAATTTTATGATCAAAGTATGTAGATGCTTATGACCTGAACTGATCACCTTATACAGTAGTCAATTAAAACTTGAATCTAAAATCTTGCAAAAAGCAAAGAACGTTGTTCCAAGTATACAGGTGAACTACAGTTGTCAAGAGAGTCACTGTGTAGTGTTTGTGACCTCATAGTGTTAAGCTTTGTGACAAAACACGTGTGAATATGAAGAGCCAAAGCAAAAACAACATTTTTTTGAATTTACTGCTTTCACCACAGAAGAAAACGCTTCTTGAAGGCCGAAGTGACTCAAGTAGGGCTAATATCTTCAAACTTAATTAAAGTTATAACCTTTTCTATTTCAGCCGAGCAATTGCTTGTTACCTTTGCAACAAATACGCCAGTGGAGAAAGGCAATCTTTGTACCCGAGTGACCCCGACCAAAGAGCGAAAGTGGACATGATGTTGTACATAAGTGAATGGGTTTTTAACCAAGTCATGGAATATCTGGTTTGCAGCAGAATATTGAGTAATCTTGAAATAAAGACGTTTTTTTTGAGTTAAAATTACATTGATAAGTGAACACTTCAAACGTTCTGAATCAGTTTCAACGACAACATCAAATGATAGCAACAGCTTTTTGTAATAGAAATCGTAAATATCCAGTGTAACATTTGTAGTTCTTGATGTTTGAAAGTTATTAAATCGACCCTGTCTTTGCAGAATGTTGGCGGTGTCTTGTTTCGTGGTGAGAAGACGAAGGAAGATAGTTTGCCACAAGTCAAAGAAGCTTTCGTATTTTTAGACAAGGCATTGGTTGACCACAAGTTCATTGCTGGGGATGAGGTTACTATCGCAGGTGAAGCTGAAACCATGTGAACAAACTCAATTAAGAGAGTCTGCATTTTGATTTTGTAAAACGTTGAACATCTTTATTTGTAAACTTTCTGGGAAACAAGTAAGATAGTCTTGTTCATATATGTTTTCTTAGGTTTAATAATTTGATCACCAACGTCGTACATGGCTTTATAAGTTCAGATAGAATAAAGCAGTGCTCTCCAAACTTTTTTGTCAGAGGACAACAAATGCTATAAATACAGAACAGTTCGAGGACCGCACATTTCACGAAATATGATTGTGGGGTGATATGTTACATGCATGAAATCAACAAATGTTTCGTAAACACAAATTTTTTCATTATTGACAAAATGTTTTCTCGGGACGGATTTGGCCCATGGGGAGTAGTTTGGTGAGCCCTGTAATAAAGGTACAAAAAAGGTTTTTACAATGCTTTTATTTCAGCCAAGGACTGCATTTCCATAAATGGACTGAACTTAATCTTATTTCGCAGATTTGTTTGCGGTAACCGCTGTTCTTTTCTTGGATGGTGCCCTGTACAAACACTACGACTCTTATTCAAAACTGTCATTGTGGATGGAGCGGATGGAGAAACTTCCTTATTTCAATGATTGCAATGCTTACGGAATGAAACAATTCATTGAAAACTACCAGGGAAAAATTAGTTCTAGAAAACTTACTGCTTTTTAATTACAACCAGATAGCATCTATCTAACCTTTCACAAAGTTTTAAGGCACTTTACTGTCAAATGATTCTTTTGTCCATTTCTTGTGTCGTCCATAAAATAAGACTTCAATCTGAAATTGTTTCTCATCTCTTTGTTTTTCTTGTACGTTTTTGTTGAGTACAAAATGCTGTTTTGACTGGAAGCAGTTCATACTCCATCGACCACTCCAATAAGCTTGGCTGGCGAGAACTGAAGTGATGGCGATAAAAAGATAGAGACATTCACTTTGAGACTTTTCCAAATGCACGAGAGCTCAGGTCACAAGTCTTAAGGAAGTCAAGTGGAACGTTTACTGATTTTTTTGTGGATTATGTGCAAATTCTACCCAAGCGAAGACTTAATGCAATATTTCCCAACTGATAAGGCACCACTGTACACCTGTGCACCGTGTAACAATCCAATGTGTGCCTCGAAAATTTCAACATTGAAAACGACGTTGCTGAACCTATTCAATAAGCTCAGGCTAAGTTTTTGCAAACAGTGCGTTTCTATTAGTTATATTTCACTCATTAGCTTTGGGGTGTCACCAGTACCGTGGCAAGGCAGCCCCGTACCCCCCAGTGGGGGGACGACAATTCGTAGGGGCCCCACAACAAATATTGTATTAGTAAGTTAGAGCCGTCTCTCTACCTTTGACCTTTACTCTTCTGGTTTTTGCCCTCAATGCAGAGCCGGTAGATTAAGCATGTAATATCCTGATTCGTTAATTTCGAAAAAAAATTGCGGACGTTCGGACACTATAGCAGTTTTTGTAAAGTTGTGGTTACGTCAGAACAAGGCCAATTGTTAATTAATAAAGTCTTGACCTTCTCCACTTAACTTCGCTGGCATCGCCCTTGTGCGTTGAAATTCTCGAAGAAATTTACGTCATAATGAATGTGCTGTGGAGTGTTGTGCAATCGCTTTGTAGATGCGTAGAGAGAGAGAGACTAGGTTTCTATTTCAACGTTAAGAACATTTTCGTGAAAGGTGCTTAAGACAGGTTATGTAAAGTTGAAACGAAGAAAGGCTGTTGTGTCAGTTTATTATATATATGTCTGTGCAGACTGTGTAAAGATAGTCTAATTTAAAGTTTCGACCAGAAAAACCGGGAATAATCTCGATAAGTTTAACGTTCGCTTGCTCGATCTTAAAAAGCCTCTTCAGATTTAACCTCACTTGCTATATGTCAATAATAGCAAAACCACCTCAGTGACCATACATCAAGCGAATCAGTCGCAATAATTTATTTGCACAAGGAAACTAGTTTCGTGTTCGACACATCTTCAGTCCTATGCGAAAGTTGACAATGAAACAAAGTTGGAAAAACTACGTACTGTGCT
>Ga0210059_1003999_pt1 | contig 23745 bp, 22 predicted proteins | sample Ectturendosymbi2_FD_188042 | JGI IMG/M metagenome (GOLD analysis project Ga0210059, IMG submission 188042) | Ecteinascidia turbinata endosymbiont from Florida, USA - Sample 2 (SPAdes) (version 2) | ecosystem: Host-associated > Tunicates > Ascidians > Unclassified | place: Key West, Florida...
TACTTTAAAAACGAAAAAACAACGTCCTGCTGAAAACCAAAATAATAGTAAAACCGAAGTATAAGCTAACTGGGGGCCTTATTTTTACATTTAGCTTGCCAGGGGGATGGCGATTTGCCCCTCTGTCCCCCGTCATTCACGCCACTTAATATCAGTACATTTGATTTTGAAGAAACATGTCCAAGAAACGCATATATCAAGTGAAATAAGGCCTATGCTAGATATGGTTTCACGTGCATGACAGAAAATGATCGAATACAAAGACGACAGTGCATATGATGCAACAGAGTATTTACTAATGCAAACCTGAAAACTTCAAACCTTAATGAACATTACAATATTTGGCACGGGAGTGTGCAGTCGGGGAATGATTTCAGTACTTGAAAATCAAAAGGGCTTGATTTAATAGTGGTGGAACTTTTCTAAAGCAGGCATTCGTACCGATGGAAAAACAATTATTGCTGGCATGTTGTAAAGTTACGTTCTTGTGTGGCAAGAAGAGAGCCTTATACAGCTGCTGAAGAATTTGTGACACCATGTGAACTACGTTGGTAACAGTTACTACTTGCCTTCAGACAAGGGGTACGAGAGAATTTTATGAAAGCTCAGGGGGTACGAGTGCGTAGAAAGGTTAAGAACCACTGCCTTAGAATGAATGCATGAAACTGCTTTGCACGTCTTCAGGTATTTATTGACAGCTGGCGTATCGATCCCTGCGCTCACGTTCAGCGCATATCCACCCATAAACTTCACAGTTTGTTGCCAATCGACTTATAACTCCATCTCGACAACTGTCCTGATCAACTTTTAACCCTTTATTTGTTCTGCATGTGTCGATCACCACAGCTCCATTTCACCAACTTCACCCTCGAAGAGCACAACGACTGCATCTACGACTTTCTGAACATTTACAACGGTCCCACAACCGACTCTCCTCTGGTCGATACATATTGCGGTGATAATAAACCAACAACATTCCAATCCGGAACCAACACTGTCACGTTGCTATTCCGCACTGACAAAAATGCAGGCAGAGGTGGCTTCAGAGTAGAATGGTCGTCCGATAATTCAGGTGAAGGTTTGATTGGCCAGGTTGACAGCTGGGAACTACATGTGTTGAAATTAAAATGTAGACTGGGTTTTGCGCGTTTTCTCGCTCACCAAGCAAAAAAGACGTATTCAAACAAAATGAAATGGAATGAAGTTTTTCTATCACAACGTACCTTGTGTGAAGCACTTCGTCGCTGACTGTAAACGCGCAGTCTGTAGCCCAAAACCAAAGCGACCCGGTAATAGTTCATATAGTTTCTTCCCACAACTTTGCGACTGGCAATTTGATGTCCTGCCTAAGTTAAAGCGTTTTCCATCCCTTATTTCTTCCAAGACCTTTACTAATAATATTTCACCAGACTTATTCTTCTGATATTTGGGGCAAAGTGTTGTGGGTCCGCAATGGGATTATTGTGTTCTTGGACTATTTGTCGCGCCTGATTTCTGTTCTGCGGAGAACTTGTAACTGTTAAAATATTTTTCTGCAAATGCAAAAAAGTTTGAAGGTAGTTCCAAATTAAAAGAGCTTGTTTTTAGGGGAACTATATGGTTGAAGGTCTTGCTGTCCTCGTTAAACAAACTCTAGGTTTTATTTAAGTGTTTATTCGCCAAATGTTCTTCACAACCAGTCATGCTTGCTGATCAAGATATATTCTAATTGTGAATCAAGACATACTCAGCAAATTAACGTGGTGAAGCATTTCGTGTTGATAATTATCACTAATAACTGCTGCAACTTTGCGCTGAGACAAAGTCAGAACATTCTGAAGTGTTAGGTAAGACGTTGTGCACAGAAACGTTTAATTGATGGAAAAATGTCAGTGCTTAGGGATAGCTGTAAAAATTAGCATGCTTTAAAAAATCAATTAAGTAGTTCGTTCAATTAACGGGATCCTTAATCCATTCACCGGCATTGAGCAACTTGCAGTAGCGCTTCTTGAACAAGACCGTTGATTTTTTTCTGGTTGGAAAAACGTTTCCGCCTTCGACCTGCAGCTAATATTGTCCTCAACCAAGCGATAAGTAGAAAAAGATTGCCAAGTTACATCGTTTATCGAAGGCGTTTTCCCACCAACTTATAAATGTTTTTTCACAAATTCTCAGGATCATCCTCCATCCTACCTCTTGATATTTGAAAACTGTTGATAGTGGTGTTTTTTTTCAAATACGTGCAATTTTATGCAGGTTGTGGTAACGTCATATATCATGAGCACAGTGGCACCATCACATCACCTCTTTACCCGAGTAACTATCCCAAAAATCAGAACTGCATATGGCAGGTTATCGCAGACCCCGCCTACCACCTTCAAGTCCAGTTTGACGACAACTTCAACATCGAATACAACGAAGAGTGCAGATTTGACTACATCTCGGTGAGAAACTATATACTTGTGGCATGTCGTCATGAGTCTGTCGCCTTCTATGTGACAGGGGACGATTGATATTACGTTTTTAGTGAATTGCCCATTCGCATTGTTTTTTGTTTTTGCCGAAACTTGTACAGCAATGTTTATTGAGTTTTTCTGTTCCTCATTTTTGTCGCAGTCATTATTTTTGTTGATTTAACCACAAACACCAGGTTGTTAATTAGAACTGTACGGTAGAGAGAATCTAGCGGTATGTAGCTTTTATTCCTAAAAAAAGACTGATATATCTCGGCTATAAGTCCATCAACGTGGCACAACTGTTACAAACCTTAAGTTGAGCAAAAAATTATTAATTTTATTTGGTATCAAATGCTCTTGCGAGCTCTGATCGCATGTCTTTGTTGCAGCTGTATGACGGCATCTCCGAGTTTTCACCGGAAGTCAACAGGTTTTGCGGAGCTTCCGGTGACGACACAGCCCCCAACGACAAACTTGTTGAAAGCACAAAGCAGTTTCTGACCATGCGCTTCCGCTCTGACTATTCCACTCAACACATGGGTGAGAAATTTGCGTTGTATTGAGATAATAACGAACTGCATTAACGAAACTGCCACCTAGTGGATTCAACATGATGGGCGAAAGGAATGAATGGTAGGTTTCCTGCAAGACCTTTTTGGGAAGCACCTCTTGTTTCAGTGGCATCGATGGCAAATTTTGCGCTTTCTCTGTATTAAATGCGGAACATCAGTGCTCTTATGGTATTTGTTGCTCTTATGGTATCTGCTGCTAAGTGGTTATAAGGAGAGGTGTACCAATACGTAGATATGTAAACATTGTAGCGGTTGTGAACATTCATATGCGTGATGCTTCATTGGAGTAAACTTCACAAGTTTCCTTAAAATGTTTATTTTGTCAAACATAAATCGAATGACTTTTAAAGCTCTCGTTAGAAATTAACAACTGGCCTCACATTTTTATGAATGGATAGGTTTTGTTTTCAAGCAGACGTAGCCCAAAAGAAGTGAACAAAAACCTGTGAAATGTTGCTTAATGTTTAGCAACGTAATGAAACGTTGCGTAATGTTTCAAGCTCTAAAAATATACGCGGTTTGGAAATTTGAGTACCAGCTTATTGTCGGTAAATGTGGACATCCGTACTGGAGAAAATGGACTGTTTGCTTATCTGGAATGAAAAACTGTATTCGGTGTTTTAACTTGAAATAATTTCTTTCATTGATTTAAGTGACGTGACGATTAGTATCACCTTCAGCCTTTCCCAATAAGGTACCTATTGTTTAATCTCTCTAGAATATACACTAAAAATCAATTATTTAAAGCTGTTTACAACATTCCACATATTTTTGTTTCAAACGATGCTTTAGATTTACCAAGCTGTACTATAACTTGTGGTGGCAAAACTTCAGCTTGGTTTCATGGGCGTCGGAAGGATTTTTTCCAGTGGGGGCACTCCAACAGTGGTGAAATTTCATTTTACCAACTCCGAAACTAAGAGAAAAACGCTTTTCTACTAAAACGTTCAGAGCAAAATATCAAATTTCAAAATCCAGGGGACCAAGGCCTCCCCCTGCCACCACGTTCCGACGACCATGCTTGGTTTGCTGAATACTTTCTTCAACCCTGAAAAAAATTTTAATTGAAGTTCGCATGAGGGGGTTAGTGCCACGAACCTCTTGAAGATTTTTTTGTTTGTTGACGACGGTACTGCCCTAACTTGTCCTGCAAACATTCTGCCTGTGGAACGCATTGATATCTTGCCAAGATTGATGCTGACATACAATAAAATAACCTTTCTTGGTACATGAGACTCTCATACGATAGTATACGGAAAAATGGTTCAATACTCACATTTATCAGCATCAAGCATTTTGTCTTTCTTCCTTTTTTGACATTCAAACTCTTTTGTAACAGGTTTCAAAGCAGACTGGCTCGCAATTTGCGGTCAGACCCTAACTGAAGAGACGGGGACAATCCAGTCACCAAACTACCCATCACCTTACATCAACAACGAGCATTGCGAGTTCCTCATCAAGTTCGATGATGCTTTTAAATACATCAAGCTGACGTAAGTTAGCAACCACTTACAGCCCAGTTAAGGCGTTTGCTGAAACATCTCTCTTTTTTTATTCTTGGCACCAAAAGAAAATAAACGTCTTTGTAGTCGTGACATGAAAACTTGTTTTTTTTTACGTGACGCCATGGCCACGACATGGGTTTAAATCGTCAGCGTGCTTGATAGAAGAATGTATGCTTGCTGCCATTAAAGTTGCTTGTAAGATGCAATCTTGCAACCGTGGCACATAATATGACAACAAACAGGTGCTCTCGATACTTTATAAGATTGATGATGAAGCTTTGGTAGCTTGCATTTTTATTGCAAGCAAGCTTCGGTAGCTTGTATGTATATTTTTGTTTACCACATTGAACCTCCTCTCCGTATCAACGTTGTCACTTATCTTTACTGACTTAAAATCTTTGTTCAACCAACTTATAACACTGTGCCAAATCCAAAGGGAGAAAACAAGAAAAGTGCATTCCTCGTTTGTTTGCTTACAAGTTTATAGATTTTCCGATAGCAAAGATTTCCTCCGATGAACACCTTGTAGCGACAATTTATCATGATCCTTTATCAGCACGATGCTCTTTCAATTTTATTTACGAAACGTCGTGTGTGTATGCGATGTTTTAGACCCCTTTAGAAATTTGCTAAAAAGAAATTGAATTTGCTGTGGTACAGAATGATTCACTGTTTTTTGACAATTTTTGTCAGCTCAACGCAATGCTTAACGTCAGCATACTACCTCAAAACGATTTTTTTCATATTTACCCAGCTATTTCACAGTTTTTTCTGTCAAATCAAACAATATGTTTGAAATGTCTTCATTCGCATTGATTTTTTGCAAGAAACTTTCACTGTCTTTCTGTAATTGACAACATTTGGAAGTAGAACTATAGTCAAATTAATAATAGTTCGAATGCGTTTTTTTACCATAGCCACAACAGCACAGCGACTTTCAACTCGAATGATGCATTATTATGTAGATAGATCCACGCTCTTGTAGTGTTCACTGTCTATCGAAAGTAATCTTTTCCCAGTAAAGAACCTGACACTAAGATTTACAGAGTATATATTTCGCCTGCTAGGTAGGCATCATCAGCACTTATTCTCGAAAACGTTTGCTTTCAGGTTCAACAGCTTCAACGTTGAGCCAGGGTCCGCACCAGGATTATGTGACTACGACTTCGTCAAAGTGTATGGGGGCTCGGATACCAACGCTCCGTTGATTGGGACCTTCTGCAACAGCATACGACCCACTGGTTCCCTCAGCTCAGAGGTATGCGAAGTCTATCTGCAAAGTAGTAAACGGAGTTTTTTTATGCTGGCTATTGTTGAAGACTGTGAAGTGATATGTTTGCAAACTTGCGGTTTTAACTGGAGATATTTTTATATTACCAATTTCCTGAAACGCTACTGCAGTAGATCCTTCGTACCTAAATGTCCAGGCCATCATCAAAGAATTTTACCCCTCTGAAGAACAACTTTTCATGAAATTTTGTTGCAACCTTACGGCACAGAAACAAAACATTGAATTCTTTCGCTAGCATGGTTAGTAGCCGTTTATGTTCTTTATATGGCCTGTGAATTGAAAGTTATTGTTTGCCAGTAAACCTCGATGTGGATCCACCTCTCCTTAACGCAATCAACCCTTAGCACAGTCATCCACACGGTTAGAAGACTGACATAGTCTCTAAATTAATTAAAAGCATTTTTTTGCAAGCTCAGGCTCTGTTTTCCTGCACAGGGCAGCATGTTCCTAGTGTTCAGCACAGACCCAGCCACCTTCGACTATGGTTTCCATGCTACTTACGAAAGCGCTGATTGCGGTGGATATCTAACCGATAGTTCAGGTTTGTCTTATATGATCGATGGCTTGCGTTTGTTTTATTTTTTCTTGCAACTTTCATGGATTACTAATATTGTGAGCTCTTGAACAAATGAAGCAACGCGATCTGAAAAATGTCTTCACACTTTTGCACCCATGCATGACGCGGCAGATAAATTGATTGTGAAAATGTTTTCGGTATTTTTGACCGAGTTCATGAACCGTGCGTCCCTATTGCTCAACCAACACTACTACTGGTCGGTATATGGTTGAAGTTAATAAATTCCGTAGTTGGGTGCATCCAGATATCTAGAAACAGGAGCATGGTGCATTACATTCCGTCAATTTAAAAGACTACAGCAAGAGCAGAAGCGCTCTTTTCAAAAACAACCCTTATGGATCGTTTGATGCTTTATTAACATTGACTTAAAACAAAGTTATTACAGAGAGCATCGCACTTCCGAAATTAACAGTGGTTCATTATTTTGAGCTGGCAGTTGATCGCATACCAGCACAATATGTGGTTGTGAGCATTTGGGGTGAAATTTCACCCCCCAGGTAAAATAATCCACAAGATTCGGTAAAAATCGAGAAAACATTAGAGAAAAGAACAACGGTCAAACCAATTTGCGAATTATTAAGTGAGCCAAAATTGTTAGACAGTTTTCGAACGGTTTGACTATGACCCTTTCTTACTCGTTCAGACATTTTTATCGCAAAACGTAGAAAATACTCGAAAAAGTGACGCAAATGTTTTTATCAAGCAGATTTGTACCAGTAAAGCTTGGTTTGTGCGGGGTTATGAAAAGTGGCCGTCATTTTCAATTTGGACAGGGCCCCTCAATATTTTGCATGCCCCTCTTCCGTTATGCTCCTCCTGTGTCGTTTGGCGTGTCCAGGTGTTTTACGCAGGCGCGGTTAAAATTTCTGAGAACGTTTCCCAAAAACACTATGGCGGTTTCGTACATTTTTGCGGCTAACAGCCATTTGAAAGAAGCTAATCGGTATGGGCATTCATTCACCAAACTGGCTTTTAATTTACGTAAACATTGAGCTTATATGCTGACCTTCTACATTTGCAAACGCTGTGCGTTTGCTTTCATGCTCATTGCTCTGATTGGTTTTATTGGACAAGGATGAATTTTTTATTGTAATTAAACCATTTGCTTACTGTATATGCACACATTCTAAATTAGATCAAGGTATGCCAACTGAGTGAGCATCATGGTTCTGTCTTTCACTTCAGCTCCATTTCCCACAACGGAGCTATAGGCTGTACTTCTTCACACGTCTTTGAAAAAGATTGAAAAGAAAATGTTGGCGATCAGCCTCATACTGGTTGTTGCTTTCAATTTTATCTAAAAAAATTATGTGTGTAGACACGAGTGCAAAATGCAATAAACTTAACAAATGAAATAAAAATCAGCAAATCCAGCAGAAACGTCCCACGACTCCCGTTTTCGCCACCAGGTGTCCTCAACGCGTTCACGCACTCCGACGTCCACAACAACAGGAACTGTACCTGGCAGATCGAGGTGACCCCTGGGCAAAAACTAGTCGAACTGAAGTTTTCCACTTTCGATTTGGAGTCCCACGTCGGATGCTTGTACGACAACGTCAAGGTAACTTTGTTCTTTTCAAAACAATGCGGTTGTTACTGCTGCATTTTCTTGTTCAGTGATTCACGTGGTTATCCAGTTACCGCAGTTTCCCGCCCTCTGCGAATTCAATGCCAGTGCAGGGTGTGAAACAGCTTCAACAGCTAGAACAAGGTGTGGATGGATTAAATTCAGAAAAGGCGGGGATTTTGATATGGGAAAACGTTCTCACTGAAGATGAAAGGAAAGATCTCTGGTACATGTGTGAGATCGGCTATGCTGTACGGCAGTGAGACATGGGGAGAATGAGGTGTCAATTCTGAGATGAACTGGGAAATTTACGGTAAGAGCAATGTGTGGCGCGAGGACTGATGGACAAAAAGAACACTGATGAACATGCGTGGATTAAGAGAAACTGTGGAAAAGCTGGCAAAAGCAAGTAGGGTGCGATGGTACGGACATGTTTTGAGGAGAGATGAGGATGATGCCCAAAGAAAGGCGCTGAGTATCAAGTTGGAGGGTCAAAGAAAAAAGGGACGACCACGGAAGACATGGAGGAGGCAAGTAGAAAAGGCGATTGGAGGGATAGGATTGCGGGAGGAAGACGCTTTTGATCGAGCAAGATGGAGAAATGGTATAAAGTTAATTCATGGCAGAAATGAGGTAAATCCGGCCTCCGCCGTTAAATGGAGTCGAAACCGGATTAAAACTAGAATACTGCTTTTAATACATTTCTAGTATACCTATGACCCTGCCCTCTGTTCCTCTACTTATGACTAGTTAATCTCCACTGGCGAAATATTTTTCCAAGTTACTTGGGATTTATAGTTGCTTGATTTACAGGTAAGGGTTACAATTTGCGGCGACTGAGCCGATACGATAATGGTTACGGGTTGAGCAAGTATCGCTCTTTCACATTCAGTTTGCAAGGCTGTTACCAAAAGCTGAGTTCTCACAGCTTTTAACTTTCCGTGATTTTTTTTGGCCATACCTGTAAAAGAACAGGTTAGAGGAGGTATGGCGACGCATTTTTTTTGGTTCGCAAATGCTGAAAATATTAGATATTTTTTCTTAGATTTACGACGGCATTAACACCATGGCTCCTCTAATCGGAACATATTGTGGAAACCGCGTACCTCCCTACATCTTGTCCACTGGAAATCAGATGACCATCGAATTTGTCACTGATGATATCAGCACAGGTTCGAATTTACCGTTTTGCAAGCGCAACAGTATGCAAAGCACTACATTCATCAAAACCACACATCAACTGAATAATATACATCTCGACTCAACTGCAGTGCGACTAATGGCTTGAACAGTGATGAGCAGTCAGATGTCGTTGATCTGTCATCAAACCAAACACGCACATAGCCGTTGGCAATGTACATCAGTTGTGCAAAACAAATTGCTTCAAAATCACAAGTTCCTTAAAAGTGCTTTTCAGTGTTTACGTCAAGTCGTCAAATGTAAACGGTCCATCTTTTATGTGAATTTTACTCAGATGTGTGAAAATGGTTGAGCCAAGCTCCAAATAGTTTATCATCATTCGCTTTTGAGTTTCAGCTTACGACACTATCCTTCAACTCATTTTTTTGTTTACCTCCCCCATGTTCTTTGCATGTCATTGTTATGCGTGTTTACACGGAGACGCTTCCATTTCTAATAGCGTCTTAATTTAAAATAACTAAAATGCAATTAGATAGCGTTTCTTTTCATGCTTATCAAATTCCACTAAACTCCGAGATGTGAGAAGCTTTCCTGACGAAATGGAAACCCGTGCCGTTGTCTTTGCAAATGCTAATTGATGAAACTCCTCCCTGGCACTGCTTTCCTAATGACCTTTGATGTCGATGTGTTTTGAACTGATATTCAGGAAACGGATTCACTGCAAGCTACAGAACGACCACAGGACCATTGGAAGGTTGCGGGGGACTTCTGACGAGGGATTCTGGAACTTTCATGGCTCCTGACATTGACAACTCAGGTTTCTGCTTGAAATCGCGTATTTCGTCATTGTTCTTGTTTAGGAATCTTTAAGGATAAGGGCCCAATATAGAACCTTATTTGTTGCATTGGAGATTACAAATTAAACGCAAAAGAACCGTGATCTCGACGCCAGGATGCAGGGGGGTGCAAGCGCCACCCCAAAAGTTTTGATTTGTCAAAAATCCGGGTAAAATCTCTGAAAATACGGAAAAAATTCCGCATAATTTGGACACAGATGTTCCGATACCTTTGTTCTCATGGTGTGATGAATGAGACTGGCTGTCGAAATACGTCTGAATTTGACGTTTTTCTTCTCCATAATACACATGAAGACCTTCTTTGTGCGACTTCCAAAAAAAGTCTTAATTATTTTGAGACACATATTTTCTCGGGTAAGCTTGGACAAAAATCCTTCGCACACCCAAAAATTTGCCTGCCTCTACACCTAGTAGCCTCGAGACCTATTTTTGCGAGTCTCAGTCTCGAAGGTTTCAGGTCTCGTCTCAGTCTCAAAGGATACGTGCCTGCCTGTAGTTAAGACCTGGCGTAAAATATCCTGTCTCAAACTATGTAAAATTTTACATACTTTTGTGACAGTTTTGCCGATTTTGCGTATGTCAGTATAATCGATTGTTACCCCAACACTCGTGATTTTTGTTGTTTTTAAATCAAATTTAAGTGCTATCCATGTTTAAATTGCCAAGATCAGACAACGTTAAGTTGCAAAATTTTGCAACAAAAGGTCAAACTTCTGAAATGTTGCACTTTGGGTCGGTCTCAAACGTATTGTCTTGAGACTTTGAATTCTGCAACAATATGGCTTAGTGAAACTTCTTTAATTCAATGTACTTTTTGTCTGTTGTATCTGGAGGTAAGAAATAACATAAGCAAGTGTGAAAAGCGCCGAAAATTCGCAAAATTCCAATTTCGTAGTGGGCTTAACACTTTTTTGAAAATTTGTAGAAAGATTTCGGCATAATCTGCAAATTTTCGAGTCTCGAACGTTTTGAAGAAGTCTCGAGGTTTTAAGCAGGTCTCGGTCTCGAAGTTTAGGTTTCGACTACGTCTCTGCTGTCTGGTCAGTGACTGGTGAGGTATACAGGGTTCTTGAAAATCGTAGAAGCAGCTAACGTATAGCAGCATCAAGCGTGAAACCAAATAGTGCGACTATCATGCAACCAAAAATGCTGTTGTACAAGTCACATTGCAAACATGTTATCAAACACAGAAAAAGTTGCAATGTACAAACGTTTCTAATGTTATGCGTGCGGTTTTTTGTTTCATTTTTTTAAAGCACGAAACAGTCCGGCCTGCGGACACTGATAAGGCCGCAAATTTGGCCCACCGTCCAAAACGTTTGGGGACCGCTGGTCTAGAGTCTAAAATAACAAAATTTTCCCAACTGTTCGTTTGTATTGCAAATAGTGGTCGGGGGGAAAGTTGTAGCTTCTGTCTGTGTGCGTAGGTTTTCTATGAAAGGAGTAGTCAGTAAGAAAGCTAATTTAACTTTTGAGGGGCATCGACTCCATAACCTTCCGGTTCCTTCAATGCCCTGGCGTCCTTGCTCTAATTTGTGTTTTTTCTTGCTGAATATTAATAATATCGCCAAATAAAATCAACTCAACTCAGTGTGCGTCGGTTTTCCATGAATGGAGTAGTCCAAGTAACCGATGCATGTTACGCTTTAGCTTCACATCAAATGGAAGAATGTTCGTTTATTAAAAGAGTAGGAAGTTTGAATAATGGAATTAGGTTTAACTTACTGGCGCAAAAAAAGCTACAGTGACTGCAAAATATTCAAGTGTGATTCGCCACAACAACCAAACGAACAGCAGTCGAATGCCTAGATCCAGTTTCCTAGTCTTCTGTCCAGGTTTACGTGCTGTGTCGCCAAGCTTGAATTGGTGTCATGAATTGTGATTAAGTTGACTGATGCAGTCAGTTTTGTTTTTGGCATCTTGTTCGTGAAGATTAAATGCATTTGAGCACAGCGGTTATATTAGTCGCGTTGTTCTTTGTTTTTTTTGTAGATGAGATCCCCCCTTCACGCCACTAGCTTGAAATCTGTGCCTTGCATTAAAATGTTGTCATCGTTCATTGACAGGAAAATACGATCCTGACTTAAACTGCGTGTGGACGATCACTGTCGAGCCAAACAACGTCATCGAAATCTCCTTCACGTTGTTTAAGTTAGAAAATCGAAGTTCGGATGGCGCTTGCAGATATGATTACGTGCAGGTAAGACGTTGTTACCTTTGACGCCGCCGCCATGTTTTTTTTTTTTACAACGAATAGCGAAAAAATTTGCGTTTTTTTCAAGTTCCCACATAAGAATATTTTCTGGCTGGTGAGATAGTAGATAGATAGATAGATACTGATTTTATTGCAAACGTTAAACAATTTTATGCAAATTAAAGTTAAGTCGCTGGGACACCGAAAAAAACTGTTAAACAGGTTGTCTCGTCGGGCACCCCTCGACAGTTTCGTAAAATCTATTATAGTTTAAAATTACTGACCAAATTCTTGCGAATTTAATAAGGTTATGTTTTTGAAGAGGTTGCGGTCCGCTAGATGATCAACACAGTTGCGCAGGAGTGCTGTGTCGCAACAGGTACCTATCGTGGCTTGCCCTATTCCGCAAGGAGCTGAACTTGGCCGAGAAAGTGTAAACCCAGCTAAAATGAAAGCCTGCCCGGGCTTCCCTAACCCTTTCGCATGCAAGCAGACAACTGTTGCTCTGTAGCAGTTCGTATTTTGGTGCAAGTCCCTGATGAGTTATTAACACAAAGGCTCTATCCCAACAATGCAACTCACCACGGGTGTGTCTTTTTCGTTTGCAGGCGAAAACAGATACTGTTCCATACCAAGCCAAGTTGCCAGATCTCTCTTTATTTTACTTTAGATACATGATGGCAGCAGCGAAGTGGATCCTCTCGCCCTGGTTGCTTGTGGAAACATAATTCCTGCACCATTCACATCCACAACAAACGTCCTCTACGTTCGTTTTGTGTCTGACGCATTTGTAGAAGATGAAGGTTTGTTTGCGAATTGATAACCGATCAAAATATTGCGTTAACTAACTTCTTCACGGCGTATAAACCTAGCGGAATGATATTCTACAGGCGCGTAATCCAAAATACGGGCTATTGAGAAATTTTGTTGTGGGTAACAATGGCTTACGAAACATACAGTGTAATCCAGTTTTAGAACGAGTCTGTCTCCAGGATTATATTATTTCGCGTCCGAGTTTTTATTTCTCTTCACAAGACTTCGCATTTTTTGTGATTAAAAAAATCTCCGATTACTGTAATTACGATTATTTGCGTTTTGACGTCTAGCTTGCACGACGGCTTGGCTGTTACAAAAGTTTAAAAACAGATTTGCTGCGTTGCTCTTTTTGCTCACCGTTAAAAATGGTTTCACATCGCGCACATCCATTTCCTACCTGAGCGCAGAGATTGCTCAATTTTTTATGTTCTTCCTAGTTTTTCTCCTTGTGTTTGCCAAAGAACGATCATTTTAGCGTCGCGTCTTTCAAAACACGTTGGCAAAATGCCACACAGCAGTATAAATTTTCCTTATACTTCTGATTGCAAACGCACAGGTTTTACTGCATCGTATGAGTCCAAGCCTCGCGTTTGTGGTGGCGACATCACTGTCGGGTCTGATACCGCGACTCTCAACTCTCCTCCAATCACAGGACAGTCGCAAGCCCAGGCATGCCGGTAACTAAATCTATTTCATTAATTTTTTTGGGGGGCATGATTTTAAAAACCTTTTGACTTCTAGAGCTGAAACCTTTGTTCAAGTTCAGTTTTGTGAAGGAAAGAGGCAAGTGAGGAAAAATCTAGTTTTTTTCAGGCACAGATCGAGGATGCGGAAATAGCGTCCCAACGAAACAAAATTTGTTGAAGTGTTCGTTTGTGTGCAAACGCACCCTGGCCGACACCGAACAGGATTACTTTCTTTTGAGAGTTGAACGCAAAAGCTACAAAAACACAGATATGTGGTGTCCTGACCTTAAGTGTCCATCTTGAAAGGACGTCGAGCGCAACAAGTAAACAAAGACTCGCATTTTCTACAAAACAATGTCTTTTCTGACCCCACTTTACCTCGATCATCGACCACGAGCTCGTCTTACTTTTTTCTGAATATTTACGACACGCAGGTGGGTTTTGGACGCCGGCCGAGACGTCAGCAAGTACATCGCTCTGCATTTCACTTCTCTCGACATCCAGTCGTCCTCCAACACAGGAACATCCTGTGCGGTCGCGTACGTCGAGATCCGGGATTACCCGCTGGGTGAGTTGGTCTGGCCCCCAAGTCTCACAAATTTAACTTTTCTAAAACACACGCAACGATATGCTTTTCGCTGAGGTTCGGAATTGTTTCCCAGTCGCTTTTGTCACTTCCAAGTTGACGCTTACGTCGCAGGTGACAGTGGTCAGGTGCGACGATACTGCGGATCCGATTTGCCCGAAGATTTTGTCAGCTTCGAGCAGGTTCTTCAGGTATGCCGCAGCTGCAGTTTACTACTTGTGTTGTACTTCAAACTTTAAAGCAGGGGTCTCAAACACGCGGGCCGCATGTGGCGCACGAGAGCATTTTGTGCAGCTTGCGGTGCTTTTGGGGAGTTTTCAAATAATTAGCGTTTAAGTTTTTTAGTTTATTCGCTCGTGTTTAAAAGTGCTCGGCCAATGAGTGACCAATCTTTTAAAGCAGGAGTGCACAACCTGCAGACGCATGCAGCCGTCGATAAAAAGTTATGCGGCCGTGCACATGTAATTCAAGGAAGTTATGGCGGCCGTGCATTAACAAAACCTCATTGTCTGCTGTATGAGGATACATAGTAGAAAGACGGCAAAACAGATGTATGGAAGCAGACTAGGCTTAGTGTGTGGAAGCAGAAGCACTGCAAAGATATAAAATATTTTTAACTCACCGGCGGCCGTAATTCATATAAATAAAAGAAATGCGGCCGGCATTAACGAAAAGGTTATGCATCCCTGTTTGGAACGAACGTAGAGATGCCTTCAGAAATTACTTGCCCATAATCCGCGATAGCTTTTGCAGGACATAAGATGGAAAAGCTATTTCTAGTAAGGTGCAGGTACCGCTATTGTTTCGTCAGTCTCTTAATGCGGCCTTAGGGTTACCACATAACTCCCTCATTTGGCCCTCGAAGCAATTTGAGTTTCAGACCCCTGCTTTAAAGGATCCCTGTTACTTGTTTGACTTTCATGGTCATGTTCCACACTGGCAAAAAAATCTCTCTTAGCTTGGAAAAAGTATCTGCATTGTAGTTATTTTTGTCTTCTGCAGTACCGCTCACAAATTTCCTGTTAGTAGCACCTAGATGTTTGAAATTGAATGTTAAATGAAATGTTTCCGCGTTTCCTATCGCAACAATGAGAGTCCGCAGTAGAATAGCAAATACTGCATCCATTTCAGTCGTTTACGATAAATTATGAACATAATTAAACAGCGGATGCCACATTCGCAGATCAACCTTCACACCAACGTTGGTTCAACCGGAAATGGATTTAGTCTCGAATACAAAACGACCTCGTGCTCACGACAGCTCGACCAACCGTACGGTCAGATATTCAGGTAGTTATCGATGGCGACGTGCTTTTTTCTGACCCGTTTTTGTGATGAGATCGAATCCGTTTTTATTTCAGCCCCGGATGGCCGGATCCGTACGTACACAACCTCGTATGCGAAACAGTGCTCACCGTCGAGGAAGGAAAAGAAATCCAACTTTTCTTTAATTTCTTCGACGTTGAATTCGAAAACAACTGTGATTACGATCACCTCGAAGTCAGGTGAAATATACTGTCTAAAAACTAACGTTTTCGTGACTTTTTTTTAATTCTAAAAGTGAAATTTCTGAGTTAATTGTTTTTCAAAAATCCTAGGTGAGTGTAGAATTTGAAACATTGTGGTTTTTAGCAAGTTGCTCATGGGAAAAGATCTTAAAACAGGCTATCTCTTTGCAACATTTACCGGTTAGAATGTTGCAGACTCGCCATATTTGCACCCGCTCCAGTTCATGCCTTAATTTTCCTTCAGGAACGGAACCGATGCAAGCGCTCCACTGATCAAGCAGCTGTGTGGAAGCGGTCTACCCGATCCCATCTTTGTTCAGTCCAACGCAGTTTACCTGAAACTAGTTACTGACCCGCTTATCGTCGGAAAAGGGTAAGTACCGTGTGCGAAGCTGACTTCCTCCAAGACCGTAACTGCACCGCTGCAGTTTGGTTTATTTAAGTTGCTTGACGTGCATTTGAGAAGAGAACGACATCAATGAATGTGTTTTATCAGTTTATTTGTGAGCTTTGCAACAGAGCTGTTTCGACCATTTCCTACGTTCACTATTTTCGTGTGTGCTTTTTTTCCAGTTATGACATCACGTATACGTCATCGAATAACAGCTGTGGAGGAAACATAACGGGAGACCATGGAAGCGTTTACAGTAAATTTTACCCTCAGGTAATTCAACAACAGTGAGATTACAGGAAACGAGTCTTGCTTTTTGTGTGAATGTGGAACTTTTCCAGCATCTGCGAAATGAAAAGAGACCCAAATTATTCTTTAAACTTTTCAGAGCTCACAAAAAGCATTCACAAAACGACTTTTGGATTTCCGTTTGTCATGTTCCCTCCTTGGTTAGGAATAACTGTTCGTTTTTCCGTCTGCAGCCTTACCAGCCGAACACCGATTGCAGTTTCACGATTAGAACGCCTGCTGGTCGGCCCACCACCATTCACATCACCTACATCGACATCCATGTCTACGTAAGTATTAAACGCATTGAAGTTCAAATGCCATGTGCTAACCTAGCCGCGAATTCTCCGTTGCCGCAATCCTGTTTTTGCGTCACGCTAGACAGGACTGAATACGTAAAGGGAGACAGCACCTTTTCAGTTCATTACCCAAGATTCATGAGCATAGGTGAGGATCGGCATAAGGACCGTTCCAGCTTTGCGGTGTATGAAAGCTCGCGATTTGTCACCACAAAGCGGTAAACCCCACGCAGAACAAAGTTTGCTGTGTTAATCCGTGTACCGATGTTCTTGAACTTCTCCACTTGTTGTGCATTACCGCTCACAACAACACCCACGGTGAACGGTTGTGGTTTAGCTCCACCGATACGAACACAAACATCTGTGCAGGAACAGAATGATTTGACGGTCAAAACCCAGTGGCCGTCAGCACCGTACTCCCGCAGCAACCCCAAAAGGTTTTTTGGGGGTCGGTTGGTATGCTTCCTCGAGGTCTCAAAAATTTTAAATCGGATCGGGTGTTTCACGATTTATGGGGGTTATTATTGAATCCACTAGGTGGCACCTTTGAGAACAAACTGACGAAATCCTGTTTTTGGTGATCCACGAAAGCCAGAGAGATGAGCACACAATTTCATCAATGGTCATGTTAATGGTCAAGGATTGCGCAAACGCAAGTCAATTGCATTTTCCACGAGCTTTTCTTGTCTTGTGATGCGCTTATCTCTTTTAAGTTGTGTTTATACTTTCTTTGTTTTATAATATGTTCATCTTTTCTACTATTGTGGAAATTAACCAATGATTATTCAGGCCTTGCCTTGCCATCACTGACATTTTCTAATAAACAAACAAAATTAGTGAAAATCAGTTTTCAAAGTCCATGCAAGAACTTTATGTTGGCCATTGTTCAAACGTAAGCAGTCGCGCTTGCAAAGGACAAACAAAATCCTTAAGTTTGAAAGTGAAGTTTGTTTAGTAGGTAGCCTACACCCTGTTGGCTTATATCTACTTAAAATGAAACAAAACAGTTTACATGTGGAAAAATTTACTTGTTCGGATAAAAGGGACGTGATGTTTGAGTTATTGGCGAAATTATGTCAAAATTATCGACTGAACTTTTGCGAACATTACCGTTTACCTTCAGGTAGTAGCCGTTTATCTCTCAGCAGCACATTTCTTTCTCTATCGCATATGAAGCTTTCCACAGACATTCATTGCATGTGGTTATAAAGATAACGTTCCAACAAGCAAACCAAACCGTGACTTTTCGTAGCTCAACGCAAGCCTTTCTCAGTCGCGATTTTTCTGTAGAAATAGCCCTGCGTCATCCTTGACAACAACCCAAGTTGTGACGAACGTTTGCTGGGCAACACTGACATACGTAATTCTTTTTTCAAAGAAAGGATTTTTTAGAATTTTTTGAAGTGTCTTTTAACACCATGTCAGTTTTTGAAAAAGCATATTTGAAAAGTTATTTGAAAGCATTGCAGTGATATTCAAAAAATATTTACTGGTTGTGACGTGCGTCGGACATTTTGACCAAAAGTTTTTTATTGAATTCTTTATCCTTGTATGTCTCACAACAAGGCAAAATATATTGTTTTTCGAGAATCTGTGTCTTTCGCGTGGAACATGCGCAACTGCCTGTTCATGGGTCAATTTGTGATGCTTTTTTTGTGTGTTGTGTTCAGGTTTTTTTTAAGGTTTGGTTTAAGGGAACACCAAGAAATTTTATGAGGCCGCTATTTTTAGCAAAACGTACAAAATAATTCCTAAACATATTGTTTATTACAGTATTGGCAGTGACAATACGCAACTAGTACTACTGCATTTACAAAAATTTCAACACAAATTTTTCAGTTTCAACTTCATTAAACAGCTGTTATTCACCAGTGAAAGCATCGGTTTCTTACTCGTCATCTGCAGATTCTAGGGTCTTCAGTGCTCGCTGTGTCCCTCTCCGTTTATTATTTGCTTTTATCCATTTCAATCACAAATTTCATGAGCAATCGCAAGCGTGCCCTCATCATTGAGCTGCTCTGGACTCGGTCTCGTCGCCATGGGGGACTTTGGTGTGGTTATTCCCCCAAACAAAACTTCCAGCCCCCAAATTGAAATATGAAATGCTATAAATCAGTGAAGTTTTTGTCAATTTTTAGAATTTCAAGCCCCGCTGCATAAACGTAAATCTCCTCTATTGAAGACTTTCTGGACCGTTCATTGAAACATTTATGAGAGCATTCAGAGTTACATCAAACAACCGGTTTTGTTGCTTGGTTTGAACACGGCACAGAGTTGAAAATCTTTGGTCTGGCCAGGTTGTGGCAAGTGGAATGAACAGCACATTGCAGCAATATTGGTTGTCTTGTCCACCATACTAACCCAGCATGGACTCTGCTTGACATCAGGAACAGTGCGATTACTCAAATGTTCCGAGATCAGCAAAATCAACTCAGTTACTGTCACGTAACTTTTATGGTGGAGGTCGCAAAGCCGATCCTTATGGCCAATGCGATCCATCAAGGTTTGCAAGGGAGCTATTTTTCGATTCGCTATCTCTTCTTTCAAAACCCAATGAGATGGTACACGCTCAGCTACCGTGTTAACTTTATCTTAAATGCGATGCTGATGAATAGCATGAAATAGTGAAATGCGTTGTTTTTGAAGCTATCAGCTTTTGGAGTTAATCAGAGCTGAGATGATTATCCAGGCGGTATGGGCACGGAGGCCTGGCAGGCTCCGAAGTGTAAATATTCCCATTCTTTCCTTGGCCGGTGGTAACTGCTGGATGCTTTGATAGCAAACATATCATTCAGCATGCAGAGTAACACATTCATTTGCGGGGATTCATCAAAACCTTTCAGCACAATCCATGATTGAAAAGTCTGATTGTTAGATATGCGTATGACTGACTGTTAGCTGAAACTGACGATACTTTTGAGATTCTACCAGTTGAATGCTGTGCTTCCTGCACAACAGAATCAAAAGAATTTTTGCAGTCACGGCTGCTGGCGGTGGCACTTGCTGGCTTGCTAACAGCAAGAAACTTTGTTTAGGCTTAATACAAAAACACTGCTTCATTTTTGGATGGCTAGCTTTACGTTTCTGCTGTGACATTATCTTCTGAAAATGCCCCCACAAGAAAGTGAATGTATAAAATCTGGAAAATGCTTGGCTTGCTGAAAACGTTTGACACCGTGGAAAAGACTTGACTTGCTAAAAGCGCCAGACTCAGTGGCATTCAGAGTTAATTATTACGTAACGTCAGGTTTTTCAAGGACTTTAAGGGACCCGATTCAGGTCCATTGAATTGAAAATCGGGCCCTTAGAAACAGAGAAATCGGGTCCGTACAGGTCCATATTGGGTACCTAACATTTTCCTTAAAAAAATGCGTAATGTAGTTGTTTATCTCGTAATTGCTGTCAAATTATTGATTGTTGCGTTGCATGGGATTTCAGTGATGATTATGATGAATAGGTGAGGTTACTGTCTGCGCTGCACTTGTTTGGTGTGAGGCAAATCGGTTTTGGACGTTAATTGAAGCAACAATTCAACTCGGCTAAAACGTTTCGTAGTTGTCCAAATTTCATGTAGAAGTACCAATTTTATTGGCCCGCACAGGAAATTTATGGGTCCGTTTTGAACCCATAAAGCGCCTTAAAAAACCCTGGTTGTGTTTATAATCCATCCTACTAATATTCGCTAAGACACTAATATAGTATTGCGATATCAACCCATACAGTAAACAGTATGCTGCCGATGAAATGCATTTTCACCCAGTCATGCTGAGAATCAACTCTGCGAAAGTGGGGCATGTGCGGGCGCGTGTTTTCACACATTGTTAGAGTTGTGTTTTCTCGAACTTTCCTTGTGCACATTTGGCGCAAATGCCGCGGCGCTGATTGTTTCTGCCGGCAAATGATTTATTCCACGCCGCGCGTTGATTTGTTTTGTGCGCTCTGTACCTCGTGGTCGGTCGCTAAATACCGTCGCCTTTGCTGGTAACTCATTCTGTTCGATACGCGCTCTGCAGCTCTACATTACTGTACTCAAGCCGTAAGCGGAACTGTCTGCCTTGTTTGCCGTTATCTTCTCCGAATAAAGTACAGTGCATTTTGTACAAGGTGCTCTGAGTTTTGAAACTCTGTCAGGGAAAAACACAAATGGTTTACTGGCGACGAGGATTCTCACTCTTTTCTTCTGGACTGAACGAGGACGGGCGATCGTCAACCGCAGTCACTCCGAACCATGGAAAAGCTTGTCGAAATGATGCAGTTGCAATTTCAGCAACAATGGGAAGAAATGCAGGCTCAAGAACAACGATTCCGCGAGCAAGCAGGAAGACAACAGGCGGACATGAAGGCCATGCTTCAACTCCTTACGAAGCCCGCTCAATCGGGGCAGGCCTTACAGCCAGCGACCTCTTCCGCCACTCCTTCTTTTTCGCCCTTTGGCTCTACTTCGGAGCTGTGGAAGGATTATTGGTCGCGGTTTCTCACCTTACGAGAGCTCATGCTGTTCCAGATGACCGACAAGCGCATGTTTTTCTCCCCAACCAGTCGTCGACTGTTTTCAAGTTACTTTCAAACCTTGCTGCACAAGAAACCCCGCCGAGGGAAATCAACGATCTTACGATGGATCATATCGTGGCGTGCATGAAGGTGCAGTTCGATTCAACCCGTTTCGTCATCCGGGAACGTGTTAAGTTCTGGACTACCATGCAACGTCAACGCGGGGAGTCCATCCAAGAGCTGGCTGCACGCATACGTCAAGCTGCGGCCACGTGCGATTTTGCTCCCGTTGCAGACCCCTTGGACGAAGCCTTACGTACGCGTTTTATTTGCTCGGTGAACAATTTAGGCACTTTTTAAGATGAAGGCGGACGACCTCGACTTCACCACTGCTATCCAGGTTGCCATCCAAACAGAAGACGCCGCCAAGGTTACGAAGGAGACGGTCTACGGCCCCAAATCCGTTCCGGTGTTGGAGATTGCGCAGAAACCGTCTCGACAGCCAGTGCTTCAGCACCCTCCCAAGAAGGAAGTGTCAGTTGGACAGCAACGATGCTACCGTTGTGGCAACTCAGGCCATATCGCAAGTTCACAGATGCCAAGTTCAACTTTTGCAATTTAACCGGACTCTTGGAGGCTGTGTGTCGAAAAAAGCGCGTTCGAAAGCTCAAGGCGTCAGATGGATTGATGTCCTGGAAATGGTCAAAGCAGCGCCGTGTCGCAACTCTGAGGTCCAAAAGCTTCAAGTGCCTATCGACATCAACGGGATAGCGTTTACCCTGGAACTGGACATTGCCGCCGGTGGAAATTTCATTTCTACTCGCGTCTGGACAGAGTTGGGCAAGCCGAAACTTCAACAGGCTCAGTGGCGTTACCATTCGGCAAGTAAGCATCCATTGCCGACCATTGGAGCTTTTACCGCCGAGGCCAAGTACGGTCATGTCAGAAAGTCATACCCAGTTTCGTTTCTTGTGTCCGAACTTCCAGATTTGAATCTGCTTGGTCGGGATGCTATCAAAACCATGCGGATTTCCCTGGATGACCTGCTGCTGTTTTCCGAAGTTACATTTGACAAGACGGATCACCGGCTGCTGGCTATTCCTCGATCTGACCGCGTGGATCGACACTTACAACAGGCTTGTCGTGAATTGTGTACCGAGTTCAGCGAGCTTTTCAAGCCCGAGTTGGGGTGTCTCCGTGGTGTGCAACTCGAGGTTGACTTTAAACCAGACGCAAGGCCCATCTTCTGCAAACCACGCTCCGTTCCCTTTGCCATGCAGGAAGAATTAGCACAAGCCTACGATGTTGGAATCGCTGAGGCATCTGGACCCCTACATCATTCAATGATGGGGGAACTCCCTTCCCAGTGAGAAAAGCGGCGCAGACTTCCAACAAACCTGCTTTACGCGTTTGCGGCGACTACTCTGCAACCGTCAACCCTCAGCTGGAAACACATCGACACCCGTTGCCACTTCCTGAAGAATTAATGCGAAGATTGGGTGGTGGTTATGGTTTCACCAAGATTGACCTGGCAGATGCCTACAACCAGGTCAGGTTAGGTCCGAAAAGTCGTGAAAGGCTCGTGCTGAGCACTCATCGCAGAGTTCTACTTCAGAACGTACTTCCTTTCGGAATCAGTTCCGCCCTTGGTTATTTCCAGCAAGTAATGGACGAAATCAACAGTGCTCTGCCCGGTGTAGCCGTTTACCTGGACGACATTCTCTGCAGTGGTGCAACAGTGGAAGCCCATTTACAGAATCTGCGCCGGTTACTAGAAAGGCTTCGTGACAAAGGCAAGTTTTTGCCACCCACGTTTGCTTCAGTGGTCGAACCGCAATACCGTCTTATCAGGAAAGGTCGGGGTCAGAAGAGGAAGCAGCTTTTCGTCGGCTGAAGGAGCTCTTATCTGCAGCCGATGTGCTCGCTCATTTTGATCCATCCCTTCCATTAGGAGTCGCCTGCGATGCATCAGCGGTCGGGATTGGCACTACCTTGTTTCACCGCTATTCTGACGGAAGTGAACGACCAGTAGCCAAAATTTCCAAGATGCTCACAGCAAGTCAGCGCAATTACAGCCAGATACAAAAAGAAGCGTTGGCCATCATCTACGCCTTGAAGAAATTCTTCCAATACTTATGTGGAACGTTTATTTTAGTGACTGACCCATGTGGAACGTTTATTTTAGTGACTGACCACCAGCCTTTAGTGGCCATGTTCGGACCGAATAAGCTGACTCCGGCTCTTGCTGCAAACCGTTTATCTCGATGGGCTCTTTCTTCGACAATTCAACTACACCATCGAGTACCGCAAGACGCAGGAACACTCCAATGCTGATGTCCTCAGTCGACTGCCAGTAGGTGAAGATCTCATTTTCGACAGACGAAAGCACAGACGACGTGGACACCATTTGTACCGTTGAATCACTGAGTTTGCAAGTGGAACCAACCGACTCGGGTACGTTGCGGAAAGAGTCTTCTCGAGATCCAACTTTGACGAAGGTCATGCGATTCACGAGAGAAGGTTGGCCAGAGAAAAAAGACGG
>Ga0210059_1004000_pt1 | contig 23733 bp, 16 predicted proteins | sample Ectturendosymbi2_FD_188042 | JGI IMG/M metagenome (GOLD analysis project Ga0210059, IMG submission 188042) | Ecteinascidia turbinata endosymbiont from Florida, USA - Sample 2 (SPAdes) (version 2) | ecosystem: Host-associated > Tunicates > Ascidians > Unclassified | place: Key West, Florida...
GGTCCGGGGCCCAGGCGTGGTGGGAGCCTTTGTGCGGATCGGATATAGAGTCTTTAGGTAGGAGATGGCCGATGAAGTCACTAGTATTTCCACGGATCATTAATATTTATGACGCAATCTTTTGACATCACATTTGCTAACTCAACTGTTACATAACTTTATGATGCAACATGATAATTGACAATGATTAGCGATTTGTGAAACTGTTGCAAAACAGGTCACCAGAAGCATCGTATTTTCTTGTTTTGAAATTTTGCTTGAAAAAAATTCTGGACGATCCATCGTTTTCATCATCTCAAAGCGTCAGTCTTCGCCCAGCAATAAATTTTACGACAGAAAGCACACTTTGCAGAAGCGATGTCCAATATTGTTGGGATTGATTAACCTGGCTGGCTAGCTCTGCATCAATTCTTCATAGTGATTAATTACATATGCGACTAAACGTAATCGTGGCATGTATATGTTCCATTGAATGCCCGTGGGTCCTCAGCGTCCTTCCATTCGCAGATTCCTTTTCTAATAAGGAAATTCGCATAGTCGTATCCGCGCACATCAGTCTACACGTGAAACAATAAACACAAGTTTGTGAAGGAGAAAAACAAAACCAGCTTCTTTCAACGACTTTGGCGTTGTGGTTCTGGGGCCGAATAAGATTTGTGGTGCTTTTCCGTAACGAGTTTCTGTCTTTTCTATGTTGTGGAACATCATGTTTTAAAATTAACTTTTCTTTTTTCAACCAATATTCCCGCATTTTTCCGGTATATTGTATAAACAGAGGCCGATATCTTTGTATCCAGTGATAGCGTCAGACAACTCATATATCGTGTTTTTCGATGACACTTCTTGACGTTCTTCTGCTGCTGCATCGCTGGTTAAACAGGTCTATTGTCATCGTTACGTAGATTTAAGTCTGTCACAAAATGTTCTTCGATTTTCTGTCCTCTTACAGGTTCCGCAGAAATGTCTCCGCTGAACTTCACTACCATTGTAAAATAGTAACTTAAATGTTTCTTGACTTGGTTGCAACTTCTTTTTCTCTCATCTTTGCTTCTTTTGCTTGCTATTTAGAACCACTTGGATAAGCTCTACACTTGTGAGGGGGACGATCCTCTTCTGTCCATGTTTATTTGTTAATATAAGCTCAATCGGGCTGCCATATTTTCAGCGCAAAAAGAGAGGACAAAAAGGAGTAAAAAATTGTTCCATGTTAGCTTAAAGAGCCATAAGGTTGAAGTAAAACTGTGCAAACTTCATCAGTTCTTGAAGCGTTTAACGGTATTGCAAGTTGCAAAATGTTTTACCCATCTATCATGTTCCATCATTTTACAATGAGTTGCATTTGGTTGATGCTCTTTTTGCATGAACTCGAACAAGTTTTGGTGTTGGTCAAACAGTGTACTTAGTTTCATCAATAGAAACCTTTCTATCAAACAGATACTACTCACATGTTTCATCCTTTTCCCAATTAGTTGTTTGCGAACGGAGGAATCTAGTCAAAGCATTTAAATTCAGCAAATAAAGTGGTCGATTTAACCAGATACGAAACACAAGACTTGTACAATACAGATATATCTGAAATGAATTAATCACAGTCATGATCCTTGCCTTTGCTGAATTTTCTTAGTGCTGATGAAACTTGGCTTGATATGTACATCTGATTGCCTCTCTTGAATCCTTGCTTTCACAGTGGCGAAACACGATACAACCTCATGCTTTTGACTACTCAATATTCTGAGCTTGCTCAATAAAAGCAACCATAAATGATTGTAATTGTCAAATACTCTTCAAGTGAAATACTGCTGTTTGATAGACCGATAATAATTAATAGGGTTTACAAACAAATTTTCTCGCTAAAAATGATTATGTGGCACGCACATGTCGCACATATGGCTAAACACACGAACATGATGGGGGACCCTGGTCCCGGGCCCCTTGGCCCCCATAAATCCGGCGCTGTGATGAACTATGTACATAGCGCAATGCAAGAGTGAACCACAGGCAAGTCTTACGCACATCATTCAATACCTGTGAAAATATGCTTCATTGGTCATTGCGAAACTTCGTAGGTTTCAAAGTCGGTTGATATTCGCAGGTTTTAAAGTCGGTTGATACTGCGCGCTGGATCAAATACCTATCGGGTTCTTTTCTAGGACAATGATTGCTACAAAATGTTTCCGTTATAGATTGATTGAAACAATTTAGAAACCTATGAACTTTGGTAAGAGTAAACTTGATGAAAATTTTAAATTTCTGACTTGAAGAAAAGCGAAGAGCGGTGTTTCCTTTTTGCCTTTCCCATTCTTCGCAGCAGCATAGGAAAGTATTCTTGCGACCATACAGGGATGGATATTAGAATGTAAAGGTCCAAGGTAAACTCCCAGAAAGGGGCTGCAAAACATCGCCACTACGAAAGGTAGAAGTGGAGCTAGGTGGAGAATATATTTATTAAATCTGTTTCACATTTCAATTTATGAACTAAATTCAAGAGCATAATGCACATTACAAAAGCACCAAAAATTGTAAAGTTTTCAAGTTCGGCACGTGAAAGCTGCCCACCCTTGCAATAACACTAATTTCTTCAAAAAAGAGCAAAGTTCATTTCACACTGTAAGTGGTTTGAAGGCATTTGATTTTAAATTGTTCTTTGATACACAGTAATATTGTTGAGGGGCACCCCTTGGCAGATGACATTTGCACATGATTTTTGCTTTACTTTGAAAACTTGACTTGTTTAGACCTTATTAAAAGTGGCTCTAGAGTGGTTCCTTCGCTTTTTAACAAAACAATGCAAAAACCAAGTGCGAAACTCTGAAAGGGGACCCCACGGTATCTCTGAAAAAGGGCGAACGCCTCGTTCGCCTCCCCTAATATCCACCTCTGCCACCATAACCGTAACGGCATGGACGATGGGGGGATAGTAATCTGTTGAGGTTTTCACGTTTTCGCGTTTGATTGCCGAGCTTTTATGTTAGGGCACATCCGTAACTACAGGATTTTGATCTTGCAGCTCTAAACAATGGAGTTACTGAGAACAGGTCTCGAGCGAACTGTTCGATTCGAGCTCAGAGAATGTTGGGCGAGGCATGTTTTGTACGGACTGTGACACTACGAGATCTCATGCGAATGTTCACTTTTGTGTGTTGAGTTGCTTTGCTGTGCAGATTAAATTCTTAAACCATGGCTTATAGGAGAGAAATTTCTGTTTTAAATGATATAGCGGACATAGTCGAATATTAGTAATAAAGTTAATTAACACGTTGTGATAACTTTGACCTTTGCGATTGGTAATAGCTGCTCAGCACACACGTTTTTGAACCAACTCGATATACGGAAATAAAAACATTTCAAGCTTGTACAGTAATGGGTTGATGAATGACCTGCGAAAATACTCCTGTTGCCCTGGAGGTTTATTGAAAATGACTCTCGGACGCCATCGCGCGAGCTAAACGAAGTTGTTCAGTAGCACTTTGTTGTTTTCATTACATTTCGCTTGGGTCAATTTTAACCAAATCCACAGTTCAGAAAGTGACAAAAAAAAACACAAAAAGAAATTCAGCGAATACTATGTCAAGCTGTACACTGCACGCGTACTTCGAGGCCGATGCGCAAGTTGCAATACTTCGGAAATTTGAGAACAGTCGTTGTTACACATAAACGTGCAAAAATAACCACCCATGTACGGAAGTCAGACCAGGCCACTAGTTTCACAGTTTCGTTCGGGGCTGCCAGTGAGATTTTTTGGAAGGCCCCATGTAGACCAATAAAAAGAAACAGATTTTGCACATTGGTAAGTCATAAAACGTGCTATTGAATATAACTTTGCTACTGAACTTTTGTGTATGTCTGAATCTTTATGTCACAATAGGATGGACTTGATGGCCCTTATGAGAGTGATCTGACAGCATTTACGATAACCAAAATATTCATGCCCACTGTCCTGCTGCAGCCAATCTTTGAGATTTGTATCTTTCAAACACTCTACCATAAATTGCTGTGTGTACCACTTAATCCTTTTCTTTGTGCTTGCTTTCTTAGTATCTCTGTCACTTGGATTCATTGCATCAAGCTAACATTTTGAGCTTATTTGGTGTATGTTGCTTGTTCATCAGTTACGACGAAGAATAAGGCACTTACTGTAGATAAAATAAGACAAAAAAGATGAGACTAGAAATAAAAGGTACAATCAATCGTACCATATACTGTATCTTAAATCACCGTTGCACGGTTAAATCATAAAAAACCCAGATCTTCAGAAGAAAAACCAATAAAGTCATAAGGCGAAAAACCCCAGATCTGGGAATCCCATGTTGAGTGAATTAAAAGAAAACGTCTCTGTGTCTCTAAATGTTCTTTAAAATTCGTAAATTTGTTCCCACTGACGTTTTGAGATTATTATACTTTAGTTTCGTTCATTATCACTTAAAATATTGTGTTATTTCATGGGGCACAGCCAATAACTCTATTCCATAACCTTGTCAGTATCACAAAACAACATATTACGGATAATGACTTTTAGCACATAAAGATGTCACATAATTCCATCAAGAACTTTAAAACATTGAAACTCAGTCACATTTATCAATTTCAATTTCAATTAGAAAAATTTAGGCACAAATTTCACCACAGAAAATTACCAGAAATATACAATGAATTTTTTCAAGAGATTTCTGTTCATCTTATCAAACCAGAAAATTACTTCATTCATCAAGTTTCAAGCAATGCAGGTAAAAAATTAATTTCATATAGGGGAGCTTCCCTCTGAAATAAGGTGGAACAAAACTTAAAGGCTGTACTCTTCAGTACTTTTTGCAATCAATTACAAGAGTTCTTATTTTCACAGTAATAAGTAAGCAATAAAAGTTTCATTCTTATTGGTTCCTATCGAATTTCATGAAGTATTACTTTCATTTTTTTATGTTTTGTTTCTTCGTAACTTTTTTCCGTTTTTGAACGTGTGAGTTTGTTTTACATTACTATTTACATATTGGTCTTGTAAGACACATTTCATAGGACATCTTGACCAGATAACCTTAGTGTTTGCCGATGTCCGAGCTTCGGGAAAAAATAGGCTATATATAAATAACCCACTATACACAGTAAAGATTGTATTTTTTGTGTTTTGCTGTCAACTGTAGCGTTTGCTAAGCATGATGTTCTATTTTCGTCGTCTTTCTGTGAATACGTGTACTTTAATCCATCACCGTCGCTAACTACATCACTCCCTCTCTCTCTCTGGGAACAAAACCCCAGGTTTGGCACTACTGGTTGCGTTATCGCCAGTTTTAGTATGGAATGAAAAGCGCTTTCAAGATTAGAGTGCTGGATTTATCAGCAAAATGAATCCTTTTGTTTTGACTTCCCACTTGTCCAACATTTTCCACTGCACATGAATTCTGCAGACTTAGTGTAATTTATCGGTGAACTTCTGGCCAAAATTGCAACTTTTAGAGATTCTGCAAGGCTTTCCTTTAAACAGTTGCAGATCAAACTTATTAATCACTGTTATTTGGTGCAATAAATCGTGCACTTTACAGCTGATTGCTCCCAAAAATTCTTGTGAAACTTGAGCTGATCATTTTGAGTGAACAAGTTGTCCTGTTGGGAAAAGGTAACATGACCGATTTCTTGTTGCCGAATCAACCTATAAAACATCGATGGCTGGAACATCAGGCCTGAAATAGGAGTAAAAACTAGTTAGCTCTCGTGACCGCAGGTTTTATGAGTAGCCCACAATACAATAAAATTGCAAATCTCTGATCTGGTACCAGTATGTCAGTTGTCTTGTCAAAGTTTACGACCGTTCAGCTCCATGTATCATCAAAACTTTTATGACCTTTGAGCCACAGACCGCACATGACCTTTGATTTTATCTTACCACTTCTACTAGCTAATCGGAGGTCAATGCTATTTTTGCCACCCGCGTGCCGGTGATGATAGCGAAAATAGATTGCGGCCCTTGTTCAAACATACCTTCGACAACTGGCAATACAAAGTCGTTTTTTGTAAATACCCTGTTTATGCCATCCTGTTTTTTCGGGACGATAAGTGTGGCCTTGGACTTGGACGAACGCTGGTTCATCGCGTGATGTGATGCCGACAAACAACTTTACAAACTTGCTGCCCTTGCACTTTTTGGTAAGAGAGGTAAATTCGCACTTTGCTCTGCAGGTCTTCATGTTCTGTGTGGGTTCAGTGAACATTTCTTTTCGTCATGGGCGTTTTTTCAAGCAGTCTTGATTCGCACAGATGCATATCTCTTCTTGTTTGCGCGGGAACAAAGCTGCAAAACGGGCATTTGCCCATGGAAATTGTGACTAAGAACCAAAAGTTTCAAGAAAACCTGAAGTCGGTCGCATAATTCCAACTAATTGGCTTAATTCTTGCATTAACAATTTATTTTGCCGGTAAAAACTCACACTGCACAAGAGCCAAGCTCTCTGTTCTGGTATCATGCAGTGATAAGATTGCGCAATTCACTCTTGCCCGCTCTGCGAAACTTGTGAGAGTTTTCCTATCTATTGGCCGTTATTGCACAAGAATGACATGGCAATAAATCTTCAAAGGTTCACTTCAAGTTACGAAAGTGAGACTTTTGCCGCGCATACAAAACCAAGCAGTTTAACGCAAACGCCTTTGCAGGGTAACAGCGACTGCTAATAGCGATACCCCATGCATTTTCATATTGTGAAAAGAACCATGAGTTCGACAAGTCTGAAGAATCCATCGCTTGTGTGAATGTGACTCGTGCCTCAGTGAATTGCTTAGTCAAACTAGACTTATGCAGACTTGTTGAAAATAGGCCTCTGTGTATGGTGGCCCATGCGTGTCACCCTAAAAAGATTTTGTTTTGGGCATTTTTTTGAAAAAAACAGCAAAAACAATGTTTCTCGTTTTGCAAATTTTTTCTAAATACAAGCATTTTCGTTTTAAAAAAAATTTATTTTCGTTTCGGGAACACTTTCACTTTTGTTTACAAATTGATATCTTTTCGTTTGTACAAACAAAAACAATTTTACTCTCGTTTCGAAAATCCACTTTCTCTTTCAAAGATAGCACAATGGCTAAATTGCATGACAACGTATATGTTGATGCCTTTGCAACCGAGCTAAAACTACTGAAGAATATATCATCGTCTTTTGTGCCTGATGCTTTCGAAACTGTACGTGATGTCAGCAAAGCTCTTACCCCTGCTCTAAGGGGAATTTACAGGAGTACTGCACGACTGTCACGTCTGTACTTGACAGTGCCAATGTCAAATGCTACAGCAGACCGGTAATTTTCCTGCCTTCGACGGCTGAAGAACGTCTTGACAAACAAACTTAACCAAGAGTACTTAAACCACAGGTTGTTTTTGCACATTCACAAACACTTAATAGAACAGGTTGTTCTCATAACAATACTCCACGAATTCATAGCAGTAAATGATCGCAGAATTAACATTTTCGGAAAGAAGTTTGTACAGTAGTGTAGCATAGTGTATCTGTTGTTAGGGATCGTTCACGTATTTCGTCATCAGAATTGTAGATATCTATTTTTTACCCCATCATCATTTTGAAAGCCCCTCCAACCTCTGTCTACTGATGTAACATGCTGACGCTCCTTTAGCTTTGTGCATGTTGTGTTTGTGTAGTGACTTGTGAATTAATTTTGTGTAGTGGCTTGTGAATGAATTTTGTGTAAGACTAAGACAGGGTTGGCCAAACGTTTTGACCCGAGAGCCGAATTCGCGACTACCTGGCCACTGGAGGGCCGGATACAGTGCGATCACAGGCGTACGAGGCGGGGGGGTCGGTGGGGAGAGGCTGCCCTCCGGTCTTGAAAAATTTCAGGGCAAACTCTGTTTTCAGGGCAAGCGCAAGTTGCTCAAAAATCCTGAATGAAAAGAAATATTTCAATAGGGTGAAAAATTCCAGGGCAACTCTGTTTTCAGGGCAAGCGCAAGTTCCTCAAAAATCCTGAATGTAAAACGTATATTCAATACAGTGAAAAATTCCAGGGCAACTCTGTTTTCAGGGCAAGCGCAGATTGCTCAAAAATCCTGAATGATAAAAAATATTTCAATAGGGTGAAAAATTCCACGGTAAATCTGCTTTCAGGGCAAGCGCAAGTTGCTCAAAAATCCGGAATGTAAAACCTATATTCAATACAGTGAAAAATTCCAGGGCAACTCTGTTTTTCAGGGCAAGCGCAAGTCGCTCAAAAATCCTTAATGTGAAACGTATATTCAACAAAGTGAAAAATTCCAGGCACACTCTGTTTTTCAGGGCAAGCGCAAGCTGCTCAAAAATCCTGAATGTAAAACATATATTCAATACAGTAAAAAATTCCAGGGCACACTGTTTTTCAGGGCAAGCGCAAGCTGCTCAAAAATCTTGAATGTAAAACATATATTTAATACAGGGAAAAGTTTTAGGGCACACTCTGTTTTTCAAGACAAGCGTAAGCTGCTCAAAAATCCTGAATGCAAAAAAATATATTCAATACAGTAATTCCAGGGCAACTCTGTTTTTCAGGGCAATCGCAAGTTGCTCAAAAATCCTGAATGTAAAACCTATATTCAATACAGTGAAAAATTTCAGGGCACACTGTTTTTCAGGGCAAGCGCAAGCTGCTCAAAAATCCTGAATGTAAAACGTATATTCAATACAGTGAAAAATTTTAGGGCGCACTCTGTTTTTCAGGACAAGCGCAAGCTGCTCAAAAATCCTGAATGTAAAACATATATTCAATACAGTAAAAAATTCCAGGGCACACTGTTTTTCGGGGCAATCGCAAGCTGCTCAAAAATCCTGAATGTAAAACGTATATTTAATACAGTGAAAAATTTTAGGGCGCACTCTGTTTTTCAGGACAAGCGCAAGCTGCTCAAAAATCCTGAATGTAAAACATATATTCAATACAGTGAAAAATTCCAGGGCACACTCTGTTTTTCGGGGCAAGCGCAAGTTGCTCAAAAATCCTGAATGTAAAACGTATATTCAATACAGTGAAAAATTCCAGGGCAACTCTGCTTTCAGGGCAAGCGCAAGTTGCTCAAAAATCTTGAATGTAAAACGTATATTCAATACAGTGAAAAATTTAGGGCACACTCTGCTTTTCAGGGCAAGCGCAAGCTGCTCAAAAATCCTGAATGTAAAACATATATTCAATACAGTGAAAAATTTCAGGGCACACTGTTTTTCAGGGCAAGCGCAAGTTGTTAAAAAATCCTGAATGTCAAACGTATATTCAATACAGTGAAAAATTTCAGGGCACACTGTTTTTCAGGGCAAGCGCAAGCTGCTCAAAAATCCTGAATGTCAAACGTATATTCAATACAGTGAAAAATTTCAGGGCACACTGTTTTTCAGGGCAAGCGCAAGTTGCTCAAAAATCCTGAATGTAAAACGTATATTCAATACAGTGAAAAATTTCAGCGCACACTGTTTTTCAGGGCAAGCGCAAGTTTCTCAAAAGTCCTGAATGTAAAACCTATATTCAATACAGTGAAAAATTCCAGGGCAAATCTGTTTTTCAGGGCGAGCACAAAGTTGCTCAAAAATCCTGAATGTAAAACGTATATTCAATACAGTGAAAAATTTCAGGGCAAGCGCAAGTTGCTAAAAAATCGCGAACGGTTAAAAATTTTTCAATACAGTGTGTATTCACTTGGGGGTGATCTGTGTACAGTAATTTGTGCTAGTGTAGTTTGTAATTTGGACCAAAGTTGTGATTAGTTATAGTAACTTTCATCTGGACCAATCCCTCATTTTCTGTTAAAATCGAACAATCGGATGACAGCTTGATATAAGAATTCGGTAACTCTTTCTTTGTTCGTTTTCGAGTTTGCGCTGGGTAGAGGTGTAGGGTCTTAAGATGATAGATTTTTTTATTAACAGTTTTAGAAACGGGCAGCACGGACGTGCACGTTGCTTGGCACCTTTGAGTGCGCATTTTTAGGTGCATTGCTCAAGGGCACAGCAGCGATAACACCAGCAAGTTTAGGGAGCCAGACCGTATGATCCGAAACCGTCGCATTTGAAACATTGCGTTGCGTCAACAAAGTTGTGTGCCTGTTTGCATCAGTAAAGAAATTACCGTAAGGCGTAAATTTTCTTGTCTGGGAAAACACAACCCGCAAGGAACTTCAACCCCTTAACTTAGCAAGCAAGTTAACTACAGAATTTGCCTATAACGGCACCTCTAGGGGATAGCATAAAGAACGTTATTGCCGAATTGACAGTTTGGTATTATCAGCGAATTGAAATGCATGTGAAAGAAGCCATCGCGACCAAACAAAATGTAACGTTATGGGCGAATTGACGCTCCAGACGAAGCCGTTATAAACGAATTCAACTCTATAGAAAAGATTTTCATAAAGTTTCAGGCCCCATTCGGATTAAACTAAAAAGTTATTTTCATGGCAAACTGTTTATTTTCGGGGCAAATTTTTTCCGCCCCCCAGTAAAATGCCTTCCCGTACGCTTATGAGTGCGATTTACGTAATCTGTAATCTATGTAAAAACAGGTTGTTAAAATGTATTGTACTACAATAAGAACACTAAAGTCATACCGATTTGTTTACACTTCTATAGCGCTGCTTGCAGCTAAGTCCTGCTGCGGCAGACAAGCAGTAGCTAATGCTGTTGCACTGTTGTCCACGGTTGGAAATGTGGTGTCTGAAAAAAATATGCAAGGCATTTGGCGGGCAGGATTAAACTGGTCGACGCGCCGGATGCGGCCCGCAGGCCGTAGTTTGGCCACCCCTGGACTAAGAACAACTAGTTGGTTGCATTTATGTTCTCAGATCAGTGCAGCGCAGATAGATAGGGTGTAGCGTAGATAGGGGGCGTAGAGGGCTTATAAAACATTGCATTAAATTGCTTAAACATGCTGACAAAAGTTAATGACGTCATATTTCAGTTTTTGTGACGTCACAATTTCCAATTCAAATCACACAAATTTTCTAGAGTTTTTTGACGTGCAATGGTGACCCCCACTTTGAAAAAGGTTCTGCCAACCATGGCGTTTACAGAGAAAGAATAAGCAGAGGTAAGTAAGCTTTCGCTTTAGTTTTTACCGTTTTAAATTACCTTTGTGCGTATGACACACATTTAATCTTTGTAGACTTTTGAGTGCTGAAAAGTTTGAAAAACTCGAGTTTGTCTGCTTGAGTATATTCAGAATACTAATAAAAGATGTGTTGATAGTCATTTTTCAGTAGTTAACGCCCACTCAACATAGCGCAAGCCCAGGCAAAGAGCAGCAGAAATTCATTTGTCGCATGCCTTATGCCTTATTGCATTCGAAAGTTCACCAGAAATCTACAGCTGTGAAAAAAAGCTCTGAAAACTTCATACAATTATTTTGTCAGCAGATCAATAAAGACATCAATGCTGGACCGTTCATAATTGCAAGTACCTCAAAGAATATGTCGCACTTTGTACTGGAAGCCGATGTTGAAGCTTGGCATATCAAACACATTTAAAACACTTTGTGACGTTGGTGACTGGGAAGACATTTACACGACTGGTGCGGTATTGCCTTGTCGCTATTCGAGCTGGTCGATTGCCACCGTAAGCCTTGGCGCCCATAATTATCGTTTTAACGAGCTGGTTTTCCAAATCATATTCCAGCACGATTCGAAACGTAACTGCAGCGCAGTTGTTTTCCACAATGTAAGATTATTGTCGGGCACCTAATAAACGGTAATGAAAATGAAGAAGGGAAGAAAACGCAGCAATGCTGCTTTTGCTGCAAATGGACGACCGGAACATCCCCCAGCGGGATCCATAAAGGGGGACATGGTCGCGTTGGAAACATTTTCGGTATTGAAAGAAGCCGTTTGGGTCTGGGCCTGTGTAGAAGGAAGGGCGATTGAGTTTCCCATGCTTGGAGGGGTTGCGTTTTCCATGCTTTGGGGAGTTGAGGTTTCAATTCTTTGGGAGGTTGAATTTTCCATGCTTGCATTGCTGCTGCAAAAATTTTTCAAGTGTTATTGCTGCAAAAATAGCGAAAACTTTCAATCAAAAAATTTTTCATAAGACTAGACGTTGAAGGTATAAATGTCATTCAATGCTCAAAACAGGAAGAATTTGTAAACCAACCTTCTCCGTAATCACAACCAGACACAATTTTCTGCTTGCACGAACTATTTTTCTGGAGCAGAAAAAGTATTAATGGCACTATTTACCTGATAAATACTTGCTCCAAAACTATATAAGAGACCGAAGCAGATGGTATCTTCACGAAAAAGGTTGGCTTGTCCACCACAATTGTGACGCTGAAACAATGCAGACATTGATGAAACAAATGAAAGACATTTTTTTGTAATTACCTTTCCAGAATAGCCCGGACCGTGGAACATATACTTAATGAAGAGTCTTTGTGGGTTTAACTGCTCAAGCCTTAAACTTTACTGGTTGACTTGATGGCAACGACAGACATTACCGCCCTTTGCTTGTGTGCGACTTTGAGTATTAGTAGGAAAGTCATAATGGATCGGAGAGAACTCAATACGGATTCCAATCCTGTAACATGTAGTTGTCACACATGGCGAAGAAAACCACCGTATCATCGCTAACAACAAATTTATTTGTGGAATTAAGGAAAAAATTTCCTCTCAAACTAAAAACGAAAATACATTGTTAAATAAAAATCCTTTTACTAAGCTAAGAAGTCTGGACAATCACGCAAAGAAACAACATTACAACAAAAATTTTGTGGGCAAGGTTATGACGTGCTTAGTGTAAGTGTATGCAGTTATAACGTTGTGAGACAGTTAAAACTTCACGCAACAAGAATTTTAGTGTTCAAAACGTCGTACACTTACTAAAATATGTATGTGATAGCAACCGTAGATTCTGGTGGGCTCCAGGAAAATTCTACCGGAAAAAACTTGAAATTTCTATTTGTGTGACTTGCTGCACCGAGCAAGTTGCCATTGCAAGTTATATGCTGGAAATCGGAAGATGCAGGTAATTGCCATGATCCTTCAGCGTTTCCATTTGAGCTGCTTCTAGCTTGAATTAATATTCCTTTAAAACTTCCATTTCCGGTAACAGTAACTGCGTAGAAACAACAACGAAAACTGAAGGTGAACATTCCTTGGTTAAACAGCGTAATGATTTCGCTGTTTTACGACTGATGCGGTATTGCGTTGTCGCTAAGCTCGTCGATCGCCAGCGTAAGCCTTGGCGCATAACTATCGTATTAATAATAATAATGATTTATTGCAGACACATGATCCATATCGTAGGCACAGTAAACAACGCATGAGCACAAAACAAAGGTTAGCCATAACTCTTTAGATAATAGATGTTTGCATATGATCAAACGGACAGGAGAAAAAACATTTTTAACATCACCCCAATTCTAGCGTCAATGTCATGCACCCACCATATTACAGGGATACAGTAGTGTGAGAGAAATGAAGGTATTCTTACATCAAAACTTTGAAATGCCGCTCTAGCATGTCTGCATTCAGCTTACGCATGAATAAAATCAGCATTAATTTTTCTCTAAGTCTTTGCCTCTTGCTAATGTCCAATAACCTACATATTTTTTTAGTTGATTAGCTGTTTCAAATTTTTATTGTTATGACCAAATATGTTATCCAGGTCATCGGCGTCCACAGAAATTTTTCCACGGGGGGGGCAAAGTCGAAATTTAGCTTCGGCCTATCCTTTTCGGCTTATTGACAATGCAGCGCAAATGGACGTGCACAAAGCGATTCACCCTTTCTACACCAAAAAGAAAACGCCTGAAGCTACGGCAACAGTTGCAAACGGGTTTTCCCTCTAAGATAATTTTACACTGAGCAAATGTTTGTTTTAGTGTGCATGAATAGTTTAAGACTGAGCTTGCAGAGTTCTAAATGAATTACAAGCTTTGTGGATTATTCGAATAAGTACAGGGATTTTTACGGCGTTTTAGGGACCCGAATGGTGTTCCTAGAATTGAAAATCGGGTCGGTAGAATCAGAGAAATCGGGTCCCTACAGGTCCATACCGGATGCCTAACATTTTCCTTAAAAAAAACTGAATAAGTATATAAAATCTTATCAAAATACGAACATAGTACACATTTAATTCAAATAGCTTCTTCTTGTTTTTGTGTTTTTTTTCTGTTTTGGAATGTCGCAAGTGCGCAAGATGAGATTTCACTGCGCAAATGGTCTGTACAGTTGCGCACTTTCGAGGGAGTGTTGGTTGCAAAAAATGCACTTTGTTGGCAGCAGTGCTTCTTTTTCACTCATGCTGTTTTACACATATATTATAAACCAGACCTGAAACACGCGGCTCGCGGGCAGCATGTGGCCCGCAAATGTGTTTCATGCGGCCCGCGATACTTTTTGAGAATTTTCAAATGATCAACATTTACGTCACTTAGTTAATTCGCAGGTGTTTAAAAGTGCTCGGCCAGCGAGTGAACAAGTTCCCTTTAAAGTTTAAACGAACGTTGAGATGGCTAGAAATGATTTGCTTGTAACTCGCGATACCTTTCGCAGGTTTAAATGTTTCTATAATAAGGTTCAGATACAGCCACTGTTGCGTCAGCGCCATTATTGCTGCCCTCAGGTTACTTTATAAGCCCTCGTTTGGCCCTCGGAGTAATTTGAGTTGGAGACCCTGGTATAAACCTCCGTGGCTTACTAATATCAACAGTCGCTGTTTCGCTGCATTACGTGCCAAGATATCTACGTTCAACAGTTATGAGTGAACTGCAAGCTCATCACTGCATATGACACCAGAACTAGAACAGTGAACCTGGCTCTCGTGCAGAGTTAGTGTTTCACCGGCAAATAAAACTGTCATTACAAGGCTTAACCCAACTAATCGGAATTAAACTTCTGATTTCGCGTTTTCAAGAAATTTTTGCTTCTTAGTCCCAATTTCCAAGGGGGAAATCAGTGGCGATTCTAAGGGGGGCCTGGTTGGGCCATGTCACCCCCAGAATTTTGCTTGGCCCCTGTTTGGCCCTCAAGTTTCTTTCATAATTTCCCGTTCATGGCCGTTTGGTTGTCATATACAGTGGAAAACTTTCGGCCAGCAATATTTTAAACGATAATTTACAAACCCTCTAGCCTTCATTCAATATTTCCCAAATGCATGATAAGCTGTGTTGTTGTTTTTACAGCCGGGTAACTAGAGTTGTTTATGACGAACACACACCAGTAGTTGCTCGGATCCCGCGTGAAATTTAGTCGGACCGCGGTCGTGGTGTTGAAAGATTCATTTCGAAACTAAGAAACAGTCGCAGAAACGGGAAGATTGATCTTTCGTGCATTTCAGTGTGAGATGGAACTGGAATATATTACTCTCAGCAGATGTTGCTTGTCCCAGTAGCAAAAGGTTTGTGAAAGCATTAAGAATTGGATTCAGTTAATTTATTCGAATTTATCTTGGCTGCAGTATTGCATTCTGCTGCCTTGTTTACCGTATATGACTTCGAAACATCTGATGTATGTGGTTTGTGACCACAGTTTTAAATCTACCCACACATATCCTGCAACCTTATAGAATTTCGTATGGGTTTTCTGTAATGATCCAGAAGCAATTCTTTCGCGTATTTTAACCCTTTGCCCCTGAGGTCAATTATTTCTATGAGAAAAACACTTGAATTTGCTTCGGAAGAAGTCGAAGCTGCCTATATCGCTCGAGAAATTTTTTTCATTTATAGCTATAGCCTACTTAAAAAGCTGCGTTTGATTGTTATTGGTAGCTGTAACTCTTCCCGCCACGAGAGCTTCATGTGAGAGAAGTTTTTCAAAAATGAAATTAGTGAAAACAATTTCAAGAAATTCAATGACCAGTGAAAGATTGGGTAACATTGATATACTTTCAGTTGAAAGGTACGAGCTGAAAAATAGATTTAGATGATTTTGTTGATGTTGATGAATTTGACAGTCATGACAATCGAAGAATTAAGTTACATTGAGGTGATGATGATATAAATTCTGGGTACGCGACTTCTCTGGCCGTTTCGGTCTGGGGACATTTCAGTCTAAGCCGTTTCGGTCTGGGGGCATTTCGGTCAGACTATGAAATCTTGCAGAAATCTTACATGTTAGCATATTAATGCAAGCATAGTTAAATCAACGAGAAGTTTTATTTAAAAAAACTACAAACATGATCCAAGATCCAACAGTTAATCAGCATCAACATACGATTTTCATTATCATCAAGTAAATTAAATCATTATCGACATTTTGCAATTAAATACAAATACTTCAAAGTCATAATTACAATTCAGACTTAATCGCAATCATGACTCCTCAAAGGGAGTTGGTATAACGCCAGCTAGAGTGACATTTCACCTGCCTATAATCATTTAAATAAACGAATGTAATAATTTGTTTATGTAAAGAAATGTCGTGACCGAAATGTCCCCAGACCGAAACGGCCAGACCGAAATGTCCCGTGACCGAAACGGCCAGACCAAAAAGTCCTGTTCCGATAAATTCTAACGTAAACTCTGCAAGGATCAGTGTGAGAATTGTCTGAATCTGTTTAGGTGCAGAGTTAGTGCGTTCAACGCATAGTTGAAAAGTCAGCTTTTGATGATGAGAGGAAAATTCAGTGTGAATATTAAAATGAACGACTTTGTTGGGAATATTCTGCAAAATAAGTTTTACGCCTGCTGTTACATCTTGCTATCAGGTACACGCCCTGAACGCCGATGCACACCTATCTGCGGCGCTTTGTTACTTTAGGTGCCACTGGTGCCGAAAGCTCGCTGCTGTTAACTGCATACGGCATTTGAATAATCCTCACCCTATCCACGCTGCAGATGGGCATTACACTCGTTATAGTAGTTGCATAACATTGTTGTGGTTACACCACAATCATAAAATGCCCATAAGCTACTACAAAAACGGATTTGTCAGTTGTCACCAATCCGTTGGCAGATGGCTTATTTTTGTGTTTTGTAGTAAGAATATTTAGACGAAATTAGTTGGCTATCAACAGCCTACTTGTCTCTGTATCAAGATAGAATTCTTTCATGTTAATTGTATTCACTTTCGTGAAGCTGTTTTCGTTCATGCGGGGCAGGCACAATTGTGTACGGGAAATGGTGTTGCGCTTTACATGTGTAGTGCTGTGGAAGTTGCATAGTCTGCACAGAATATTTGACATAGCAGTACATGCGTGTGATTGCATCTACACTGGCGTTCAGGTGTCTCTTGAGAATAAAAACGCTAGTTCACATTTAACGATATTCATAAGCTTACGTTGGGTTTGATATGGTAAATCATAGCAACTTAATCGTCAAAACAACGAAAAATCACCATGCAAGATAAACATATATGTTGGCCCCCCTACTTTTTCCTTGGCCCTCAGTGCCCCCCCCACTTTTTAAGTTCTAGAATCGCCACTGGGGGAAATGCCCGTTTTACCCACCTTTGCTGACGCCCATGTGCCTGGTCCTGGTGTTTCCCAATTTAAAGCTCCATCAGGAAGATACAATTTTTTGATAAAAATGGTATAGTTTTCATCTCCAAAAACTGTTGAAACAAATTTTTGTCAGGAATTTGTTACCTGTTAAGCCTCCCAAACGGTTTTCTGCTGGAAAATCAGCTAACTGCTACGGTGGTGCAGGAGGCAGGGATGCGGGGGGTGCAAGCGCACCCCCAAAAGTTTTGATTTGTGAAAAATTTGGGCAAAATTCTTAAAAATTTGGGCAAAACCTCTGAAAACCTGGGTAAAATCCCTTGAAATCTGGGCTAAATCCTTGAAAATCCGTGCAAAAATTGCGCCCAACGTTTGCAGAAAAACACAATTAGGACCTATTTTGGAGGCCACACCAAAAACAGTTCTTCATGTTCTTTGTGGAAGAAAATTTGTGGGCAAAAGGGGCACAAAAGCTTTTCGGGAAAGTTTGGGGAAATTCGGGCAAAAATCCTTCGCACCCTCAAAAATTTGCCTGCTCCTACACCTATAAGCTGCTAGATTGAAAACTTTACTGCTGACAGTGAGACAAACCTACTAGATTTGGTAGCAAATCAGCCAAAATAGCAACATTCCCCGTAACTTGAAGCGAACCTTTGAAGATTTGTTGCCATGTTATTGTTACGAAATATAGACCAATAGTAGAACAATCCACTCCAAAGTTTCGAATCCTGACTTTGCAGGCAAACAAGCGGACGTAATCACTGCATGATACCAAAACAGTGAATGCCATACCGCCAAAAACTGTCATTGCAAGAATTAAGTGGAACACGCAAGGGTGTAACGAGGTTAGATGGCGCCCGGGGCAAGAAGCGAGTTTGGCGCCCTCATGTTCGAAACTGAGTTTTTTCGGAAGCAAATGTGCTGTAATGAAGAAAGTACTAGTGACATTGTTATGACTTTTCGGCGCCCCCGCAGTCATTCGGCGCCCCGCGCAGTGATTGGGTGCCTGGGGAATAGTGTCCCCTCGTTACGCTCCTGGAAACACGGCCTACTGAAGATGTCTTAAGTAGGCCGTGAGTGGAATAATCGAAACAAAGCTGATGACTTCAGGTTTTCTAGAAATTGTTGACTCTTAATCCAAATTTCCAGGGAGGCAAATGCCCGTTTTGGCCCTCCCCTGCGGACGCCCATGATCCAGGTAAACTTATTAACACGTCGCTTCGACGCAAAATATTCAAACCTGTCACGTTTTCTCCTTTTCGGATTTCCTCTTTGTCCGTAACTATAACGAATTTTCCGTTGTTGGCAGATGCTCCTACCCCGTGTGAAGGCGTCATAGTTGAACAGGCACTAGATGGTGCACCGGTTGGATATGAACAAATTTTGATCAGAGAAGACACAAAACAAAAAATCATACAAATAAGTACTCTACCCTTATTCATTGTTTCAAGTATTCCATACTGATGAAATCAACAAGCAAAACGGGGATGAGTTTTTTGTTTTTTGAGCGCTTCGAGTATCCGTATGACAGCCGGCAAATTTTATATTTCTGGTGCGTATTTTCGAAGCAGCATATTTAGTTTATCTTTCAACAAGGATGGATTCAGACCTTTCTTTCTTGTCAAAAGTGACCGCAGCTATTTTTATCAACAATACAAACTTTTGAACGTGACACTAGTTAATCTTTTGAGGCTTCTCCAGTGATTTGCAACCATGCCGAAGTGCCGCTACACCAAAGGTCTGGCAGAGCCCGGCCATGGGTGCCACGAAATCTCAACAAAATAAACATACACTTTAATCTGATGAAAGGTTATATGAAGGTGCTACATGCAGCTTTCAATTCACTTCCCAAAAATGCAGCAAGTATTTTTGAAAAGTGAATTTCGACTGCGGAACAGTTGTGCTGGTAACGGATAAAGGTTGGCAAAAGCTACCACTATAGACTCCAGCTTCAGCTTACTTTCTAACTGCTCAGAACTGTCTACAATAATGGCTAAGAGATTTGTGTGAGGCTAATTTTGTAGAAAAGATGGCAAGGGAGTGCATGACTGTAAGGAATAAATGTTTTGCGACAAAGCGTATTTTGTGATCTAATGTGTTATTGTTAAGAAAACTTTTGAAACATAAAATTTAACAAGGGCAAGGTGATAAAAATTGGAGGGCAAGATCATTTACGTCAGGCCTGCACAACATACGGTCCGCGGGCCGGAATGCGGACCGCGTGAGCTTTTCTTGGTGCCCGCGAGCAGTGCGCCCCCTAAAAAGATTTGCACCAGGGTCTCAAACTCAAATTGCTCCGAGGACCAAATGAGGACTTATAAAGTAACCGGAAGGCCGCATTATTCTGCTGACGCAACAATGGCGGTACCAGAACCTTACTAGAATCAGATTTTAGGTCTTATTTCCTGCGAGAGGTATCATGAATTATAGGCAAGTCATTTCCAGCCGTCTCTAAGATCGTTTAAAAGGAACTTGTTCACTCGGTAGCTGATCACTTTTAAACACCGGAAATAAACTAAATAACGGAAATGTTAATTATTTGAAAATTCCCAAAAAACATCACGGGCCACACGCGGCCCGCGTGTTTGAGACCCATGATTTACACTGAGTAAATGCTTGTTTTAGTGAGCATGCAATCGCGCAACCCTGCGGACGCACAATCCGGGAAGCGTTTCAAGCGTTGAAAGGGCTTGCGATAAAAATGCGATATGAAATTTGGAATGTGGCTAGGGCACGAGAATGAGATTTCATTGCGCAAATATTCTGGTGGTTTTGCGCAGTTGCGCACTTTAGAGGGAACATTGTCCGCGAGAGCTTTCTCAATTGCAAAAAAATGTTGCAAAAGCTCGACTTCGGATAATTAATTGTTGTTCCAGAATTTCTTCCAAACTACAACGAAATAGACTTTTGCGTCCCGCGGCAAATTTATGTTGATCAATTTGGCCCTATGAACTTTCTGAGTTGTGCAGGCCTGATCTATGTGCTATGGCTGTACAGAACGCATTTCTCAAACTCTTTGGGCGGGTTATTTTCTGCTTGCATCATTTCGTAGGGTGCCAGCACCTTTTAAGCTTGTCACAAGCAAAAGTTGTGAAAGCCTTGCAACCAGTGGCTCCCGACCTGCTGTCGCAACCAAAAAACAAATTTGGTTGTTTCATAGTGATCGAAATATCGCTTCGGCCCCGAAAACACACGTTTCGCTGGGTATGTTTGATCAACATCACATGATTGTTTGAAAATAAAGTACCACAAAAGAAGTGATTTAATAAGCACTGTAAATGCGTAGAAAGACAAACAAAATTTATCACAAAAATGAATAATTTTCTAACTTTTTTGTTGAAAATATGGAAGAAAAACTGTTTTAGACACGGTATTGACCGGTAAAAATGTAGACGTTTGCCTGAAAGCGTGATCATATTTTTTTTAAGAAACACCACGTAAACAGCGAAAAACTCCGAACCAAACAAATTAAAAACTAGTTGAAAGGGTATTCAATTTATTGGTGTGAATCTCTTAGGGCTGACACAGTAACGAGCGGACCACAATATAGGGCACAACTATCAAAATAGTCATATTGATACATTTTTCTACAGCAAATTTCAATCCCATCATCTTGCTATTTCTTTAATTGTTCAATTCTGCAATCTGCCCCTAAGCAAAATTTGGGTATTTGAATTGTTTTTTTTTTGTAATCTCTACATGCTTGCATACTGCGCATCAAACAAACAAATAAAACGTGTGATTCCAATTTTGCAGTTGTGTGTTTATGAAAAATTCAGGGTATACAGTTTGGTTGCATAGGAATTTCTAATATTTGTTATCTTTTCAAAGATAGCACTAATTTCGCGTAATGCGAGCATAACAAAATCTGTGCAATTTCACTAAAAATTTGATATTGAAGCAGCAACTGCATTTCGTCTTTTGTTGCGCTATAAAAAGCGGTTAATATTCGTTAGGACTAATTTTTTCTGGGTATAATGTACAGAATTCCACATTTTTACGAAATTGATTTCCCTTACTCTTGAAGTCTGTGGGTATAAATGCAGCCAGTTAAATTTCATTTTTATCAAAAACATTTGTAGTGCAAGCTGGTATCTTAATTGAGTACTGTGTCTTTGTTGTACGGCAAACAGTGGGTGGAAGCAATGGCACTTTAATATCTAAGCAATGCTACAGCGTTTAGATCTTTGAAAAAGCTCTGAGCAGAACCTGAAAGCAGAAAAAAAACAAGAAACGATTGCTATTCGTGACGTTGATGTTCGAATTACATTACGCAAACCGCGCACAAGTTTTTGAAAAGTTATTTGAGAAAGCCGACCAAACTTGATAGCAAGTTAATTGTGACCGCCTACTCGTGCTTGTGACACACTAATGGCAAGGAAACGTGGGAAGAAGTAATCAAAACACTGTTATATTTTAAAGCAATAAACAATTTCGTGAAATTCTTGCAAGTATTAGATTAATTTCTACAAACACCTTTGATTGTAATGCTAACATGGGACAGTCTTGTAGTTTGACGTTACAAAAGTTCGTATCTGCTAAAATCGCGAGCAGTCCGGGCAAACTGGGCGCGACACCCACCTTGGAAAATTTCCAGCGACCTAAAAAGAATAAACTTTTTATTGTGAGTTCCTATATATACGGAGTTTGTATCTGCCAAAAGCGCGGTTTCACGAAACACTAAGCATCGTCAATCATATTCTTCTTTCGTATGAGAGGCGATCCCTACAAGTCGGTCTTTGCGATGGTCTTGAAATGAAGCTTACATAACCACTAGGTGGGTTAGCAAGCTGGTGCGCCAAAAACAGCTGCGAAAAGCGTTACTCCAATTGTTTTTATTTGCGGTCATTCATATTATGATTACAAAAGGTCAGATACAAGTTTGTGTTCAACTAAAAGCTGAAGTAGGATAGGTTCCTTGAGGCAGTTTCGTTGATTTGCACTGAAGTATTTCTTTGACTTATACTTCAAATATTTTATTAACCTGAAAACTTTGGAATTGGGGGTGGCATTGCCCCGTTGTCCCCCATAGCTACGCGCCTGGTGGCAACCGTATTCTGATTGTAGGCTACAGAACAGCGCAGGATTTCTTTTTTTTTCTGAAACGAAAATAAGTGAATGAATGAGTATATAGGGCTATATTGAGCCTTTCTGTTTTCACCCTTTAGTATTTTATTGACAAACAACCAATATAGGCAGACCAAGGCCTGAAGAAAAGGCCAGGAATTCTTGATTGAGCGAAGTTCATGTGCACACTGATTCGGTAATTCAAATTAACTAACACGATTCTCAACAATCATGAGAATTCAGTTTACGTAGGAAATCTGTAGCCTTTACTGTGTCTACAGATAATCCAGTGATAGTGCTCATTTTTCTCATGTATTCCCTGGTTTTATGATGGGGCAACGTTTCCAACAGTAATGTAACCATGATATCTGCACAACTACATTACTTTTCGTCACAGAATGTTGGGGGACATGTTCCCCCCGTCCCCCCATAAACTCGGTCCCTGCCTTCCACTAAGTGGCCGATGCCTAGCGTAAATTTGCGAACAGACCGCATCGAAAGTCATAATGTTACGATACAATAGGAATAACAGGCTACAGGAAGACTTATTTTCTTTATAAAGAAAACCTGATACGTAAACTAGAAAGCCGGGAATGCAGGTTTCTGTGAAAAAATGGAAGTTGCTCGCGTACCACCTGGAAGACCTTCGCGTACCACAGGTTGGTAACCCCTGACGTAGAGTTACTGAAAAGAAGTGCTCAGAAAAAGAGCGCTTCATACAATTCAACACTTTTCTTGTTTTCGTAAAAAGTTACATTTATTTTCTGAGAGCCGAAACATTTACTGCTGTTTTCAGTAGACACAAGACAGTGGTACGGCATATACATTGCCGAACCGGGAAAATCTACTTATTCTTTGAACTTTGGTTCCTTTTTTCTTTCTACTTTTCGTATCTGTACGGATTCTTGGTTGCCGATATCTTTAAGCTAAACCTCGCCTCTCCATGTAAGCAGCACTAGAATCAACACACACAGATATTACAGCAAGCATAAACGGATTTCGGCGCTTTCACGGGATCTTCTGTTCCATATGTTGACATACACAAACTGCCATTGTTGTGAAAAAAAAGTAATTGCTGTTTAGAAAACTCACTTATCAAGAAACATAGCTCCGCAATATACAACAATAAGCAAAGGTGATAAACTATAAGGAAGAGCTCCGGAAAATGTTCCACCTATCTGACTGATTGTAGCAGCGCGGTGGCTGCTACATGCGACGCGCTAAGCATAACATCCCTAGTAGCACGAAAGCTACTGGGAGCTTCCTTTAGCCTAGTGCGTAAGTGCGCAGGCAA
>Ga0210059_1004002_pt1 | contig 23725 bp, 12 predicted proteins | sample Ectturendosymbi2_FD_188042 | JGI IMG/M metagenome (GOLD analysis project Ga0210059, IMG submission 188042) | Ecteinascidia turbinata endosymbiont from Florida, USA - Sample 2 (SPAdes) (version 2) | ecosystem: Host-associated > Tunicates > Ascidians > Unclassified | place: Key West, Florida...
TGCATGTATCCTGATAGCTGCTCGTGAGTAGCAATGCTTCCCCAACAAAAACGCGAGCACATTGACAAAAACTCGCTGAGCACATTTAGGCACACTGTGCCTTATTGTACATTACAAGTTTGAAAACACGGCAACCGTACTATGCGGTAACTCAAAATCGTCCTTGTTTCAACTCCTGGCTTTTTCCTATTTTTCTGTATAGAAAGAAACGCTGTTATAATGGAAGGACGTCCGTAATTGTAAGTGAACTGCATTTTGCTCACTTGCCAATGACTTGGAAACTTCCTTGTCGTGATTGGTAATATACTGCTGGAGGAAAAAATGTCACTTAGATGATTTTTAACGTGTCACTGTTATAATTTTGAGCTTTAAAATGTTTTGTGATACAACACTAGATCAATGCTCTTGCGGCTATCACCTATGGGTAAATATTTTTTTGCCAAGTTTTTCAGTGTTTTCCTTCGTAAAATTAGATTCTTATTTTAACATTCGCAAAAATAAGGTAATGTAGTCAATCTCAGTTTGGCACACTTCCAAATATGCTTAACTTTTAGTTGCACAGGAATATTTAGATGTCGGTGTAATGGTTTGACGCACGCTTTCATGACTCGAGTCAATGACTCGATTCACAATTTTTGGTGACTCGACTCAGGTCGAGTTACGTTGAGAAATGATGGTGACTCGACTCGGGTCACGTTTTTACCGAATGACTCGAATCGAATCGAGTCACAATCAATGAGTCGACATTGGAGTCAGTGTCATTTTTACAAAATCTCCAAACATCTGATTGACAAACCCAGTTCGTTTGCACGCAAAGAAATGAGCTATTTGTGCTTCAGTGATGATCAATATTGGCGCAAATTTTCTGTTTTGACTGTGTCTCCGAACCGGCCTCATATATTCACTTCGGGTCATTGCTGGGGCAATGGAAGGACAAGGAAGTAAAATTGTTGCAGCAAGCTAGACTTGTGGAATTAACTGAGAATGAAGGAGAGAATTGAAATGAAAGCTGAAAAAGAAAAAAAATGCGTTCATATGTTCTTATATCTAAGTAGCCTGGTAAAAAAAGTGTTGAAACAATGTTGGGCACCATTTTGTAGCTCATTAGACACCACTTTGTACCTAAAAGAATAGAAATATGTTTAATCCAATTTGACTCGACATTGACTCGAACTTGCAGCCAATAACTCAAAGTGACTCGACAGACTTTGTGAATCGACTCTGACTTTACTCGAACAAATCATGACTCGATTCTGACTCGACTTGGAAAAATTTTTGATGGCTTTGACTCAAAGGGTTGGTGTCTCGAGTCTTGATTCGACGTATATGATCCGGCCACATCACCGTACTCCCGCAACAGATCCCAAAGCTTTTCTCGAGGAACCTGGTCGTATGCTTTTTCGAGGTCGACAAAACATATATAGACGTCTTACTCCCAAGATTCCTCGAAAATTTACTGGAGAGTGTAAATTTGGTCTGTAGTGTTAGCGCCGGTACGAAAACCACACTGGGAATCATTCAGCTTTGGGTCAATTATTCGCGGCATCTTTTTCAAGGCACTTGACATATACTTTTCCAAGGAGGCTAAGGAGAGAAATGTCCCGGTAGTTGGTGCATTTCACTCATGCCTCCTTTTTTGTGTATTGCAGTGGTTTTCAACCTGGGGCGGGTCGTGAACCATTTTGGAGTGGTTGAGAGCAGATAATTTATGTGCACAGCAAAACCTACATTTGCTTTATTTGAGTTTTAGACGGGGTCGTTGGGTTATAGGGAGCTGCTACAATGAGTCGCGTTACATAAAAGGTTGAAAAACACTGGTGTATGGAGAACATCACCCCAGTTTGCCAAGCTTTCGGTGATCTTCCAGAACACCTGGCTACCGACACGCACGAGTCAGCCAAAGAACTCCTTGAATCAAGGCATAGAGCATTTCAGGTCGGATTCAATCACGGCCTGCAGCCGCCAAGTCTTCAGTGTTTTGAGAGCAAGGGAGACTTCGACTTCAGTAACGGTATTTTCCTCTCCAAATATACCTCCTGTGTTTGGTGGTGTAATAGTCACTGGGTTTGAAAGATCTTTGAATCACTGTCTCTATCCACCAAGGGTGCCCTCCTCATTGCTGAGTTAGACACCATTTATTCATAGATGGATATAGCAGTGTGAGTTTTTTTACCGCTAAGACGCCGGATGGTTTACCAGAACTCGTTGTTTGCTTGCTAGTAATTGGAATCCATTTTATGTCCGAAATTCTGCCAAGATTGCAATTAGACTTTTTCACCGTGAGTGCTGCGGGCTTTCGCGCTTCAGTGTACCGCGAATGCAAAGAAGAGTCGGCTTTGTTGTGACGCCACGCCTTGCAGGCTACTTTCTTTGTTCGAATAGCATCTTTCACCTCTTGGTTCCACCAAGGGCTTACTTTTTTCGATTGTTCGCCACACCGAGTCATTTCCGTCCACATACCAGAGCAGCAGATAAAACTACAACTGCTTTGAACAGCAGCCACGCCACTTCCGCGTCTATTGTGCATTCCTGGAGTTTTCGGAACAAGGACGATATGCTGTCCGCAGAGTTTTTTTTCATATCTATGACCGCCAGGTTATTTGGTAGGATCTCCTGGTCTTGCACGTTTGTGTAGGCTCTGGCGGCTCTTCCAGATGCAAGTTGAAGACCAGCAGGTGATGATTGGTTGACCACCAGGGTATTTCTCTTGGTCAAAAAATTGTACACGTACACCGTTCAGAAAAACATTTGATGGAGGAGGTTGTTTATACCTTTTTGGGCAAAAAGGAACACCAATTTCTTGTTGCAATTGAAAGCAATTTTGTGTTCAGCAGCATAGTCACCACAAATATTCAGAAGACATTGCAGTCCACTAACACTGAGGCTGAACACACACATATCATCAGCAAACATTATGTGATTCACAACCATTTTTCCCACAGTTTATCCCACCCTGGCTGAACCTAGCTGGTCTGAGAATTCATCCAGATAAACAGCAAAGAAGTGTGACCTGACAACTTCCCCGTGTCTTGTCCCATTGGTTACAGTAAATGGGAATAAATATTTGGTGCCCCATTTCACTAGTATGATCTGTTGCCTGCACCAACTCAAAAAGAGTCTTACTATGTACATTTGCAGGGCCGGATTTAGCTGATGCGAGGTCCGGCCTAGGCTAATCCACTTCTGAGGTCCCCTCTCCAATTGTTACGATAAAAAAGGGAAAAATGCTAATAATTTTGCGAAAAGTCGAAAATGACGATATCGACGCTCTGAAAGTACGGTCAATGAAAAATTCTAAATCATTACTAGTAACTACAGTTCCCCACGATCTCTGCGCTTGTTGCTGCCTTCAACGCAATAGCGTTCAATGAGACGGAATTGTTGATATCGTACTTAGCTGGCGAGAAAAATATTATTAATTTCCACAGGCAAATCATCAGAAAACGCCACGGTTAAAATATTTAACAAAACACATGGCCTACATTTTTAATAAATTTTGCGTCTGTTTTTTCTTATCTGTGCTAAAAAAAAACAAACACGCTGCACATGTGTGTGGCGGCACAAAGCGTTAAACCTTACATCCTTTCGCGAGATGGTTTCGTATCGTTCGATTCTTAGCAGTCTGAAAAAGTAACAAACACGCGAATCGTGAACCTAGCTGTAGCAGCTATTTGGGTTGTTTTACTTGACGTGTTTTGCTCGTGTGTGTGAGATTTTTACAGCTGTGGAAAGCGAGTCACAACGTGGTCCTCATGTTGTGCTTTGACCATTTGAGGCCCCTATGTAGGTTTAAGCTTACATAGCTTATTAGTAAATCCGGCCTGCACATACGTGCATTGCGGTTAAGTAGTTTAGCATACAGCAGGTTGTGCTTAGTTCTGTCAAATGCTTTAGATCAGGGGTGTGCAACCATACAACCCTGCCGGGTCAAATGCACATAACCTGATTGGTCCAAGGGCCATAGCAGCATGTGTCAAGCTCTACGGAGTAGACAACTCACTGGCCACCCACCGAAGATTTGCAATACGTAAAGAAAAAGTTCGCACGTCAGTGCCATGTTTTGGCTTGAAGCCAAACTGGTTGTCCGTTGTGGCCAAAAATGGTGAGATGTAGCTGGACAAAATGTAATGTTCAAACAACTTGGAGATGATATTTGCAAGAGAACAGATCTATAGTTCCAAGCATCACTAATGTATAAAAAGATATCAACTATTATTGTATTTTAAATGTTACATTTCCAGCTTTGCAAAGGACTTGCACAATACCTAACCTGCCCTCACCTAACTAATGCGTCATTTTGATTGTTTCAGACACTTATCATCTATAACGACATAATTGTATATAAACACAAAATGCCGACAACTTTCACTTGATAGGAAAACTTAAGAAAAGAAATTACAAAAAACTTTAAAAAATAACAAATAACACCTTTGGTGGGCTTGGAAGCGTTATACGTTATCTATTACCGTAACGGAGTATCCATTCGCTGAACTTCATAGCGCAAAGTCAAGAGAGTGTTCAGAAATATTGCTCATATTCTCATATTCTCGTCGTAACAGTATTGACCTCTTAATGTTTTAAATATAACGTTTCACATTCCCACTAAAATATCAAGAAATACATCAGCAGTGAAGTTCATCAACGAAAATTGAGTACAAGCACTATTTTCAGTGCACGAAAGTTTGAAATTATTGGAACGCTTTAAATACGCTGCATCAAATCTCCTTGATGGTTCTTGGCAATGCACGAAGCAAGTCGTGACAACGCTCGGGAGGAAAGGTCCGAAAGAAAGCATGTGCAGTCTAATGCACGTGGTCAGCGATGTGCTATCTTGCGGTGCTGGAATTTTGTTTATGAATGACCTGTCTTTGCAATACAACATAAGGCGAAACCTCCAATGCAAATTTTTCGGATATTCAACAAGCTTTTGTGTAAAGGCGAAATGAGCTTGAGAATGACTGCTGGGTTATTGAAAAACACCTGTGCGCCGGAAACGTTTCAGTAAGCCTGGGTGATACTGGAAAAAATTTTAAGTCAGGTTGGGATTTGGAACCGATGGTGTGTTTCATAGAAACCTGAACAGGATTGTAAAACTGCATGTTCTACATTACCTGAAATTACGCTCTGCAATGCAATTACAAAGTATTGTTGCGATCGGAAATCCCAAGCGGCATATGCGCAAAGCTTCGCACTGCGGCAGCAAGCAACAATAGAGTTCACATGCCATGATCACTCTTCGCGTACGCTATTGTTACGTTCAATCGTTGACATCGTTAGTATCACCAGATATTACACGCCACGATCACTCTATTATTGCTTGTTCGCACCACATATATGTATGGTGTTGTTCTTGACGCACATCCCGTTCGTGTTCGTGGTGAATCACACATTTAACGCAACATCACCGGAGAGGTTGCAACAGTATACCACTGACGTGGTGACACTGATGAGCCACGGCGCGAATTTTTTAAAGATTGCTAAAACGTTTCTAACATAAAAATTTATTTTAGGCCTACATTAAAAACTTTTGGACACCAGACACAGTTTTTGTTTTGCAAAAAATATTTTGTTTCAATTTTGGATAACACTGCTAAGCCAACATACTGGTGGGATAATATGCACAAACGCACAGTTGTAGGCCTGCATTCGACTTCACCGAACCTCAATCAAGAAGCGATTGTCGAGGTGGCTCGGACACGTGTGTGCATTGCGGGGCCTTGTCGCCGCTTGCAAAGTGCCATAGTTATTAGTCGAAAATTTGCGATAAAAGAAATGTTTGCTGAGCGGTACACAATGTTATCTTTTCATGTGTTGAAAGGTACTCCAGCAACCTGCATGATGCAAAAGTGGTTGGAATTAAGAAAAGCATGGTGGTAGGATTCAACCGGGGTCTGGTAAATTTCGCGATGTACTCCATGTACGGCTTGGCATTCTGGTATGGCACGACCGAAGTTCTGAAAGGAAACATCAAGCTCGGAAACATGATGACCACATTCTTCAACATCCTATTCGCAGCTGTCGGCTTTGGAGCGGTTGGTTGTATATGTGATGTCCAGTGTTGCCACTGGCATCAGTCCAGTTAATATCAGATTGTTGCCTTCTTCAGCATCAGACCATATCAGATATTTACGTTACAATTTTATATAAGCTAATCAGGTTTCTCAAACTCAAATTGCTCCGCGGGCCAAATGAGGACCTGTCCTATAAAGTTAACCCGAGGACCGCATGGTGGCTACCCGAGGGAAACAGCTTTTACATCTTATATCCTGCAAAAGGTGTTGTGAATTATAGGCAAATCATCTCTAGCCTTTCTACGCTTGTTTAAAAGGAACTTGTTGACTCGCTGGCCGAGCACTTAACATCGGTAAATAAACTAAATAACGTAAATGTTAATCATGTAAAGTTCCCAAAAAGCATCGTGGGCCACACAAAACGCCCTTGCGGGCCACATGCGGCCCGCCGGCCGGGTGTTTAAGACCCTGAGCTTAATCCTTCTGTTAACAATAACTAGAAAATACAATGAAAAATTATGTAATATGCACAAAATTGCAGCACTTGAAACATTATCAAAGCAACGCATGAACGATAACTAGTGAAAGCGTTTTCGTAGATCAGTAATCTGCACAATATTCCAATACCAACCATGAGTAAAAGAACACTAGGCCAATATCTGAAAACAGCAAATAGAAAAATAGGGCTGAGCGTCCTCATTGTATAGAGAGGTCTGTCTTGCACAACGTAAAATGTTATCCCAGCGCAGTGCAGGGAGCTTATGCAGTTTGGGACGATAACCAAACACACATGAGGGGGAGAAATCGATGAAAGAAGCTTAAAAATTATGAATCTAACGTCTTTTCATCCTAAAAGGAGAGGAAACTGGAAAATATAAACAACAGCCATGTCAACATTAGATTTGTCTCAGAAACATTAGACAACAGAAATTTCTCTCTTAAAATACCAAATCTGATGTTAAAACATCAGCAGTGGCAACACTGTTGATGTCTGTTCATGGAACTCATTTATAAAAATTAACGTAATCTTACAACTCTGCGCAAACTTTGTCCAAACTAATTGAAGGTGCATTCTAGAACTGATGCTGCCTAAATGAATGAACGTGTGAGAAACCTGCAATAAAACGTGTTTGTCCAGATAATACCCAACTTTAACTTTTGAATTTTGTGAAGTGTTGCTGTTAGCATTGGTTACTACAATGCATGTTGCTAAACATAAATCTATCATTCTACAATACTCTGTGGATTTAGGGTCGTTGCTGTAAAGCAGGAGCGAGGAACCTGCGGCCTGCCTAAACATTTTATATGGACCGAATCAAAAGTATCTTGGTTATGAGCTGGTCTGTCATGAATCCGGCCTGTTTCGAGTGATCTGTTTCGATTGGTCTGTTAAGTGTGGCTTGTTATGAACAGGTCTGTCTCGAAGAGGAACCGTGAAACATACCCGTTACAGGTTGACATGATCTCACAGCTATTCATAAGAAGTGTGTGGTGCTTGCAAACATATTGCTAAAAATACCTGTCTAAGATATTTTCCTGCTTAATGACGCGTATACAGCGGTGCTGCACTGATGCAACGGCTCTGTTTATGTTTATTGGTGTAATATAACACGCAAACAGCTCAACACCTTTGTTTCACGCAGTTGGATCGAATAGAGCTTTAGCGCCTTTTTGATCTCCTAGAATGTCAGAATGAAACGCAGTGACAACTTCTATTTCGAAACATTATTGATCACTTCGGTGCTACTGATGCTAAAAAATTTCCATTGTATTTTTCAACGAACTATTTGAATCACGTGCTTGCAGACTTCCAGTGCGTGCGACACAGTACTTTTTGTGCCTTAGGCTGGGAGTTACACGGACGCCTTAACTGCTGCCACGGCTGCCGCCGCTAAGATCTTCGTTGTTATTGATCGGATTCCGTCCATTGATATTTTTTCGACCGACGGAGACGAACCGAACGCCAAAAGCGGTGAGATCAAGTTCGAAGATGTTCATTTTTCTTACCCGTCGCGACCCGATGAGAAAGTAAGTAAAAAAAGCAACAATATGACTATCTCGTGATTGCTCGTCTTCAAACTGTTTTTACTATCATCGCGCTGAGGACTGTTTCTGAATCGATAGATTCAAGCGTGTTTGCAGTTTATCGTCTGATTAGACTGAAGCATGGAATACCACCAAAACGCAAATACAATAGATTCGCCTACAACGACTCTTTGTCTCCTGTTCCGAAAGAATTCCTATCTTTTGCCTGCATTCGGTTTCGGCACTTCGTTTCCAAGACGTACGTCTACTACTTGCTGTGCTGGGGGGCATAATATGCATAATGATAGTAGTTTTAATTACATGTTTACTACACTGTAGTACAGGGGTCACCAAACTACGGCCCCGGGGCCAAATGCGACCGGCGAAGCCATTTCATCTGGCACGTGCAGCTGTTTTGCCAATGATGAAAACATAGAATTACGAAAATTTTGTTGATTTGCTAGAATATAACTGTTATGATCTTTATTCAACACAACAGACCGCTAGTACGGCTTAAACAAACTTAAAATGAAACCATCCTAAGACAACATACGAAATTAAAAAGGTAAGTTAAACATAGGTCCTGCATAACGACTGACAAACAACGCTGCATAACTCACAAACCCAGACCCCGGTTCTAGGGCAACTCAATAGAAAGAGCGGAGCAATAAAACACAGTGGAGGCGAATAGCATTCCGAATGCTGGAATGCGCGCACGTCGCAATTATTACCACACGCCAAGCACGCATACGAAGCGTAATTGCACTACAATAACATATCCTGAAACAACCACATTACGTAAGACGTCCGGCCCTCGACATGTTCTGTATTAGCTCATGTGGCCCTTGGACAAAAAAAGGTTGGAGACCCCTGCTGTGGTATAATAATGGCATTCAACTTCAGAAAATTCCTGCTATATGACATTAAAAATATTTACAATTGGGACCTGGGACAAATTTCAAGACCACTGTCGCAACTTATCCCATGGGATGATTCCCATTCCCATGGACAAGCCCATAGGGGCAGCCGGAGTGGGCAAGGGGGCCATGGCCCCCCAAATATTTAGCATATCTAGTCATTTGGTGTTTTGAGAGGCGGTATTCCAAACAAAATACTGTTGCTCGCTTAAAATCAAAAATTTTGGCTCCCCCGAAATTTTTTTGCCCCGAAAAAAAATTGTGGGCTGGCTACACCGCTGGCCAAGCTGGATTATTTGCAACAAGCCAGAACAAACCATTCTTCGACGAAAAAGAAAAGGTTAAGAAAAGTCGGATTTTTTGTCCGACTCCGACTCCGGATGCCCAGTTGGATGATTTTTTACATTACACTCCTGAATCGGGAATTCCTGTTGAAATGGTGCAATTTCCTTTGAAACTTTTGTTGAATCAGAGATTTCTTGCTGTGTACCACGATTTCTATTGATTCCAACAGCCAATCTTTCTTTTATGTTAAGGGGTTGGATTCGGAAATTTTGGGAATTCGGAGTCGGGAGTCGGATATTTTGCCTCCGATTCCGCAACCCTGTTGGCTGTAGCACTTGCTCATGTGTACACTGTAGGTCTTCTGGCGCAATGGTTGTACTATTCAGTATTGTCTTATCTCTAGATTCTTGATGGATTGAGCTTGCACGTCGAACATGGAAAGACTGTGGCATTTGTTGGTCAGAGCGGTTGTGGAAAGAGCACCACTATTCAACTCATTCAACGTTTCTACGACGTCAATGTAAGCTTCCGCTGTCTGCGTGCTTATCGTTTGGTTGTCGGACAGTAACTGCCACGTGCCCATGCCGTCATGACATGAACTATCACGACGTTGCCGCTCGCGATCATACTCAATACAAGCTCTGGTGAACAGAATTGAGGAGGGGTTCCCAACCTTTTCACGCTCTCGTACCACTTGGGTACCCCGTATTGTCAACGCGTACCACTTCTTCAAGAACAACCAATTTGATCGAATCTTAGTTTATTCAGAATAATAATATATATCAGAATAACAATAAAGACAACAACTGAATTCAATGAGATTTTTGTTTCTGTTTACCTTCTGCCAATTGGTCGATGCGTGGCGTAAATTTGCTAACAGCGCATCGAAAGTCATACTGTTGCGATAAAATAGGAATAGCAGGCTACAAGAAAATTCCATTATTTAGGAACAAGCCCGATACGTAAACTAGAAAGATGTGAATCCAGGTTTTTGTGAAAAAACGGAAGTTACTCGCGTACCACCTGGAAGACCGTCGGTTGGGAACCCATACAGTAGTGCGATAGCATTCCTTTCAATGTTCCATTCGGCTTCCGATGTAACTTGATACGTTTTTGGATTGCCATGGTTGGCTTGGGAGAGTTATTGCTTTTTCATTTTGACACTCTTGGATTGCTAATATTTTGGCAAATGTTGCACTCAATGGAAAACTTTTGCAAACAGGCTCGTTCCAACAGTTGTCACTACACCAAGTTCCCGAGTGCAGCGTCGTGAGAATTTTTTCATCTCTATTCGTTGTTTCACTGCTTGCCTTGCGCGATTAAAAAGTGATTTCTAATGTAATATATTCGTATATTGCAAATACGGTCGCCATTGCTTTCGTGTTGTGTTAGCAATGGCAATATGGAAAGTACGAGCCTGCCTCGTGCTTTGATGCGCGCGATTGTACAATAGAATTTCTAACTGCAGTGGCTATTGTTGGTGTTTTTATTTCCCCAACGATCAATAGAGTGGAACGGTGTACATCGGCGGTCGGCCGATAAAATCGCTCAACGTGAAGAAGCTCCGCGATCTGATTGGAGTCGTGGCGCAAGAACCTGTGCTTTTCGCGACAACTATCGCTGAGAACATTCGTTGGGGCAGGGAGGACGTCACCGATGCCGAGATTGAGGAAGCAGCTCGACAAGCCAACGCCTTTAACTTCATTTCGAAGCTGCCCGAAGTAGGTCTTACTATCGCGATTGTATATTTTTGTGTAAGATAATGTCTTTTAGCTTTTTCCTAGTTAAAACCAACTCGAGAGTAGGAAAACATTTAAAGGATGAAAAATACACTTCCCATAGATTTATCGTAAAATGTATGATCCTACCCCTGAAGGTGGTGACGTCGAAAATCCGACTCCAATATTCTTTTAACTGGTTTGCACAGCCCGATGCCTTTCCGCAATAAGTTTTTACAATGAATTGTAAAGATCTTCACCTGCGAATTTGTGATGTTTGTCTTTCTGTAGCCCATTCATTCGCCGTCTGTTGCTTAAGTAATTTCCAAATTCCCACCACGCATCTGACGCCATGTTACAGCAATTTCTTACCTGATTTAAGTCCGGTACAATTCATCTCGAGGAATAAAATTGTGTTCACCTGAGTTTCAAAGTCTCCAAATCGCTTTTCAAATAGCAATTCTTTTTTGTGTTTTCACAGGCTCCCGAGTACTTTATGAATTGCAGTTACAGTTAAACAGTCTGAATTTTGAACTTTACGAACAAAAGTCGTAAACGTCCTCTTACTTTTGAATGAATTCTTACGCTTGTAAAACTGGAAGTTACCAGAAAAATTTCCATATTATGAAATTTAAAAATTCTAATAAAGTAGAAAAAATTTGTCCTCTTCGCAGCTGCAGGTGCATGGAAGAAACATATAAACCTGCAGGTGAAACCATGGCGAGGGCGCCAGAAATACTCGTGCTGAACCACAGGTTCTTTTCAGGTTTGATCTTGGTGACCTCTGAGACATTTTGAGAGACCACAACTATTTCATCTCAATACCGAATCGTTGTAAAGCAAAGTTTTAGTGTATTTTGATGGTTGTTATACAGCAAGTTTCTACTGTATTTTGAGAGACCGTTAGAAAAAAGTTTGGAGACCGTTTAGATCTCTCAAAAAACCTTAAAAAACACTGCTGAACCACATTGCTGTTGTCTTAATTCAAACGAAATTTTACAGCGTGAAATTCTACTTTTGTAGAAATTCAATACCCTGGTCGGTGAGGGTGGCGGACAGTTGAGCGGAGGACAGAAGCAGCGAATAGCCATAGCTCGCGCTATCGTTCGCGACCCGAAAATTCTTTTGTTGGATGAAGCGACGTCGGCTCTTGACACTGAAAGCGAGTCTATTGTGCAAGCAGCCCTGGAAAAAGCTGCTGCTGGTAAGATTTCGTATCAAGTGGTTCTTGCGCTGTCCATTGTTCGCTTTTGTGCAATGTAGTGTTATTCGATGTTGAGCGCCACTGTACTCAACAGCAACTGTGCAACACCTCTGACTTTACGTTACTGCAGATATATAAGTTGATCTATCCTTGCGGCCATTTGATATCGCACATCGACTTCCGAACCTGCGGCTCCAATGCAGTCACTCATCTGTGCTGTTCCGGTTTAGGCTAAAGTTAATCTATATTGTCTCAATTTTTTGAGGCGTAATGGTAATTTGTAGATATATTGGAAACCTTGAGTGAACTTCGGCGTGCTCTTCCTGTTTTAGTCATTCGATGAAAATCATAAAGAAGTTTTTGCAAGCACTGGGCAAAAATTGTTTCCTTTTTTCTCTGCGGGGGTTTGGATTTCATTTTTTAAATTAGTCTCTGAACTGAACATAAGTCAACATCCGACAACTTTGGTGACGTTTAATAACATTTAAACAGTCTTATTAGTCAATTAGACACTGAAGAGCAAAGCTACAGAAAATCAACCAAAGAACATGAATATCAACATAACAGACAGAGTAGACAATTCGCTCACACCAGCAGATGCAAAACGTACTGCTCTACAGAACAAACGAATAGGTGCGCACGCACCTGATCAGGATACCACGCAAACGTTCCGGGCAAGTAACAGCGCTGGAGGGAAGAGTAACATAAATCACACCAAATCACAACAGCCCCCGTATTCTATTTGACTCCTGTAACAACGAAATCCTAGCCAAACGCCTAATTATACGCTTTCGGAAAGACATAATTACCAAGTTAATCTTGGTTCTAGCTTTTATTTCAACTTCATAACACTCTGTGCACAAGGCTCAAGTGCATTCTGGTGCCATAGCTTGGAGGATAAGTTAATTTATTTATGAGTAAATGGAAAACATTTGGTTTTGCAGCCTTTCACGTTGACTTTTACAGCGCCGTATTCCCTAGTGCGTATGTGTCAAACTCAAGGCCGGCGAATGAATTATTTTTGGCCTGTGGGACGATATTTGATACCACCATAATACTACAAGCCCCACAATGTACTGGGAGTGCATTTGCGCGCATTGAGGGCCGGTGAGTGCGCTGCAGTCAGGGCCGGCCCTAGCAGATGCGGGACCCAATGCAAGAACCAAGGCCGGGGCCCCTCTAAGCAATAGCTTTACGACCTCATCGTGCTCAGTCAACCGTGCTACGACCTTTTTGTTGAAGATATTTTAGCAAAATGGCCTACATGAATATCAAAAAAAAGGGAAAAAGCTTGCTTCTCTGGTGACATTCAATTTTGCGCTGGTTTGACATGAGATTTTTGCCTAGCACGTAGCGACGTATTACCGAGTGAAAAAACTTTAAGAATTCATTCATTAGAAGATTTCTTGTTGGCCGGCAAAAAGCGTTTCGAACTTACAGATAACTAGAAGTAATGGTACCGGTACGAACCAGTGCTGGTTTGCGTACCGAAAGTTGCGATAACTTGCCTTAGAGCAGGGGTTCTCAACTTTTTATTCCCGTTTACCCGTTGCCAGCTTCCTAAGATAAAATTTACCCCTTGTTGTTTGTTTACTCCATAGCGCAGCGCTGTAGAAAAAGCAATGTATTGTAACTTCAGCATCATTAAATTTACCCCCAGAATAGGTAAAATTTACCCCAGGGGTAAATTTACCCCCGGTTGAGAACCCTGCCTTAGAGAAACACCCTGCGAGACAGTGGCGGATTAAGGAGGATGCTGACTGGGCTACAGCCAGGTGCCCCCAATATTTAGGGGCCCCCAATCCCTAAGTCAGTTAAAAAAGTGTAATGTCTAGTTGTTAGAAAGGCCCCCTTTCTGCGTTTCAGGCAGGGCCTCATAAAAACTTAATCCGCCCCTGCTGCGACATGTACAAACTGTGATCATCGTAATTAAGCTGAGATGCGAACTAATTTTCAATCGAATTTATCTTCCTCTTTTCATTGCCACTACGTTAGGTCCTATCGAGGTTTTCAGCATTTTTTGTAATGTGGAGCATCTAAGTTTCTCTAAACAATATTTAGTTATTTCAACAAAGTCGCCACGCAACAAATGCAACAAAAAAGTTTTTTAATTTTGCAGTTTTTTTGCATCAATTCAGTTTTAATTGGGGTTTGAAGGCATTAAATATATCATTTGTGATTAGATGGGATTTGAAGCTTTACCTTGGCAACTTCCTACAAGCTATAGTTTCTGACAGGGGGGTAATATTGCCGCCAGCAGTAATCCGTAAACGCGAGGCATAACAACCATTTTAGGTGGATTGCGATTTAAAAGAGTTTTGGGCTGTCATAAATGAAAAAATTTGGGGCACAGTGAATATAGGCTAAAGTTTGTAACGAAATCGTGGACTCAGTATACATTTTTCTCAAAGTGAAGGCCCCAGCTTGCAAATGCGTCATGACAACCACCAACAGTAGTTTTGGCACAATTGCACGCTTCAGTGTCCAGTACAAATCTTGTTGATGTAGTTGAATGGTCAAATGCAGGAGCCTTCGAACTCGAATAGGAGGTATACGTTTACAGGTTCAGCCGTTCATCGTTTGTCATTTGTGTTAATGTCGTCGAGTTAATTATATTTTGACAAATATTAAAACATGTAATCTATGCTAAAATCTGCCATAAAGCAAAACTGCAGGCCTTTGTCAAAATGCAGATGATTCGCAACCAACCACAACTTCCCAAAACAGAAGGATCTTTCGAGAACCAAAGAACGTTACGTTAACAGACTGCCATTAAAGTTAATACGACAGACACTCGTCTCGATATTTTGCGAGTTGAATCACTACACATTGTTTGCAATAGCTGTATGTCTACTGCAGTCTCAATTGGCACTGCTAACAGCCAGGGTTGCGGAGTCGGTGTCGGAGTCGCAAGGAATCGGAGTTTTTTGGGTGGAGTCAGATTCCCAACGACACTAGGAGTCAGTGTCGGAGTCGGATTGTTGTCCGACCAAGAGTTCGGAAGTTCAATTGGATAATTTTTTTACATCACACTCCTAGGTTGGGAATTCCTGTTGAAATGGTACAATGTCTTTTGAAACTTTTGTTGAAACAGAGAATTGTTGCTGTGTACCACGATTTCCATTGAATGCTAGTTGCTACAAAATTGTTGACAGCCAAATTTCATTCACTTTATGTTAAGGAGTCAGAGTCGGAAATTTTGGAAAGGTTGGAGTTGAGTCGGAAATTTTGGAAAGTTCGGAGTTGAAGTCGGAGTTGGACATTTTACCTCCGACTCCGCAACGTTGCTAACAACCAAGTTCCATCCATAAAGAGTAAGACATGGTGGCGCGCAGATATAACAAACTAGCATGAGAAATGAGCACGTTTGATAACGTTCCATTTGGAAGAAATTAAACACATTTCTTCAAACAAAATTACAAAAGCATTGTTTGCTAACAATGAGATATATAGGTCGTTTCTACCGAATTCTCCAAACGGCCAAACACCATGGTGCGGGGGCCCAGAGGCGCGGGGCCGAATGCAGCTGCATCGGTTGCATCATATTAAGGCCGGCCCTGGCTGCAGTGCTGCAAACACGCGTCTTCACTACTCAGCCGAGGTGAGAGCATAACCACTGAGGTCAATTTTCAGTCACCCCTCTCTCTAAAAATGACTAAACGAAAAGTGGACTTTGAAAACAGGTTTCAATCCAGATGGGAGGCAAAGTACATGTTCACGGAGGAACAGGGAAAACCTGTGTGTTTTCTGTGGTTGGTAATGAAAGAATGTGTTGGTAATGAAAGTGTTGGTAATGAAAGTTGGTAATGAAAGTGTGTTGGTATGAAAGAATGAAACATAAAAAGGCGCTGTGAAACGTCGCCGAAACACACAGACAAAGAAAAACACAAGAATATGGGCATGGAACAAAGCTTAAAAATTGAAAGAAAGTCCAAGTCCCAACAGGCTATCTTCACCGAAGCCAAAACACAAAGCGAGGCTGCTGTCAAGACCAGTTATATTGTGGTAGAAGATGTTACAAAAGCAGCCCGTTCCTTTACCGAGGGAGAGTTTGTAAAACACTGCATGCTAAAAATTTGCGACGCTGTGTGCCCAGAAAAAAGGCAGCTATTTTCTAATGTGAGCACGACAAGAAATGCCGTCGCTTAACGTACACAGCAGTTTATGAAGAGGTGTCTACCTGTTTAAATTAACTGGGTCTGCCCTGGCAGAAAGTTGCGGGACGGAAAACAGACAGAGCGCCCGCGATGTGCGGGTAGAGAAGTGGATTGATGGCAAATATCTGATAGAAAATTCAGGAGGAGAATGTTACAGATGAGTTGACAGCTTATCACTGCGTTATGCACCAGGAGTCGTTGTGTGGCAAAGCCTTCAGAATGGAACATGAGGTGGACACGATAACGCAAGCAGTTAAATTCATATACAGCCAGAGTTTTAAATCACCGTCAGTTCAAGACGTATCTGGAGGAATTAAATTAAGAGCATGGTGACTTGCCTTATCACACAAAGGTGCGCGGGCTCAGTCAGGGAAAGGTACTGAAACGATTTTTTGAGCTGCTTGAGATCTGCCAATACATGGCAGTGTTGTAGGAGATGGGGGTGCAATCCCAGCCGTAAAAGTTTTGTTTTTTTGAAAATCTGGTCAAAATACCTGAATATCTGGGAAAAAGTCTTGAAAATCCCGGCAAAAGTGGCGCTCAGCCTTTGCAGAAAAACACATGAATGGCACCGCTGCTCTAGTGCTTACGCTTACATCACTGGTAGCTTCAAATCATCTTGGCCACAAAATTACAGTATGATCGGCTAATGAAGCAAGCTAAGACACTTTAGATGTATTTAGGATTTCTGGAGAGTTTGTCGAAAATAAACCATTTGTTCTGCTGTGCCCAACAAAAAAAACTGCACTAAGCATCCTTAATCGTTGGTTGAACTACTGCAGGGGTCGGTAATCTACGGCACATGTGCCGCACTTGGCACGCCAAGCAATTTCCAGTGGCACGGAGAAGCTTCACGTTTTACATATCAGTTTTGTTACGATTCACACAGAAGAAATATTGACCTTGACTTGTACAAATATACGTATGTAGTTGGCATACTGACTGATTTGGAGCCTTAAATCTGCACATACTTACCAAAAGGTTTCTGACCTCTGAACTACTGCGACCTTATGGATTTTAAGGTCTAAGCATACATTATTAAGCAGAAAGTAATGAGTGACATGCCAGTATAATCAAAAACCATTTTACAGTACATTCTACTTATTTTGGCGCCCATCTAGCATACGTGGCTTCCCCTTAATTTTGCACGATTGACCTTCCGCAGGTCGCACCACCATTGTGATCGCTCATCGTCTCTCTACTGTGCGAAATGCGGACAAAATAGTTGCTTTCAAAGATGGCAAGGTTGCTGAGGAGGGTACTCATGAAACGTTGCTCAACTTACCGGATGGTGTTTATGCCAATTTGATCAACATGCAAGCCGGTCGCGAAATTCAAGAAGTATTTGACACTGAAGAGGCGAACTCCATGATCATGAACAATGGTAGGTTGATTCTACGTTCATGGTTTCAACTTGGCATAATTGCGCAAATATTTTTTTTTCTATTGGTAATGAGATCTTTGTTTGGTAGTGAAAGCGACTATATTTGGTCTTAGTAGTGGGACAACCGCAAAGTACTATTCGTTTCAGCGCTCGGGTTTGTAAATTATTTATTTGAGAATCTGTGAAAACTTGCCATAATCCTGCTGTTTCTCCTTTCGAGTCACAAGGTGTATATAGTCTCGTAGTAGTTTAGTGGAAGTAGTGACACCGTTTGTATTGTATACCTCTGTAATACCTCTTGTATCAAGCGCTTTTGAAATAACTTCATGGTGTAGAACATAAATGTTTGTAGGGAAAGACAAGAGTGGTGGGCACTTGTTGACGGATGTACAAATCTTACTCTGAAACTAGTGTAGTCTCCATCAGTGGCGTACGCAGAAAATTTTCATGGAGGTGGTTTCATTCAGTGGCATATGGTGGCCATTTGTATTTGGTGTGCGCTGTTTATGACGTCACAATTTGACGCCATAGTCACGTTTCCAAACCAACGTTTTGGAAAAGTTTGTTGACATAATGTGCGTATTTTTCTAACATCCACTCCCCTTATTTTATGTGTCATTGCACTGAATGTAAACTATCAGCGCATCAAGCTAGGCTATCGGAGGAAATTAAACTCAAGACTACGACACAGCAGTTTATAATGCAAAAATAACAGGCTGCGCGTTAAAACAGGGGAGTAAAACACTCTCATCAATGCGTCAGAGTAATTTACAACAGCAAAATGAGGCTGCGGTAATGTCTTGTCAAATACGAGCAGTCGAGCATGGAAAGTGTGCGGCTGGACTGGCTGGCGCACACCCCCGGTTTGCAAGATCGAATCTTGATAAACTACACAAGAATTGATAATGCCCAAAAAGTACGCAAGAAAACTTTCGATTTTTTGTTATTGGTGGAAGTCCAGCAAACTTTAACTTTTCCTTTTCCCCTGCTGAGACATTATCAAATGTCTGAATGTTTCTATGCTAACAACTGCTGTTTTAGAGCTCGTGCAACAGTTTTATCATACTACAGAAATTGGTAATGTAGCCAATGCGGTCAGCGCTTGTGCTGATCAGCCTTAGCAGACAAAAGAAAGGCAATTGTTCCGGATAAAGAAACTATCGCGGAACACAATCTTAAAAATGCGTAGCGGACGAAAGGTCTGCAAAAAGTGGAAAGATAGTTTCTGGATGCAGACGATAACGCAGATTCCTGACGAAACCAAAGTATTACTTTTTGGCCCCTTTACAATGTTCCTTGAAATTTGCATGCAAATTCATTCCATGGTATTTGCATTAAGTCGACAAATTAACAAGCAGAAAGTATGCTAAAACAATTAATCTCTTTTGCGCAGGTAATAAACTTTTGTAAAAGATCAAGCCCAAGGGGTTTTAACCCTCCCCTTGATTACGCTCTTGGTCTCCACGTGAAGCCACTTTGGAGCAATTTTAATCTCATTTCGAAAAAAACATTTTTAATTCAAGACTGGATTCGTTTTCAACATTCTCTTGCAACTGCACTATTGTCAGTTAATGAGCGTGTGCTGTGCCTGAGATAACGGTAGATGCCTATAAACTATAAATCTTGCTAAAAATTATCCAAAATTTACTAGTTTGCTTTAAAAACATGCGAAACATCGGTCTATGATCTAGCAGTAGCTCTGTGAAAATTTAGATGGATTACTGTAGTACAGACAAGTGGTTTTCAACCTTTTTTGTACCGCGACCCATTTGTAGCAACCGACTTTACCCCAAAGACCCCCATCTAAAACTCAAACAAAGTAAATGTAATCCAGCTGTGTACATAACATATCTGCTCCCGATCCCTCCAAAAATGTTTAACAACACAAGTCCTCTGGGGGTCGCGGCCCCAAGTTGAAAGCCACTGGCATAGACAGAAGAACACCTCCTAGTATGGCAGACAGGAGTAGTTTAAGTTGTATGGCGATGAATCGGAAATGAAACAAACAGAAAACAATTCAATTCAGTTTCAAGGGTTGGAACTACAAAAATGCTTGACTTTAAAAATGATTCATCGATTCATTTCTTTCATTCTCCTTCACTCCCGCATTTCTTCGCCTCCGCATTTCATTAACCTTCACTTCCGCTTTTCCTCTCGAGAGGGTTGCGGGAAGCAAACGTAAGAGGTTCTGAAACACCGCACTATTTACATTTACACCAACGTCTAATTGTTCTGTTGGCTCCGCACTAAAGCTGACTAAGCCAACATCGAGATGAAATCGCTACGTTTGGTCCTTGTTCGTACTCTGATTCGCTTTATCGTTGGTATAACCAACAAGAATCGCCTCGCCTGCTTTCGTGAGGCGTTCTGGTCACGTGACCGATTCATCGTAGTTGGGATCCCTCTAATTCGGCAGAAGTGGTTCGAGGATTTTCGAAATTTCACAGCTGCGCACCTTGTCTAGAAGACTGAAACTCTTCGCTAAAATCTCCATCTCTTGCACTTGAGATAACACTGTTTCGGTGATTACCCAAGATTATTGAACATAGATGAGGATCGGAACAAATACCAATGTCAAAACCAAAGATTCAGCGGTATTTGAAAGTTCCTGTTTTGTGACAACGGAACAAGGAGCTCGTACGGTTCTACGTTTGCTTTATCAATCCCTGCACCAATCTATTTATCTCCATCACTCGTGAATACCACACAAGGTACTTCAACCTCTGCCAGTGACTTAAAAGAAGCAACACCAAGTCGTTCACAAAGAAGAAAGGGTTCATCTTGCAGCTTCCACTAGTGACACCCTCGTTAAATCGGTCGTGGCTGTCTATCCTATAGACTAGGGGTCACCAACCTTTTTGAAACTGAGAGCTACTTCTTGGTACAGATTTATGCGAAGGGCTACCAAGTACCAGTTTGATACACAGACTTCTGAAATAAAATTTTGTTCAATTTGTCTTCAATTACGTTATCATTAACAAAAATTAAAGTTATTCATCAATATGAAGACCCTGATAATGTTTACGATATTGTCAGAACAGACCCGCGGGCGATCCACGTGGTCCATATGGGCGACTTGGTGCCAGCGAGCACCATGTTGGTGACCCCCTGCTATAGACCATGAAGAGCAATGATAACAACACAAACCCTTGTTGAAGTCCAACACCACAACAGACAGTTTTTACTTAAAGCTGCTGAAGTGGGCAAAACCTTTGGAGAGGGAATGCAGTGGTTTGATGGCCAGCATCCACGCCATACCCTTTTTCAAAATCTCCAAGGTTTTTTCAAAAGATCTGGCCGTATGCTTATCTTCACATCAAAAAGGCAAGTATAAACATCTTTGGCATACAGTAATATCCCGTTTAAGTTCGCAACTTGAATCTGAGTTGTTGGTGTGAACTTAGGTGGTAGGCGCGAACTTAGCGATTATATTTTGCACTGCATCAGCAAAAATGAAGATGTTGATCATTATCATTAACGCTAATGTTCGGAGACTGATTGATGCATTGACTGAAGCTAACTAATCTTTTTAGCAAGGCATATAGAATTCACTTCCATTACTAATACTGTATAATATTCCCATATAATGCCAGGAAAAGCCAAGCGTTTCAGTGGGTCGCAAAGATTGAAAGTAGACTCTAACTTTGAGTCAGCCAAATCATCCATTTAGCGAAGCATCGCACAGCAGTACAAAGTGAGTGAGACTGCTGTTAGAAAAGTCTGGACGAAGCGAGAAGTTATTCGTAAAAGTTCTGCCCTGATGTCTGAATAGAGAAAAAATAAAATAATAGAGCTTGTGTCGGCAGAAGTATAGAACTGAAAGGTAAGTTATATCTTCGGATTGATAGCATGTGTCGAGAAAACTGGCCGTTCCAGCATCACTCACCATTTGGAAGCAGAATAAATTGCTGAACAATCAATATCACAGGATGACTTTGGAACCATCGTGGTAGTGATATATGTGATTTCAAAAGCGCTGAGGATTAAAACAACGTTTATGTCACTGTGATGGGGCAGATGTGGACAGAGAAGACCTTAATCTTTGGGGTTTTTGGATGATGTCAGTGAGGTGTTGGAGTTGGAAACAATTCAAGCAACAAACGATAATGTATAAGACTGATCATACAGTTGGCAAAGCTTGTGAACATAGATAAGAAACAACAGAATGATGTCATTTTGGTAGGATTGAACATACGTACAACAATGTTCTTGAAGCTGAGAGTCAGTTGTTGTGCCCTAATTCTCAAGTGCAAGCAGGAACTGATTATAATCAACTAAAACATTTATTCGAACACTTTCAGCGAAATAAACACTGCTCATGTAACCTGATGCAAATCAGACTGTGTCATTTTTTAATTAAGTTTTTAAAAGACCTACAAAGCTTTTATGAAACCCATTTTCCAAGTTGCTTATTTTTTCGAAGAGTTCTTTCAAGCAGTGACGTCCACTTCTGCGTCGCTTTCGTAGTTTTTGAGTAAGGGGGTGTTTGGACTCGTTTGGCAGTGGTCACGTCATTCGTGACATAATGGCTCATTGTCATGCATGCAACCGGACACACATTTGGTGTACACAAAGCGAAGCGGAACTTTGTCAGGTGACCAGGGGCGTAACGAAGTTAGATGGCGTCCGGGGCAAAAAACAAATTCGGTGCCCCCCTGGTCGAACTGGCACCCCCATGATCGAAGTTTGGCGCACCTATGGTCAAATCTGAGTTCTTTCGAAGGCAAATTTACTGTATTGAAGAAAGTACTTGTGACATTGTTAAGACTTTTCGGCGCCTCCAGCAGTGATTCGGCGCCCCTGCAGTGATCCAGTGCCCCCATAGGGAATTGGCGCACGGGGAATTGTGCCCCCCTTGCCACCCCCCTCGTTACGCCCCTGCAGGTGACATTGGACATTTTTGGCGAAACCAAGTTTGACGCATAGACCGAAGATCAAGCCTTGTAAATGCGATTGGCAAGGGAGTGGGTTCTCAAAACATGCTCCTTCGACCGCCTGAATCATGATAAACATCTTTTGTTGTTAATCAGACCTGGTATGGTGGCCCATGCGTGCCACCCTAAAACAATTTTGTTTTTAGCATTTTTTTGAAAGAAAAACAACAGAAAAACGTTTCAAAAACAAAAACAATTTTACGTTCGTTCCGAAAACACTTTTGTTTGGCAAATGTTTTCTAAATAAAAACATTTTCGTTCCGAAAAAATTTCATTTTCGTTTCGGAAACACTTTCACTTTTATTTGCAAATTAAAATGTTTTCGTTTCAAAATCAAAAACAATTTTACTTTCGTTTCTAAAACACTTTCATTTCGCAAATGTTTCTAAATAAAAACACTTTCGTTTTCAAAAGCTTTTATTTTCGTTTCGGAAACACTTTCACTTTTGTTTAGGAAACACTTCGTAAAACAAATTGAAAAAAAATCACATCGGTTTTGTGGTCGTGGCCCGTGCGTGCCATCCTCCGTTGAGGGCCAGTGTTTCCACTTGAGAAGGCTTGATTTGCAGATTCTCCTACGTCGATATCTGACTACAGTAGCTCGCGATCTTATTGCGCATGCCTGTAGACTAGTCTGAGTCTTTCCTTGTTGTGATAACCTATCCTTGGGGAAATGTCTTTGAGGGATTTGTGACATACGACGTATAACTTGTGGCTTAGAGTAAGTGAATGGTACCTTTTTTTGCCAAGAGAAGCGTATAGATTGTGTGCATGGGGAGTGGTGGTTGTGATGCAGTCAGTCAGCACTGGAATATGTTGGCTTGTAGCCTTGTTTGAAAAGTTAAAAGCTGCTTCGTGATTTCAGGTAGCCCAAAGAACTTTATTGGGGATCATTTGTCAAAGTTGCAACTTGTGCCTACCAAATTTCAACGTTTTTGGTAATTTAGGCAGAAATTCAATGACAGAAAAATTGAAAGGTAGCCTAATTGCTCCAGTTTTGATGACCTCAAAGTGTAACGGGCTCCCCGTGCCTTTGCTTGGACAAGCGCCACTGTCTATCAGCAAAATCGACGCTGCCTATCAGAACTAT